>OCHV01000913.1_pt1 | contig 21382 bp, 10 predicted proteins | sample 1538461 | NCBI WGS metagenome assembly OCHV01 (sample SAMN04571692, study PRJEB22368) | human gut metagenome | biome: human gut; material: stool | host: Homo sapiens | place: Luxembourg | collected 2012-08-03 | reverse complement strand
TCTCAAACACCAGTGGATTCACTTCCATCCCGGTTCGACCCCGGGTCTGGGTACGAAATAAAGAAGCGGGGAAAGTTTTAATGCTTTTCCCGCTTTCTTTTTATACTTATCTTTATGCCCTTTGCTCATGGGAACAGATATCTGGCAAGAGATAGAAGTACTGAATCAAGAATTTGTGAGGCTTGGTATCAGTCAGTCGGTAGACTATGAAAAGTACTACCTCTATTCGCTTATTACCCATTCTACTGCTATTGAGGGCTCTACACTTACCGAATTGGATACCCAGTTGCTTTTTGATGAGGGGGTAACAGCCAAAGGAAAGCCGTTGGTCTATCATCTGATGAATGAGGATTTGAAGAAGGCATACGAACTCGCCAAAGAAGAAAGTGCACAAAATGCGGAAATTACGCCTGTTTTCTTACAAAAATTGAATGCTGCTCTAATGCGTACTACTGGGAGTGTATATAATGTAATGGGCGGTTCTTTTGATTCTTCTAAAGGTGAATTTCGTTTGTGCGGCGTTACTGCTGGGGTGGGCGGGTGTTCTTATATGAGCTATCCTAAAGTTCCCGCTAAAGTAGAAGAACTTTGTTCTATATTGAGAGAAAAGCAAAAGAATATGGAAACATTTCGGGAACGATATGAATTGAGTTTCAATGCTCATCTCAATTTGGTAACCGTTCATCCGTGGGTAGATGGCAATGGGAGAACGGCTCGTTTGTTGATGAACTATATCCAGTTCTGCCATCATCTTTTTCCGACGAAAATCTTTAAAGAAGATAGGGGCGATTATATTCTTTCTTTGCGGCAGTCGCAAGAAGATGAGAACAGTCAGCCTTTCTTGGACTTTATGGCAGCGCAGCTGAAAAAATCATTTGCGTCAGAGATTGAGAAATACAATACTGGACGTAAAAAAGGTTTTAATCTCATGTTTTGAAAAGCGACGATTCCTTCCTGATAAGCTCATATAGGCATTAGCTGATTGTGCTGTATCATCCTTTTGTATTGGGTTATTCTCAAAATATTCTCTTCTCGGCATTAAATACAAAATAATGGGTGTAAAATGTAAATTTATTTCGTAGATACTGTTTTCGCATTTATTTTTTTCTAAATTTGCAGTAGCTGGAATCTTATCTAACTATTTAATTATTAAATGTTTGCCAATTATGACAAAACATGTTCCTCTTTTTTTACCTCTCGGAAGTATTCGGTTACTGACGATATTCTTCTCTTTTTGTATAATCTTTGTTCATCCGGCATTGGCTGACAAAATGGCTGAAAGCCCCGAACTTTTCGATACTGCTTTCACCTTGCAGGAAAGGCTTGATATTCCCGACGGGTTTGTTCAAAGAGAGATGGTCTATATTTCCATTCTTTTAGGTACATTGGTGCTGTGCCTCTTCTTTTTCTTCATGCAGAGGCAGATGAAGAAATTGAGGGAAAGGGACCGGGAGAGGTATCTGCAACTGTTGGAAGGCATTCTTGATAATCTTCCCATTGCGGCAAAAGTGAAGGATGTGAATGATGGGATGCGCTATACTTTTTGGAATAAAAAGGCAGAGGAACTCTTTGAATGTTCGGCCAGAGAGGCTATAGGCAAGACGGATTTTGAAACAATGCCAGAGGCTGCGGCTTTAATTAGGAAGGAGGATGAAGAGTTGGTCAAGACGGGGATTCCACAAGAAGGTATACGACGTTTTTTTACCAAGAAGAACGAGGAGCGGTTTACCTTCCAGAACAATAATTTTATAAAGCTTTCTGATGGTCGCAAGTGGATTGTTTATACTGCTTGGGACATTACTGATTTGAAAATCATGGAGCGCAAGCTACGTCTGGCCAAAGAGGAGGCTGAGGAGTCCAACCGGATAAAATCGGCTTTCCTAGCCAATATGAGTCATGAGATACGTACTCCGCTCAATGCAATAGTTGGTTTTTCGAGTATTTTGGCCACGGAAGTGTCTGAGGAAGAACGGGTGGAGTATCTCGATATTATAGAGCGGAATAATGAACTGCTGTTGCAGCTCATCAATGACATTCTGGATTTGTCGAAGATAGAAGCCAGCACATTGGAATATGTCTATGCCAATGTGGATATCAATAAAATGGTGTTCGAGATAGAGCAGGCCACAAGTATTAGGCTGACCAATAAAGACGTGCGTATGGCCACGGTTACGCTATTGCCCGGTTTGCTGCTGTATACCAACCTGCGCAGAATTATGTAGGTATTTAATGACTTCATCAGCAATGCGTTGAAGTTTACTGCTGCCGGTAGCATTACTGTTGCTTACGGGATGCCCGAAAATGGGTATATCCTTTTTTATGTTACTGATACCGGGACGGGGATATCATCTTATAATGCGCAGGGGATTTTTAATCGCTTTGTAAACTGGCTTCCTTTAAGCAGGGTATCGGACTGGGAGTGGCCATTTCGCAAAACATTGCGAGGGAACTGAAAGAGGAGATAGGGGGACGCAGTTAGGCACGGGCTCCACTTTCTGGTTCACGTTGCCTTTTTATAAGATGGGCGCACACCGTTCTATCTTTCCTTGATGCGGTAAGCTCAATCCAATGAAGGGACATCGATTGTCTGGCTTTCCTCGTTCCAGTTGTCAATGGTGAATTCTCCGGATGATTCTTCGGAAAAGATGTCTCCCAGAGTAAGGGTCAGAGTCAGTTTGGAGTTTGCTTTCAAAGGTTCGTTCAATGTTTGTTTGAAACTTTTTACGTTTCCGTTTTTCAGTATGATGTTCATCTGGAATTCTGATTTCCCGAAAGAAGGGAAAAGCATGACGGTGGCATTGCTCATTTGCGTACCGTCGATGGAACGGACTAGAGGGAAGGCTACTGTGCGCGGGCTTCCCTGAGGAACGGCAGTGTAGAAATTTAGTTCTCCGGCAATATTAGTGATACGCACCACCATGCTGTCGATGCTCGAACTGAGGATGCCGTTATTCTTGTCCTTGATGATTACCTTCAGTCCGGTCACTACCCGTTTAAGGGATGCTTTCAGGTTTTCACTTCCGACGTTGGCAGGTTGGACGGTATGTACCAAGTCGAATACCGGATAATAGGTTGTGTCCGCTTCCATTTTGAATAAGGAAAAGTGTTGCTGGGACATGTCTTCGCCTAAGATGTAGGCCGGGTCCCTCATAAGAGGATGTGCATAAATCGGCTCCTCGTATTTAGGGGTTCCCCAGTAAATCATGTTATAGGGACCTGCGGGTAAGGATAATTCCCGATTGACGCCATCGTTATAGAAAGTTCCGTCTTTAACTTGGTAGTAACCGTAAAAAGGTGTCAGCTTTCGGTTTACATAGTTCCCATAATAAATAGAGGTGCCCGCCTTACAGGGCATGATGGTCAGTATGCCGGTCAGCGGGCTTTGTCCGCTTTCTGTGGACACGTCCATCAAGAGTCGTGGTGATACCAACTCACTGCTTTTTTCTATCTGGGGCGGATTGTCATTGGTGCAGCTTGCCACGATTGCGGCAAGTACTGCAAATACTACTAATTTTTTCATTATCTGTTAAGTTTTAGGTTGTACTTTCCTGAGAACGTTTTTAGAAAGAAATGGTTCTTTGTATTCCGGAGAAAGTATATTGGGGATGGAAAAGTGAGATGAAATCAATTCCAGCATTGAGGGGGATGGGAAGAATCTCCCCCCCCCTCTTTAAAAGGTTTAGAGAAGGGATGGAAAACAAATTATACCTTTTTTAGTAACATTTTAGAAGCCTTGATTAACGAAATCATATACTCTTCGTAACAATTTCTCGACATTCTTTTCTTGTTCCTCCATACATTTGCATCCGAGTTCTTTGGTATTAATTGAAGAACACAATGAATCTTTGATATTAACCATTAAATAATGTACAATGAGAAAAACATTCTTGGAAAAGTGCATAAATCTGCGTTTATGCCGTGTTGCATTGGTACTTTTGTTTCTTGTACCTGCAATCAGTAGCCTGCAGGCTAATCCTTCTCAAAACAAGACCATTTCGGGTGTTGTGACATCGGCTACGGATAGTGAGCCGTTGATAGGTGTCAGCGTGCAGGTGAGAGAAACCGCTACGGGTGGAATTACCGACATTGATGGCCGGTATTCAGTAAGTGCCCAACAAGGGCAGACACTGGTGTTTTCTTACATCGGTTATCAATCACAGGAAATCAAGGTAGGTACTTCTTCCGTCATCAATGTGGTGCTGAAGGAGGACACGGAAATGTTGGATGAAGTGGTTGTAGTGGGCTATGGTGTCCAGAAGAAGAAATTGGTGACGGGTGCCACTGTTCAGGTGAAGGGTGACGAAATAGCCAAGATGAATACAACCAATCCCTTGCAGGCTATGCAGGGACAGACACCGGGTGTAAGTATTGCTTCGACTTCCGGTCAACCGGGTGCTGACATGAAAGTGAGTATCCGTGGTCTTGGTACCGTGGGAAATAGTGCTCCTCTTTATCTGATTGATGGTGTGGGTGGTGATATTTCTACTTTGAATCCTGCCGATATTGAAAGTATAGATGTACTGAAAGATGCGGCTAGTGCGGCTATCTACGGTTCGGCCGGTGCTAATGGTGTAGTGCTTATTACTACCAAGCAAGGGCGCGAAGGTAAAGCGCAGATTAGTTTCGATGCTTATTATGGAATACAGAATGTAGCTCGTAAGGCTAATATGCTGAATGCAAAAGAGTATATGGCCATTATGGATGAGCAGGCTTTGAATAGCGGACTTTCGGCTTACGATTGGAGCCAATACCAGTCTATTTACGATGCCAATGGCAATGTGTATGATACGGATTGGGTAGATACTATGTTCAAAGATAATGCCACAACGGAGAGCTATACGCTGGGTGTCACTGGTGGAAGCGCAACTTCCACTTATGCCCTTTCGTTAGGATATATGAGTCAGGAAGGTATTGTCGGCGGTTCGGATGTGTCTAACTATTCGCGTTACAATTTCCGTGTGAACAGCGAGCACAAACTTTTCAAGGATATTTTGAAAGTGGGCGAGCAGGTGAGTTTTGTATATAAGATGAATAACGGTATCAGTGTAGGCAACCAATATAATAATACCTTACGCGGTGCATTCGGAACATCGCCTATCGCTCCTGTCTATAGCGATAATAATCTTTATGATTCGCCTTACAATGACACCAGTACCAGTGACTGGAATAAAGGTGATGGAAACCCTTATGGTTTAATGATGACCGACAGCAACAATGAGAACAAAACGGCTACTTTTTCCGGTAATGTTTATGCTGAATTGCAGCCTGTCAAGAATTTGAAGATAAAGTCTGTATTCGGTGTGGTTTATGGTTCCAGCGAATACCGTAGTTTCAAGCCTCTCTACAAGTTCAGCCAATATATATATAATGAAGAACGTACTACCGTATCTCAAAATGCCAATCACTCTTTGGGTATGACATGGACCAATACGGCTTCTTATGACTGGACTATGGGAGAACATTCGTTCAACGCCTTGCTGGGTATGGAAGCCTATCGTTACGAGGGCACTTATATCGAAGCTAAAAATGGTATGTTGAAAGAAGGTTTTGATGATTGGGAGCATGCTTTTGTGGGCAACGGAACGGCCTCCGATTCGACCAACGGCTTGGGTGCCAGTGGCAATCCGCATACCGAGAGCCGCAAGGTGTCCTATTTCGGCCGATTGGGTTGGAACTGGAAAGAAACTTATATGGTCAATGCTACTTTGCGTGCAGACGGTTCGAGCAACTTTGCCAAAGGCAACCGTTTTGGTTACTTCCCTTCGGTATCGGCAGGATGGACCATTACTAACGAAAAATTCATGGAAAGTACGCAAAACTGGCTCGACTTCCTGAAAATACGTGCCAGCTGGGGACAAGTGGGTAATGCCAACATTGACGCATTCCAATATCTGGCTCCTATCAAGAGTACCAATACACACTATCTTTTCGGCAGCGGTTACGGCGACTCGGATGCTGCGGCACAGCTCGGAACCAACTGGGGAGCTTACCCTAGTCGTCTGGCTAATGCTGACATCAAGTGGGAGACTTCACAGCAGACCAATATCGGTCTTGATGCCCGATTCCTCAACAGTCGCCTGGGTGTTAATTTCGATTTCTACATTAAAGATACTAAAGACTGGCTCGTGGTGGCTCCTATTCTTGCTACTGCCGGAGCAGGTGCTCCTTATATTAATGGCGGTGGAGTGAAAAACACCGGTGTGGAACTCAATCTTACTTGGAATGACCAAATAGGCAAAGACTTTAGTTACAATATCGGTATCAACGGTGCCTACAATAAGAATAAGGTCGGAGAGATTCCTAACGACGATGGTATCATTCATGGCTCTACCAACCAGTTGTATGACAATACTCCTGAATTCTATCGTGCCGAGAATGGTAAGCCTATCGGTTATTTCTATGGTTTCAAGACAGCAGGCATATTCCAAAACAATCAAGAAATAGAGGATTGGATTAAGGCTGGTAACGGTGTGCTGCAAGCTGACGTACAACCAGGTGACGTGAAGTTTGTGGACATCAACCATGACGGACGGGTGAACGAGCTTGACAAGACCGATCTTGGTAACGGTATTCCTGATTTCACTATGGGCTTCAATCTCGGTTTCAACTGGAAAGGACTTGATTTCTCTGTAGTGGCCAACGGTGCTTTCGGACAGCAGATTGTCCAGAGCTATCGTAACCATACCTCCAAGCAAGCCAATTATACTACTGCAATTTTAGGACGTTGGACAGGAGAGGGAACCAGCAATCGCATACCTCGTGTCACAGACCAGAATCTCAACTGGCAGTTCTCAGACCTCTATGTGCAGGATGGTGATTACCTGCGAATCAGTAACATTACTTTGGGCTACGACTTTGCCAAGCTACTGAGATGTAAGGTCATCAGCCAGTGCCGTATCTATGCTCAGGTACAGAATGCGTTCACATTTACCAAATATGACGGCATGGATCCGGAAATAGGTTATGGTCCCGAAGGAGATAACGGACAAGGTTGGGTATCGGGCGTTGATTTAGGTTATTACCCCCGTCCCCGTACCGTATTGTTTGGTGTTAACTTGAAATTTTAAAATATAGACTGATATGAAGAAAAACAAAAATATATTTATGGCAAGTGTCCTGCTCCTGAGTTTGGGACTGGCTTCGTGTACCGACAGTTTTCTCGATGTTACGTCGAAGACTGAATCTTCAACCGGTACATTCTATAAGACTGAAAAAGATGCTTATCGTGCTCTGATAGGTTGTTATGATGGTTGGCGCCAGACTTCATCAGCCATGATGGTAGGGTTTTATATGGCTTCCGAGGTGATGAGTGCCGAGTGTTTTGGCGCTACCGGAAATGCCGATGGACGTGGCTATCAGGCCATTGACCGTTTTGACATCTCCCAATCGCCGGCTGACCTCAACCTATACGAAGGTGACTGGAAAAATTATTATGCGGGCGTCTATCGTTGCAACGAGCTGATAGCTCATGAAGAGCAGATTGTATGGAATGAATCGGATAGCAAACGTGGTATCTATATGGGCGAATGTCGTACGTTGCGTGCATTGCTTTATCTGGATATGGTTCGTTTATGGGGGAATATCCCACTCTTTCTGGAACCGGTAAACGAAAATCGCGCTCCTTCACCTGCCAAAGAGGTGTTCAGTGCCATATTTACTGACTTAAAATATGCTATCGAGAATATTCCCGGTGACGCTTATCCCAAGGCCGACTATACCAAGAACGACGGACATATTACAAAATATGCCGCCGAGGCTTTGCTGGCACGTGCCTATCTTTTCTATACCGGATATTACGGTGAAGAACCTGTAGAGGTGACTCGTGCCGAAGCTTTGGCTGCTGTAGAAGACGTAATCGCTTCAGGAGAATATGGTTTGGTACCGCAATTCAAGAATTTATGGCCGGCTTCTTCTGCAAAAGTGGCCGAAAAAGGAGACTATGAAACTTTGAAGGGTACATATGCCGGTGATGGAAACAAGGAAACCATTCTTGCGTTGAAATTTACCGCTACTCAGGATTATAACGGGAATAATGACTCCAACCGTTGGCAGGTGATGTTGGGTATGCGCCAGCTTAATGCTGCTCCCTATTGCAAGGGATGGGGCGCATTGACGGTAAATCCTGATTTTGTGGAAGCGTTTCCCACTGGTGACCTCCGCCGTTCGGCTTCTATCATTGATTTGGTAGGGGAAGGAATCACCGGTTCGGCCGACTTTACCACCAGTTTTAATGACTGGCGTGAATATACCGGCTATGCTGTGAAGAAGTATGCTCCCCTTTGCTATGCCGATGGAAGCCATGCCGGTAAGCAGGATGGTAGCGGTGACTTCCAGACACAGAACCGCCAAGACTACGTTATTATCCGTTATGCCGACGTATTGTTGATGGCCGCAGAACTGGGTAGCCCCAATGCGCAAACTTATTTCGACCAAGTGCGTAAGCGTGCTTATCAGGTTGATGACAACGGAACAGTATCGGCCAACTATCAAGCTAAGAGTGTGTCTCAACAAGCTATTATGGAAGAACGTCGTCTTGAATTTGCTTTTGAAAGCATTAATTATTGGGATCTCCTGCGTCAAGGTATAGACGTGGCAGCCGAGAAGCTCGCCTTGAATGGTGTCAAGGTGAAGAGTGGAGGCGCTGATGATGCAATAACCATACGGGTCGACCGTGTGAAAGCCACCAAAGGCTTGAGCCAGATTCCTTATAATCAAATTAACCTTTCACAGAGTGTACTTGTGCAGAATCCCGGATGGTGAGTACCATTAATAGAGTAAATAAAAAATAAAAACAATAAGATATGAGACTTAAATCATTCTTTTCCATATTGGCAGGAGCGGCTTTGATATTTTCCGCTTGCTCGCCCGAAGAGTACGAGATGGGGGCAAAAACCTATGTTTCCGATGATTTGGTGGAAGGTATCGCCTATACGGTGACCCCTGATGCCAATGATCCTAATACGATTCATCTGACTTCGCTCATCAAGGGAGCCACTCCCTTGTGGGTCACTCCAAGCGGTCCTTCTCAAAAGACCACTCTTGACTTGGCACTTCCTTTTGCCGGAGAATATAGCGTGACTTTCGGCGCTTCCACACCGGCAGGTCCGGTATATGGCGAACCATATACCTTCAAGGTAGAGACCAATAACTTTGCCATGCTCGAAGACCCTATCTGGGCTAACCTTGCAGGTGGAGTGGGCAAGAGCCGTAAGTGGGTTCCCATTGACAAGAACTTTGGTATTGGCCGTTGTTCGGGACCGGTGATGTACATGAGCCACACTGATGTGAAAAATGATGGAAGCAATATTACCGACCTTATGATTGGTAGCGCCAATTGGGCTCCCAACTGGGATCCGGGTATCCAATCGTGGCTCATTCCGGCAGACGACCCCTATTTCCAGTCGTACATCACTTTCGGCCTGGATGCTGTGAAAGGCTGTACGGTGGAACTTCATCGGGTGGCTGCTTCGGGCACGACGGATGCCACCGGAACTTTCAACTTGAATGTGTCTGACCCGAAACGCCCTGTCATATCTTTCTATGGCGGTACCTATTCATTGCATAACGAGGGTTTTGATGATGTCTGTTCCAACTATACCAACGACATCAAGATTATAGAATGTACTCCTTATCTGCTGCAGGTAGCTACGATGCGTACCAATAGCGAAGGTCCGTGGTGGCTGGTGTGGAACTTCATTTCCGAAGAGGCTTATAATGACCCCAGTATCATACCGACTGAAGATCCGGGTTTGCTTCAGCCTGCCGAAGTACAACAGCCTGCCATTGAAGATTTGGCAACCAAACTGTTCACTACTGAAATCAACGGTGTCACCTATGTGGGCAATGAGGCACGCTTCCTCATCAATGATGAAGAACCTTATGACTGGACATGGTGGAATGGTGGTTCTGCTGCTTGGGAAAGCGTAGTGAAGGGACAGTACGGTTCTTCATGGGCACCTGTGGCCGATGCTTCCATTGCCGACTATGAGCTGGTATTGAGCAGCACGGCCGATGGCTACAAATGGGATGACGGTACCAATGCCGGTAAGCTTGCCATTGAAGACGGCAAATTGAAATTTATGGATGCCGACGGCAATCCGGTTGAGATAACCGTCCTCACCGCTACCGGTGATAAGCGCACGGTGGAAGTGAAGGGAAGCGAGTTTACCGTAATGGCTTGCGATGTCACCAGCTCTTTCCAGATGGGTGTGCCTGCAACGACCAATGACAAGGGAGCCGTGGATTCTTATCTTTGTGCCAACCTCAACTACAAACCTATCGCTACCGGACCTACCGGGCCTACTGAAATCAAGGTAGACAACAGCAAGGTACAAATTCTTTTCGGTGACGGAAATCCCGATCGTTTGCGCTTGCAGTTCTACAATCCTTGGGGCGGTGGTGACGCGGGATGGCCGATCGACATCACGAAGGTGAAGTTGAAAAAGAACCAGACGCTGAAGATACAGTACAAAGTGCTGAGTGGAATCACTTGGAACGAGGGCGCGACTCCTAAGACCGTGATTATGGACAATAACATCGGAAATGCTTGGGAAGATGACTGCTACAACTTGGCTCATGCCGTGGCCTTTGATACTGCCGAAGGAGCTGTACAGACTGTGTCCGTGACCAATACCACCGGTGCCACTGTGACTTACGAAGGAAGCAGTATCTGTATCGGTATCCAGAATAAGGGACTTGCTACTGTGGCTGCCACCGAAGACGGACAGCCGGATGTGAAGGTTGAGATAATTTCGATGACCATTGAATAACCACTTAAATGAATTTAGTATATATGAAGACAAAGATATATTTAGGAATACTTTCACTTGCACTGGGCCTTTCGCTGGCTTCGTGCAATGAAGATGACGACTATACTATCCACACCACCCCGATTCTGAACGAATCGTCGGTGGTGACGGGGTCGTCCGATGTGACCGCCACTACCGCTACACTCCATGCCACGCTCTCCGGGTTGGATGGCATGGATGCCGGAAGCTATAAGACCGGCTTCTTCTATGGTTTTGCGCAAGACAACCTGCCCGAGGACGTGCAGGCTGCTTATGACGGTAGCGCCTTCAGTGCTCAGTTGAACGGGTTGAACAATAACTCTACGCTCTATTATCAGGCTTATGTATGCTTGCAGGGTAAGGTGTATTACAAAGGTGAGGTGAAAAGCTTGCTCACCACCGATGCCAAGGTGGCTACTGCCGATGCCGCATCTGTCGACTTCGCCTCGGCTGTATTGGGTGGGACATTGACCGATGCTACGGCCGATGCTACTTGTGGTGTTGTTATCTCTACTTCATCCGATGTAGAAGCGGTTCGTGCAGGCCTTATAGTGAAGAGTGAGGAACTTAAGGACAGCTATTCATTCGTCCATGAAGGGTTGGTGCCCGAAACGCAATACTATTATGCGGCTTACCTCAATCTGGGTAGCGGCATTGTGTATGGTGAGGTGAAGAGCTTCACTACTCCTGCCTATGACTTCGATCTCGACAATGACCTTGTCGACCTGGGACTCTCCGTGAAGTGGGCTCGCTTCAATGTGGGTGCCAAGAGCGAGACTGGACTGGGTGGCCTTTTCGGATTCGGTGACCTGACCGGATGCAACAATAGCATCGACCCTGCCGACTATGCTTCGGCCGATACTTATAAAACGGCTTCCGACTTGGCTTTCCGTGCATTTCAAGGGCGTGCCACACTGCCTACTGCCGATGATTTCGAGGAACTCTTCACGTTGTGCCAGAAAGAGTGGACTGAGCAGAATGGAGTGACAGGTTTCAAGTTCACCGGTCCTAATGGTAATTCCATCTTCCTGCCTGCAGCCGGTACGCGTGTGGCAAACGATGTGACGGCGCTGGGTACTGAAGGATATTACCTCACCGGTACTGTCAACTCTTCCAATACAGAATTTGCGGTAGGTTACCAGTTTGCAGCTTCTGTCAATCACCGTATCACTGCCGCAGTTTATCAAGGTATGGCTGTACGCGCTGTTTCCACAGCCAAGAACGTACCGTTCAACAAGGCTCTGCTCTATCAGAAGTGGTATCTTGACAATGGCCAGGACGGTAAGCAGCACGTGTTTGAAGGACCTTTCACGCAGTGGGGTGTTACGGACAACTGGAGCACAGTTTCCAACGGACAACCCAACATTGAACAGCAGATTCATTGGGAGATGGGTACGGATAATGGCTGGATAGGTTATACTTACGGAAAGGACTATGGTTATATGGAGCTCAAGGAGGACGGTACGGTGAATATTCATCGTATTGCCGAAGACGGTACCGTGACCGATGAAACCGGTAAGTTTACGATTGACGAGGCGAATAAAGTGATTGACATCGACATAGATGTGCTTTGTGCCAATACTTGGATTGGCACGAAGAGTGGTAAGCTGAACATTCTGTCGTTGACTGCCGACGGCTTGCAGATTGCCCTGCCCGATGGCGACTATGGCTATTCGTTGAACTATTACAGCCAGGCCAAGGCCGATGCCGATGCGCAGGTTCCTGTATTGCTCAATATCGCCGATTCATCATGGGCAGGAAGTTGGGATGCACTGCTTGTAGCCATTTCACCCGAAGACTTGGCTGGACAGCACACGTTTGTTTTCGAGGGAACTTGTACCGATGCTATGGTGTTTACGCTTGACTTTGCCGGTATGGCGAAGCGCTATCCCAATTCGTTTGTACGCATTGACGACATCAAGCTGGACGGTACTTCCATCCGGTTTGATGCCAACCGCTTCTATTATGGCGACATTGAAGGAAACGGCAAGTACCGTGTTCAGTTGTTCAATGCTTATGGGGCGGGTTCTGTAGGCAATGCTGTTCCTCTCAGTCCGTTCAGCAATGTAGAAAATCAAGGTACCGAGCCTGCCATCCATTTCAAGGAGAAGCTTGAGATTGTCTGCACCGTCATTACCGACGGTACCGGTGCAGGTATTTATACGCCCAATCTGGTTACTGTCAATCCGGATTGGGGAAGTGCATGGGGATATAACGCAGGAGCTACGTTCGAGGTGAAATACGAGAACTTCCAGTACAGCCTTGTGGCTTCTCAGTTCGACATTAAGTACGAATCTGCCGACTATGCGGCAGGTTCCATCATGACCTTCGTTGAAGTGGCTGACATTTACAAGTATTTCCCCGGTTTACATGCCACACTTGACAACCTCTATCTGGATGGCAAGGAAGTGACATTTGATGCATCCAAAGTGCTCGATGCCAATGAATCCCCGAAGTATCGTCTGGAACTTTGGAATTGCTATGGGACAACAAAGGATAAAGGGTGCGCTTTCGGTACTCCTGATGGTGATGTTATCAAGGAACTTGGTTTCAGCAGTTCTATGGAAGTGAAGTTCACGTTCCACACTCTTTTCTCTGTTCCTGAATGGTAAGAGGGATAGACGGAAATATACTGGTTAGATAGGAAATCCGGGATGCAGGCCATCCCGGATTTTTTGTTTTGCCCTCACCGGTGTGCATCGTTCTGATATAGATTGAAGAACCATAGAGAGAATAAAATAAAGGAGGTGGTCCGTAAGGCGGCGCTTTGATAGCTCTTTGCCTTGTACTTTGTTCGGACGGGATGGGTACTTATTGCGATAAACATAGTGATTTTATGGTATCTCCACTAAAGTGGTCCGCCTTGTTCATAGTAGTGAACAAATCAGCCCACTTAGGTGAACAAACTTGTTCACCTAAGTGGGCCGTTCATGAATCTTTGTACTGAACCGGACAGACAAAAGGGCGGAAGCGGAGAAAAGCAGGGGCTTTCTCTAAGATTGGCTGCTATTTTCCTTCGTAATCAAAGTATTCAAAGTCTGCATATGCTTTTGAGGTTTGAGAACCGGAGACGGCATACAATCCCAGCATGATTCCCGTAAAGCCACCGGCAGTTTCTGTACTGATATAGCGCGTATTCATTCGGCCCAGTTCTTTGAAGTCCTTTCCGTTTGTGGCATACTCGAACGAATAGATTTCGTTGCTGCCTTTTACACGGAGTTGTACTTTCCCCTGGGGCAGAATAACTTCCTTTTCCGTATGGGTCAATTCATTCAATTGGTAGCGCAATACTACAGCTTGTTTCCCGTCTGCCAATTGCTTGACTAATAAATCGTAATGGGATGATTCGAACATGTAGACCGTCAGGCCGGCTTCGTCGCCACTGGCGGCTTTTTTCAGTTGCATGGAAGTGGTGGCTGTGAAGTCGATATGTTCTTGCCGGCGGCCGGCAAAAGTAGGACTGCCTTTCCCGTTGTTCAGGTTTACGGGGGTTGCTTTCAGACGGAGGTTACCGGAAGCAAAGGTATAGTTTTCCGGATGATAGTTTCTGATATGAACCCATTCGGGACCTAATTTGCCGTTTTTGAAATCGGTGCGTGCAGGCTTGGGGGCAAGAGGATATTGCGGTAGGGTTGGCACATCCATTTGCAGGGCTATTGTGCCATCTCCGTTTACTACCGGCCAGGCATTCTTGTCCCAGCGCACGGGAGCAAGGAACGTTTCGCGTCCCAGCAGGTGATGGTTGCCGCTTTGCGGACGGAAAGCGAGACACACCATCCACCACGAACCGTCAGGGGCTTGTATCAGGTCGGCATGGCCGGTTCCTTGTATCGGGCTGTTTTGTGCATTCTTGTTGATGTGGGTCAGGATGGGATTGGCGGGATTCTCTTCGTACGGGCCGTCTATATCGCGGCTACGGGCTATTGTCACTTTGTGGCCGTATTCCGTGCCGCCTTCGGAAATCAGCAGATAATACCAGCCGTCTTTCTTGTAAATATGCGGCCCTTCAGGGTGCCGTCCGCCCGTGCCGTTCCAGATGCGTTTGGACTCGTTGAGTTGTTCGCCGGTTTTGGGGTTGATTTCGCACAGATAGATACCTACGCCCGGATTGCTGACAAGGTAACACTTGTCGTCTTCAAAATAGAGGGACGGGTCTATACCGCCTTGCTTGAGCCATACGGGTTCTGACCATTCGCCACGCGGGTCGGTAGTGTGTACAAGGAAGTTGCCTTTGTCGGACACGTTGGTGGTAATCATGTAGAATGTACCGCTGTTGTAGCGGATGGTAGGTGCATAGATTCCTCCCCATGGGCCGGCGTCGTGAAGCGGCAGTTGTGAGGGGCGCGTCAGGCAGTGTCCGATTTGTTCCCAGTTGATGAGGTCTTTGCTGTGGAACAACGGTACGCCCGGGAAATATTGGAAACTACTGTTGACCAGATAAAAGTCATCTCCTGCGCGGCAGATACTCGGGTCGGGATGGAAACCGGGAATAACGGGATTTTGATAACCTTGCCGGTTTTGTGAAAAGCAGGACAGGCTGAGCGCCAGTCCTAAAAGTAACATCATCTTTCTCATAAATGCATTGTATTTTAAATAGTTTATCAGATATATGAATCAGGGTAGTTGAAGGAAGTGTTTATACACAAAAATAAAGTATTCTTTCGGTTCAAGCAAGCCGGATGTGTCTGATGTCATTCAATGATAACTTTTGAGCCCTATTCGGAAACAAATGATACCGTTGCAGATAACATGGCATCGGTGTGTTTTCCGCCTTTTCCGCTACTTTTGCTCTCACTGATTTAACCATTATTTTTAATACGTAAAGACATGATGAAGAATATCATTGAAAAATTCCAAATTTGCCTGGTGCTGTCGGCACTGCTTTTCTCTTCTTTCGTTGCCGCATGTTCCGGCAATGATGATACTGTGACTCCAGAAATAACGATTCCCGCGAACATTCTGACGGATGGAATGACTTTCTCCAAGACCGGAGGAACAAGTACGCTGAACATCAAGTCGAACGTTGCATTGGAAGTTACCAGCAGTGCACCGGAGTGGTGTAAGGTTACTGCCGAAAGTTCTGCTTCGAGTAGTATTTTGAAGTATACCGTTATGGCAGAAGCCAATACGGACACGAGTGACCGTGAAGCCAAGGTAACGGTGAAAGCCGGAGGCAGCGAAGTAGGGAGCTTCACAGTGAAACAAACGGCTGCGGACGGATTAATCATATCCAACTCTACCTCTTTCGACCTGCCAGCTGCGGGAGGAGATGTTTCTGTGGTGGTGGACCAATGGTGACGTACAAGCCGTTTCCGATGTTTCTTGGATAAAGGCGGTCAATACCCGTGCCATGGAAGACAAGATTTTCAAGTTTACCGTCTCTCCCAATCCTTTGGGAGCGCGCGAAGGCCATATCTCTTTTACTTTGGGTAGCCTGACGGAGACTGTGGCCGTAAAGCAGGGTGCGGGCGAAACCGGCAATATGGAAAGCGATGCCAGGACACTTGCCGCCAAGATGTATGCAGGTATCAATATCGGCAACACGCTGGAAGCTTGTGATAACAAGAACAAGATAGCGAGCGAAACGTTATGGGGAAATCCTAAAGTGAGTGAGGCATATATCAAAGGGCTGAAGGCATTGGGATTTAATGCGGTGCGCATCCCTTGCGCGTGGGATTACTACATTGTGAATCCATCGACCTATGAGATAGATGCTGCATGGCTCGACCGGGTGAGCGAAGTGGTGGGCTACTGTGTAGCCAATGATATGTATGCCATTGTCAATATCCATTGGGATGGCGGTTGGCTTGAAGAGAGTATCACCCATGGTTACAGCAGCGAAGTAGATGCCAAGCAGAAAGCTATCTGGACACAGATTGCCAATAAACTGAATGCTTATGACGAACACCTGCTCTTTGCCGGATGTAACGAACCCGGACAGCAAGACCAGGGGAACGTTGGCACATCGGCCATAGATGTCATCTTGAAATACGAACAGACCTTCATTGATGCCGTGCGTGCCACCGGAGGAAATAATGCGAGCCGTTGTCTGATTGTGCAAGGTCCTTATACCAATATTGACAAGACGGTGAATGACTACACGATGCCCAAGGATGAGGTACCCGACCGTCTGATGGTGGAAGTTCACTTCTATGATCCCTATCAGTTCACCATGATGAACCATGACGAAACCTGGAGCAATGTATTCCTTTATTGGGGTAAGGATAATCATGTATCCGGTTCCATTCATAATGCCACCGGTTACGAAGAAGATTATGTGAAGCAGCAATTCCAGAAGATGAAAACGGCCTATGCAGATAAGGGAATTCCTGTGATTGTAGGCGAGTATAGTGCCATGAAGCGGGCAAAAGAAGACAAGATAGAGGGGACTTCTGAACTTGCCTATCCTGATATTGACCAGGAGATGCATAACAAGAGCCGCTCCTATTGGAATGAGGTAGTCACCCGAGAGGCGAAAAACCACGGTTGTGTCCCCTTTTATTGGGAAACCGGCGGTGACATGAACCGTGGTACGGGTACGGCGAAGGAGGCTTATGCCATTGAGGGCATCATGAAGGGAGCCGCAGCCGGTCAATACCCTTATTGATTGAGTGGTGGATAGAATAAAAGACAGTTTTTAAAAGTATCATACAAATAGGTTTTATAGGTTACAAGGATTGTTGATATAGTTTTTTTGATTGGTTACGGAGAAGTATGTCCGCGAGGGATATGCTTCTCCTTCTTTAAAAATCCTTGTCTTTCCTTGCTTTTCTGTTCGTTTTTCACTTCATTTGCAACAAAAATAACTTCCCTTAGCTCTGATAGTATGAAAAGACTGCAACTACTGCTCTTGTGGGTTTGGATGGTATGTTTCTCTGCTGCTTCACATGACTACATGTTTAAACATTTGGAAGTGAAAGACGGACTTTCCAATAATCAGGTTAATGCTATTTATAAAGATTCAAACGGATTCATGTGGTTTGGTACAGCTTCGGGGCTGAACCGCTATGATGGTTACAATATAAAGATTTATCGCAGCCAGAAAGATGACGAGAAATCTCTTCCCGATAGTTATGTCGAGGATATACAAGAAGATGCGTCCGGTAATTTGTGGATACGTACGGGAAGTGGGTATGCCATTTACAACTCGGCTTCCGATGTTTTTGACCGTAATGTGGAAGCTTGGATGTGGAACGTCGGTCTGACCGGAAATCCTTCGCTTATCTATATTGATAAGGAAAAGACTTTCTGGATCTATATTAATGGTAAAGGTGTTTACAGCTATAGAGAAGGACAGAAAAATGCCGTGGCAGTAAAGGAGGCGGATGAACTGCTTGCGAAAGCCGAAGTGTCCGACATGAAAGAATGCGGCGAAGGAATCCTGTTGGTTTTGAGTAACGGTATCTTGGTTTGTATAGATGAGGAAAAGCAAAATATCAAGTGGACCAATCCGGACATTGCCGAAGATTGCAGGGAAGTAAAGAATGCTACCTTTGATTTGTTTGTCGACCATAGTGGGCGGGCGTGGATATTCAGTGTGGAGGGGATGTGGATTTATAGCCTTTCTCGGAAGGTTTGGGAACAGCGTTCTCCCCGAACGGACACCTACAATACCGTACGTGCAGTGGCACAGGATAAATACGGATGTATATGGGTAGGCAGGGATCAGGATGGCGTTGAATTGATAGAACCGGCGGGACGGAAAATCCGTCTGGCGAACGATCCTAATAACGGGCGTACTCTGTCCAACAATACAATAACGGCTCTTTATGAAGATGAGGCCGGTACGATGTGGGTGGGAACCTACAAGAAGGGCGTCTCTTTCTATAATGAAAGTGTCTTCAAATTCGGCATTGCCGATGTAGGCGACATCAATTGTGTGGAGGACGGAGGCGGTGATATCGTATGGGTGGGGACCAACGACCGCGGGTTGATTCGCTGGAATAGCGTGACGGATGAACGTATGTTTTTTTCGCATACGGCAGATCCCCGCTCTATCTCGAGTGATGTCATAGTCTGCCTTCTTCGGGACAGTAGCGGCAGAGTGTGGGCTGGTACTTTCTGGGGCGGACTGAATTGCTATGATGGAAACCGCTTTATCCATTACCGGTCCCGTAAGGGAGACAGTAACTCGCTGGTCTATGACAATGTATGGGCATTGGCAGAAGATGCGGACAAAAATATCTGGATCGGTACGTTGGGGGGAGGATTGCAATGCCTGAATCCTCAGACGGGGATATTTACCACCTATTCTACAGGTAATTCAAACCTTGTGTCGGACTATATCTCATCCCTCTGCATCAGCTGTGACAATAATCTGATTATCGGTACTTCGGCAGGGATGGCTTTCATGGACCTGAGGACCGGCGAGATTACAAATTTTGCAGGTACAAAATCGGGTAAGACCAGACTTTCCAACCAAAATATCAATCAAGTTTACGAAGATAGTCGCGGTTTGTTATGGATAGCCACGCGTGAAGGCTTGAATGTATATGACAGCAAACGGGATGAATTGTACGAAGTGCTTATCAAACCCGGTTTCTCCAAACTATTGATATTAGGTATTACGGAAGATGAAAACAAAAGTATATGGATCAGCACCGGAGGAGAACTGATAAACGTGGTGTTGTCCGTTGACAGCAAGACGGAGCAGCCCGTGTTCCGTTGCTATACCTATAATGACAAGGACGGGTTGCAGAGTTGTGACTTCAACCAGCGTTCCCTCAAACGACTGCATACGGGCGAGATTGTAGTGGGAGGACTGTATGGGCTGAATCGCTTCCAGCCGGGCAACATAAAGTATAACCGTACGTTGCCCAAGGTTATGTTTACCGGTTTCCAGTTGTTCAATGAAGACGTGAAGGTGGGCAAGGAGTATGCAGGACGTGTCATCTTGAAGGAAGCTTTGAATGAAACAGAAGAAGTTGTCTTGGCTTATAAGCAGAATGTGTTCACGGTGCTGTTCGCGTCGGACAATTTCGTGCTGCCCGAAAAGACACAGTATTTCTATAAATTGGAAGGGTTTAATGAGAACTGGCTGACGAGTATGTCCGATATGCATCGCGTTACCTATACCAATCTGGCTCCGGGGACTTACATTTTAAAAGTGAAGGCTACAAACAGTGACGGATATGCGGGTACTGAAGAGGCTTCGCTCAAGATTGTCATTCTTCCGCCTTTCTGGATGACTCCGTGGGCATATATCGTTTATGCTCTTCTGATAGTAGGAGTTGTTTCCTTTTCACTTTATGCCGTACAACGGAGGGAACGTAATAAGTTCAGAATCCGCCAGATAGAGGAAGATGCGAAGAAGAGGGAGGAGTTGAGCCAGATGAAATTCCGCTTTTTTACGAATGTCAGCCATGAGTTGCGTACGCCGCTTACGCTGATTATATCGCCGATGGAAAGTATGATGAAGGAGATTACGGACGAAAAACTGCATGGCAAGCTACAACTGATGTACCGCAATGCGCAGCGTTTGTTGAATCTGGTCAACCAGTTGCTCGATTTCCGTAAGAATGAGATGGCAGGATTGCATCTCACTTTGTCCGAGGGGGATATTGTGGCGTATGTGCGTAGCATCTGTGCTTCTTTCCTGATGCTTTCTGAAAAGAAACATGTGCATCTGACATTCTTTTCGGCCATGGAATCGCTGAATATGTCATTCGACGAGGATAAAATTGGTAAAGTTGTGATGAATCTTCTGTCCAATGCTTTCAAATTTACTCCGGACGGGGGACGTGTGGATGTGGCATTGGAAATGTCGAAAGAGATGTCCGGAAGATTGCTGATAAAGGTATCGGATACCGGTGTCGGTATCAGGGATGAAGACAAGGAGCGGATTTTTGAACGTTTCTATCAGGTGGAGCAGGAAGAACCGGAGCACCAGTCAACGGGTAGCGGTATTGGCTTGAGCCTGGTACGCGACTTTGTGACGCTGCATGAGGGTACGGTGCGCGTTGTCGACAATGTGGGTTCCGGTAGTGTGTTTCTGGTTGAGCTCCCGGTTAAACATGTACGTGTAAGTCCTCCCAAGCCTGCACCGCTTACAGAAGAGGTGGAAGAGCATGAGGAACTTTTGCCGGGTATGGAAGAGGAAGCGCTTTCGGTTGATTTGCTGGACGATATGGAGGATAATGAAGATGAAAAAGAAAAGCCGTTGGCCCTGATTGTGGATGATAATGAAGATTTGGTTGCCTTCATGAAAGATAGTCTGAGCTTGTATTTCCGTATACAGTCAGCTTCCAATGGTCGGGAAGCTTGGCAGAAAATATCGGAACTGATGCCGGATATTATTGTCAGCGACGTAATGATGCCCGAGATGGATGGGAATGAATTGTGCCGCTGGGTGAAGACCGATAAACGCACGAGTGACATTCCGATGATATTACTCACTGCACGGCAGGCTGTGGAAGATAAAGTGGAGGGGTTGACCATCGGTGCGGATGATTATGTGACGAAACCTTTCAATGTGGAAATCCTTATTCTGCGTATGCGCAAGTTGATTGACCTGAGCAAGAAGCGCAAGGCAAAGTCGCTCATTGACCCCGAACCAAGTGAAATAGCCATTACTTCGTTGGATGAAAAGCTGGTGG
>OCHV01000885.1_pt1 | contig 21880 bp, 23 predicted proteins | sample 1538461 | NCBI WGS metagenome assembly OCHV01 (sample SAMN04571692, study PRJEB22368) | human gut metagenome | biome: human gut; material: stool | host: Homo sapiens | place: Luxembourg | collected 2012-08-03 | reverse complement strand
AAAGTTTCTACATTCACCAGTGTTCTTGGTACACTTCCTGAGACAATCAGGAATGCTATTCCAAACCTGTTTGATGTAGGATCAAGTATCATTCAGAACTTTGCAAACGGATTTTCAAGTGTTCATATTCCTATGCCACACATTGGTTGGGACTGGACAGGTGGAAGCATCCGTATTGGTAATTTCTCATTTTCATTACCACGTTTTAATCTGCAATGGTACGCAAAGGGTGGATTCCCGGAAATGGGACAGTTATTCATTGCAAACGAAGCAGGACCTGAGATGGTCGGTAAGATGGGAAACCGAAATGCAGTAGCTAATAACAATCAGATCGTTGACGGTATCAAGAATGGTGTATTTGAAGCTGTACTTGATGCGTTCAATGCCAGCGGAATCCTTGAAAGGGATGATTCTGAAAAAGAAGTTACTCTTGAATTTACACTGAAGGCTGACAGCGAAACACTATATAAGGTGGTCCGTAAAGGCAAGAAGAAATATGATTATCGTTTTGCGGTAACTGAGACAATTTGACAGGGGGTGTCACATGGACAACATTGTAATCAAAGTGGGTGGTGTGACACTACCCAAGGAAGTTTCCAAGTTTAAATGGAAAAAATCAGATGTATCTGCGAAGAATGCAGGAAGAACGCAGGATGTTAAGATGCATAAGAACAGGCTTGCAAAAAAGCGTACTCTGAGCCTTGGTTGGGTAAATCTGACAAAAGAGCAGATACACCAGATTCTTGTTGCATTTGATCCAGAATATATAATGGTAACTTACTGGGATCCTTTAGCTGGTACTGATGTAACAAAAGAGTTTTATACAGGTGATATGGAAGCAAATGTAAAATGGTGGGCGAAAGGTCATGAACGTTATTCCACACTTGATTTTGATGTGATTGAGAGGTAATAAAAATGATTAATGTATCAGCCGCATTCAAAGCAGCATTAGAAAATGATAACAGAAATTTTTCAGGATCCTGTACAATTACATTAGCATCTGGTAAGTCAATCCCCATTGACGACAGCCAACTGTGGGATAATGGTTTTGTAATTAATGATTCTACATCTAGTACGGGTAGTTTTGATATAGGTTCAGCAATAGTTCAGAAGTTCACATTAAGACTGAACAACATGTATGATGATTTTACTGAGTACGATTTTACAGGTGCTGAAATTTCAAATATAAAAGTGTCATTGAGTTTATCTGGTAAGACTGAAGCTGTTTCTAAGGGCGTGTTTACAGTAAATGATACAAGCTATGATGGCGATATCATTACACTGGAATGCTTGGACAACATGCATAAATTTGATGTTAATTACAGCAAGAGTAATCTTACATATCCTGCAACGCTATTACAGATTGTACAGGATGCATGTAGGTGCTGCGGTGTGACTTTAGCAACAGATTCTCTACAGTTTGAGTATTACAATTATGTGATTCAGAAAAAACCAGATGATAACACTATGACATTCCGTGATGTTTTGGCGTGGGTTGGTCAGATTTCTGGTCATTTTTGGAAATGTAATAAAAGTGGTCAGTTATCAGCTGGTTGGTATAATATGTCTGACTTGTCGGCAGGTACAAATATACATACGTTACAGACAAATGTTGTCACGGATGTAAATGTGGACATGGATGATGTTGTAATCACATGTGTAAGGGTTGTGACTGAAGATGAGAACTCTAATCAGGTAACATTTCAGTCTGGATCAGACGGATATGCTTCTGTTATTGATGGGAATAAATTAATCAATAAGGACAATGCCGCAGAGATTGTTTCAATGATTGGCGGACGTGTAGTTGGTTTGAGATTCAGGCCAATGGATGTCAGTGCATTACAGGATCCTACAATTGAAGCCGGTGACGGGGCAATAGTATATGACCGTAAATTAAAGTCATATAAGACTTTTTTCACCAATGTTGTATTTTCTATTGATGCAGACAATCAAATGTCAAATGACGCAGAATCAGCATTGCGTAACAGTGCTGAAAGATTTTCAGAAGCAACGAAAATTTACCAGTATTTGAGAAAACATTTAAGCGAGAATAAAACTGAATGGGAAAAGGCAATGGAAGAACTGGAAAAGGCAATGAAAGAACAGGCAGGTCTTTATCCGGTTATCAAAACACTAGAAGATGGAAGCAAAGTATATTATATGTGTGACCATCAGACACTGGAAGAATCCCAGGTTGTGTTTGAACTTAATGGAAAAGGTTGGGCGGTAAGTACAGACGGTGGAAGAACATGGAACGCAGGTTTACTTGTGGATGGTACCATGATAACAAAGATTTTGAACAGTATTGGAATTAATGCGGATTGGATCAATACCGGGGCTTTTACCGTCCTTGATTCTGATGGAAATATCATGTTTAAAGCTGACACTGCAACCGGGCGTGTGGATATTGTAGCAAATTCTTTTCAATTGAGGGGGAAAACTCTTGAAGAGATAGCGAAAGAATCAACAAAGAATTACGTTGACGCAGTTATTGGGGATAAGATAAAGGATATAAACACACAGTATTTTGATTCCTATGACCCTACGCTTACGAATAAGCCAGCGTCAGACTGGACTGATGCGGATGCGAAGGAGAAACACATTGATGATATTTTCTATAACACCAATACTAAGAAAATGTTCCGTTTCGTCAAGATTGATGGCGTTTATAGTTGGGAAAACTTTGATGATCCTGATATAAAAGCCGCATTTGATGCTGCATCAACGGCACAAGATACCGCAGATGGAAAAAGACGAGTGTTTTTGGTTACACCTAAACCACCATATGATGAGGGTGATATGTGGGTTACCTCTACCACTGATGGAAAAGGTGAAATAAAAATCTGCAAAACCCCCAGACAATCTGGTGTATTTTCATCTGCTGATTGGATCAGTCCGTCTTATGTGGATTCTGATGATGTGGATAATGCGATTAATGAGTATGATACCAGTTTAGGGCAACCGGAAATTTTTAATAAACTGACCAATAACGGAAAAAACAAAGGTATTTATATTCAGGACGGTGAACTGTATATAAATGCAAGCTATATCCTGTCTGGCGTTTTAGCAGGAAAACTGATCAATGGTAAAGGGCTGAATGTCACAGACAAAGATGGACAGGTTACATTGAAAATTGATGATGATGGGAATGTCTATATTAAAGCAACCGAATTTTCTCTGGAAGGAAAAAATATCAGTGATGTTGTGGCGGCAGAATCTGGTAAATTTAGGACTTTGAATGTGATCTTATCGAATGAATATCAGGGAATCCCAACAGATGAAGATGGGGATTATACTTCTTTTCCATCATGTAGCACTACAGTAAAGGTTTTGTATGGATCGGAAGATGTTACAAAAACTTCTATTATTCAGTGGACTCCATCCAGTGGTGTATATGGGAATGCATCCGGGGAAACGTATACAGTTACTGGGTTAATGGCAGATACAGGTACCGTAAAAGTTACTGTGACAAGAGGAAGCCTGACAGCCGAAAAGATATTTGCCATTGCAAAGCAGAAGCAAGGAATCCAAGGAATACAGGGACAGACTGGTGCAACAGGCGCGACTGGTGCTACGGGCGCTACAGGTGCAACCGGTGCTACAGGAAATGGCATTTCCTCTGTCACAACCTATTATCTTGCAACTTCCGAATCCAATTATGTATATACATATACAAGTGGATGGACGACTTCTGTGCAAAGCCCAACGACAAGTAAGCCGTATCTGTGGTCATATCAGACAACTTACTACACAAACGGTACTTCCAGCAGCACAACGCCGCATATCATTGGCGTGCGTGGTTCCAACGGAGAAGATGGTAAAGATGCAGGTGATCTGACACAGGAACAGATATTTAACATTCTGACAAATAATGGACAGACACAGGGGATTTATTTACAGAATGGAAAAGTATATATAAATGGGTCATACATAAAATCTGACAGCATTACGGCGAGCAAGCTGAGCATTACTGATTTATATGCTATTGGAGCGAAGCTTGGTGGATGGACTATTAATAGCACATATCTGCAATCGGCTGGCGGTGCAATCAAATTGTATTCAAGTGGATCATATAATGGAAAAATTAAGATAGGAAATGTTTCTTTAGTAGCAAATTCCAATGCCTTGGAAGTGCGAAGCGGAATGAAAATAATTTGTGGAAATCCTAAAAATTTTTCAGACGGAACAGATAGACTTATGATATATAACTTGTCGCATGTATCATCCGGTGGACATATGGTTTTTGATACGGATGGCGCAACTGTTGCATACCTGTCAAGTTCTTCAAAACGTTATAAAGATCATGTGTCAAACATGACTATTGAGGAAGCAGAAAAGATTCTAAGTATACCTGTTGTATGGTTCAAATATAAAAAAGGCTATTTAAATCCTACTGATTGGCTTAACGATAAAAGGATACCTGGATTCTATGCCGAAGATATTTACAATATTTTCCCGGAAGCAACACAGTTGAACGAAGCAGGAGAACCAGAAGACTGGAATTTCCGTGTAATGATTCCGGCAATGATGAAAGTTATTCAGGATCAGAATGAAAGAATTAATACATTGGAAGATACAGTGAACGCATTGAACGAAAGACTGAACAAATTAGAGGGAATGTTGAAAGGGGTGGTTAAATAATGCTGATTGCGAATTTTACCAATTATGGTGAAGAAATTACAGTAGACGGACTTTGGCAATATGATTATGGTCAAAGATTACAAATTAATGGACTTAATCTCCCGGATGTATTTGAGGTTCATTTATTCTGGAAGGGATTGGAAGAAGCAAAAGTTGTAACAGGTTATAGCGAGAATAATAAGTTTTATGTTGATATTCCAAACGAGTCACTTAAACAGAGACAAGCTATCACTGTTTATATTTATCTATCAACACCTGAAACAGGAAAAACTGTAAATACCGTGATGATGTTTGTAAATAAACGGCCAGAGCCTGAAGGATTTGAAATTCCCGAAGACATTGATTTATTCCACCACACATTGACCGCTGTTGGGGAATATACAAGGCAGACAAAAGAAGCTGCACATATAGCAGATACCAGAGCAACCGAGTCGGAATCCTGGGCACATGGGCATAAACTTTATCCAGAACGGGATAAAGATAATGCAAAGTATTATGCAGATCAGGCGAAACAAGTTGCGACAAAGAATGGCTTCTGCCACATGGAAATACGGGAAGATGGACATCTATATTTATCCCGTACAGAAAATATTGTACAGAGTTTGGATTTTAAGATAAATGATAAAGGGAGATTGGGGGTTATGATGTCATGATAGAAACAGATTTAGGATGTGTGACTGCCTATGCTGATGCAGTGGCGCAAGGTTACACAGGAACCCGTGAAGAATTTGGCCAGGTGTTGGCTAATTTTGCAGATTCTGCAACACAGGTTGCAACAGATAGAACAGCGGTAGAAGCTGCAAAGAAAACAGTGGAAGAAATGCAGTCAGATGTTACACAGAAACAGGAGACTGTGACTTTAAATATGAATGCAGCTGTCGAAGCCGCTGGAAAGGCAAAACAGTCCGCAAGTAACGCAGAAGCATCAAAACAGGCCGCTGCTAAGTCTGAACAGAACATCAACAATACCGTGACAGCTTTTGATAGTCATGTCGAAGAAAAGAAAAGCGAAGCAGACACAGCAATAAATAAAACGAAAGATGCCGCAGTCAAAGCTGTGACAGATCAGCAGACTGCATCTATTCAGGAAGCAAAAAGTCAGATTGCGTCCTACATTACAGAAAAAGAAAGCGTAGCAGAAGACCAGATTAATAAACATACATCTGATAAGATTACAGAACTGAATAAAGCAGCAAGTACAGCAAAGACTGCATTAGAACAGTCCATATCAAATTCAGAAAAAGCAAAAACAGCTCTGGACGGTAGTATTACCAATTCTGCCACATCCAAAAATAATCTGGATAAGAGTATTGAAACAAGTACCGGCAAAAAATCAGATCTTGATACCAGTATCAAAAATGCTGATACAGCAAAGACTGCATTAGATACTGCCACGACTACTGGAAACAATGCATTGCAGGCATTACAGAGTGAAAATAGTTCAGCCGCATCAAACCTTGAAGAGTTGAGAGGTGAAAACTTCAACAGTCAGGAAATTTTATCAGGTGTGGCAGACCTGAGAGCGTACCTTGGACTTACTGCTGATGATATCGTAGGCTTACAGGTTGATTATAAAAATAAATCCTTTAAGCGATTGGCAGGTGCGGCAAATCTGACACCGGGAAGTGATTTTGATAAGTTCAGCATGTATGGTGGAAGAAAAAGATGCAATGTTGCAGATGATGGAACCATTAATGCATGGTATGGTGATGAAGGCTATACGGAAGATGGTTCAAATGGACAGGTTATGGTATATGAGCCTAAGTTTTATTATCTTGTATGCCCGGTAGAATATGATCCAATTGATACCACAGGAATTGGTTATCATCTGAGAAAAGCAAATTACTATGTATCAGAAAAACCAAGACCAGGTTTCAGATTACATCCGGCATTTTATGATGCGTCAGGAAAAGAGATTGATTATTATCTGACATCTGCATATGAAGGAAGCATCTATGACACAAGTGCAGCGGCTTATCTTTTACAGGATGAACAGGTTATGTCTTCCGCTGAGGATAAATTTTCATCTATTGCCGGTGCAAGACCTGCATCGGGTTCTTCACAGAATCTTACAAGAACTGAAATTGAAAAAATGGCACAGAACAGAGGAACAAACTGGCATGGTGATCTGATTAAACAGATATCTGCCGAACAGCTACTGATGATCATTGAAATGGGTGTTATGGAATTACAGACACCAATTGGTCAGGGTGTCATAGCATTACCGTATACTACAGGAGATGATACTACAAGTTCATACGCAGCCGTTACAGGTTCAACTGCTTCACTTGGTAATGGAACTGGTAGAGCAGAAAAAACAACCACATACGAAGGTGGTAAGGCAACAGAATATACCGTGAATGGTAAAACATCAATTTGTTGGCGAGGCAAAGAAAACTTCTGGGGCAATATCTGGAAATTTGCATATGGTATCAGTATTTGGGGTAACGGAAAAATGGATGGTGGACAGCCTTACATTTGTTCTGACTTTGAGTTTGCTGAAAATAAAAACAGCGGAAATTATGAACCGGCCGGATTCACTGTAGCACCTAAAGAGGGGTATATCTCAGCAATGGGGTACTCTACTAAATTCGATTGGCTTTTTATTGCATCGGAAACGCTGGGTAATAGTTCATTACCTGTTGGGGATTATACATATCTCACACAGAATCTGAATGGTTACCGTATCGCTCTGCTGGGCGGTAGTTGGAATAGTTGGTCTTATGCGGGTGCTTTCTATTGGATTCTGAGTGGCGGTGTTGGTGGTCGTTATCGGTATTTCGGGGGTCGCTTGGTATATATCCCAGATCGTGATTCAGATGCTTATACTGCGGCTGTTGAAGCATGGAAGCAGAAAATGGCAGCTTAATTCGTAACTTATAAACTTGATTCAGTAGGTTGAAAGAACTTCTGATATTTTCGTTATTTGCCTGTAATGAAAACTATAAAAAACAATCACTCAACTAGGCAGTAATTGGAATAATTGGTCTAATGCAGGTACTTTCTATTGGAATCTGAATAACAGTGTTGGTAATCGTAATCGGAATATCAGGGGTCACTTAATAATTGCAAAATATAGCCGGGTGGAAACATCCGGCTATTTCTATAATACTGTGTGGTTCTTTCAACCTTGCCACTCGGCAAAACAGAAAAATAGGCGGTGCAGACAAGTCAGAAATGATAATACCGCCTTACTTAATTACAAAAGAGGAAATGTCAACCGTATTTACCGGGCATACATCTGATATATGCTGACTGAAATTCGGAACTGCAATATACCAAAAATGAAACGTTATGACCATCTATTTGAGAAAATTTGTGATATTGAAAATCTGAGAAAAGCACATAAGAACGCAAAGAAAGGAAAAGGGTGGTATAAAGAAGTTCAGGAAATAGATAAAGATCCAGATAAGTATCTGAAGCAGATCCGGGAAATGCTCATCAATCATACTTATAGAACATCTGAGTATGAAGTGTTTTATAAGGATGATGGTAGAAAGAAGAGAAAGATTTATAAGTTGCCTTACTTTCCTGACAGAATTTGTCAGTGGGCTATCTTGCAGGTGATTGAACCTTGCATCGTCAGTAACTTGACCACTGATACTTATTCAGCAATACCTGAAAGAGGTATACATAAAGGTCTGACTAAATTACAGGCTGCAATGTGGAATAATCCAGAAGAATGTAAGTACTGTCTGAAGCTGGACGCAAGACATTATTATCAGTCAATCAACCACAATATTTTGAAAGAAAAGTATTCCAGAATGTTCAATGACAATGAACTTTTGTGGTTATTGAATGAAATCATTGACAGTATACAGACCGCAGATATTGAGGACTTAACGGCGATTTATTTACTTGAGGAAGATATTGATCCTGAAACCGGTATACCAATAGGAAATTACTTATCACAGTATTCAGGGAATTATTATTTTTCAAGTTTTGACCACTGGATAAAAGAACGGAAGTACGTTAAATATTATTTCCGTTATATGGACGATATAGTTATTTTTGGAAAGACAAAAGAAGAATTATTTACATTAAAGAAAGAGATTGATGTTTATTTCAGCAATGAACTTAAACTGAACATAAAAGGAAACTGGCAGGTGTTCCCATCGTATGTAAGAGGTGTTGACTTCTTAGGATATAGAACATTTTATAAATATACTTTGCTAAGGAAAAGCACCTGTTTGGAAATGAAAAAGAAAATGACCGCTATCAGGAACAAAGTGGAATCCGGAAACATGATGAACTATTCAGAGTGGTGTTCAATCAATTCCTATAAGGGATGGTTGAAATATGCTGATACTTTCCGGTTATACAGAAAGTATATTGTCCCGCTGTTACCTTATGCGGATGATTATTATATACGCAACATAAAACCGAACACAAAGAAAGGATTGAGAGCTGCATGATTAACTATGGAAAACAGAGAAGTACTGTCAAACCGGAAGAACTGGAACTGACTGAAACAAAAGCATTTGTTAGTTCCAATGTCAAAGAAGTGAATGAACCGGAAACTGATGGACAGCCGGGATTTACCGGGTATGAATTTGATCTGATTGAGTATGACAAAGATGAGTATATTAAGATTCAGGCAGAGAAAAATACTGATCTTGAAAATGAGATCACGCAAGCGCAGGTTGCCATGTGTGAAATCTATGAGATGTTAGGATAAGAAAGAAGGTGTGAAGTATGGCAAAGATTTATGCATCACTGATCATCAAAGGTGTTAAGACACTGGACGATGTTCCGGACAAACTGAAAGAAGCTGTTAAGGCTATTTTGGAAGGTGATAACTGATGATACGTCAGTTGATCATAAATATTTTATTCAGAAAGGATGTGCAGACTATGGCAATTATCTATGCAACCCTGATCATTAAGGGTAAGAAAACTTTTGCTGATGTTCCTGATAAGATCAAGGACAAAGTAAAAGAAGTTCTGGTTGACTTAGATTGTCCTGAATTAGCAGAATAATTAACAGGTAATCAAATTATCACAAGTACAAAAACAACCGCTATATGACGATTATATAACGTCACAGGCGGTTGTTTTTATGTACAGAAAGGAAGTAATGAAAGAGATTCTACTGGAAACCTATTCTGTTGCACTTCCTATTATTTTAACTGCTCTTATGGGCTACATTGTGTGGCTTTTAAAGAATCAGAAAAAAGATAGGGATGCGAACAGTAAAGGGACCATGCTGTTACTGAAAGTACAATTAATTGAATACCATGACCGTTATATGACAGATGGTGATATTCCATCCTACGCTTATCAAAATTTTTGTGAGATGTATGATGCATATCATGCTCTTGGTGGTAATGGTATGATTACAAAAATGAAACATGAGATTGAAGAATTGCACTTAAAGAAGAAAGAAGGGAATAGTCATGAAAAAAATTAACTGGCTTGTAAGAATTAAGAATAAAGCGTTCTGGGTTGCATTTATCCCGGCGGTACTCCTGTTAATTCAGGTAATTGCATCTGTGTTTGGCATCCAGATTGATCTGGGTGATCTGGGAAATAAATTGTTAGAAGTGGTCAATGCAGTGTTCAGTATACTGGTAATTCTTGGAGTAGTTACGGACCCTACTACTGCTGGAATCACCGATAGTACACAGGCACTTGAATATACAGAACCGAAAAAATAGGGGGTAGGACTGTGGAGATTAAGGGTATTGATGTTTCCAGATGGAATGGAGTTATTGACTGGCCCACCGTAGCAAACTACGGTATGGGCTTCGCTATCCTGCGAATCACGGAAAAGGGTAATGTTATTGATAGTACATTTGAAGCCAATTATGAAGGCTGTACTGCCAATAGTATTCCTGTCGGTGTTTATAAGTATAGTTATGCAGTCAATGTTTCAGAAATTCAATATGAAGCAAAAAAAGTAATTGAAGTCCTGAATGGACGAAAATTGGATTATCCTGTGTTTTTGGATATTGAAGATAAGTGTCAGGAGAATCTGTCAAAACATCTTATGATGCGGATGATTAACGCATTCAGAGAAATCATCATTAAAGCTGGTTATCAGTTTGGCATTTATTGCGGGTACTCCTGGTATCAGTACCAGCTTCCAGAGGATGCGAAAAAGTATGATTGCTGGTTAGCTGCTTACCCATCACAGGATGATGGGGCAATGCAGATCAGATTAAAACCTGCTGCTGGTATTGGCTGGCAGTATTCCAGCAAAGCAACTATTCCGGGAATCTCAGGGAAAGTAGACAGAAATGTCTTTTACAAAGACTATACTGTAACAAAAAATGAGGATAAGGGGGAAACGACAATGGACAAAGCTATTGAAAAAGTTATCCTGATTGCGAAAAACGAAGAGGGCTATTTGGAGAAAAAATCAAACAGTCAGCTTGACAGTAAGACAGCAAACGCAGGATCTGCTAATTTTACGAAATATTGGAGAGATATAGAACCATCCTATCAGGGGCAGCCTTGGTGTGCGGCGTTCGTATCTTGGTGTTTCATGAAAGCCTTTGGTCTGGAAAAAGCTAAAAAATTGCTGAAACACTGGCCTTACGTGTACTGTCCAACACTGGGAAATTTGTTTACCCGGAACGCAAACCCGAAAATCGGTGACATTGTTATCTTTTATCATAACGGTACATTTACCCATACAGGACTTGTTACCGCCGTAATCGGTGATCGTTTCTATACGATTGAAGGTAATACAAGTGGGGCATCCGGTATTATCGCAAATGGTGGCGGTGTATGTGCTAAAAGTTACCTCAATAGTCAGATGCCCGGAACTAAGTTCTGTACACCGGATTATAGTATTGTATCTGATGCATCCGCACCTGCAAAACCTGAGAATACATCATCTAATACTACACAGACAGGAGAGGAATATATGTTTGAGCCAAAAACTGTAAAAGCTGGTGACAAGAATACCTCTGTACTTTTGTTACAGGAAATCCTGAGAGCAAGAGGATTCAAAGGAAAGGATAAGAAAGAACTTGACCTTGACCGGTCCGCAGGAGACAATACCATTTATGCCCTGAAACAGTATCAGAAATCAAGAGGATTAGAAGCTGACGGTATCTGTGGAACTGCGACTTGGAATGATCTGATTGCTATCTAAATCCTTGTTACTAATTTGTTACTAAATGAGCAAGAAACTAGAGGATTTACAAGGACTGAACATTTTATAAAATCCTTAAAAATAAGGGTTTACAGGACGTTGCAAACTGGAAGAATTATGTTCTTGTGATTCTGGCGAAAAAGCAGAGTGATACCGGGATGAAAAGCGGACGTATAGCACCGATTTCTTCAGATCGTTCAGATGATAGCATGAAGGACAGGAACACGGCTGCATACTGGGACAGGAACACGGCTTTGCACAGAATGAATAATATTAATGAATATTCAATTAATATGCAAAAAAGAAAGCACCCACCTTTTACAGTGAGTGCCTTTTTATTGGCTTCTTTATTCAAAATAGTTGATTTCTGAAGTAAGTTTCTTTTTAGATTCTTCAGAACTTGATACATAAAATCTCATTGTGGTTTCTACAGATGAGTGACCAGCTATTTCCTGTAAAGACTTTATGTCCTGAAGATTATCACATTTCTTTGCAAGATTAGTTAGATATTGATGGCGTAGCATATGCGGATATACATTCAATCCTTTTTGTGACCCTAACCGATGTATTAATTTATAGATTCCATTGGCGGTCAGTGTGCCACGATTACCGATAAAAACCTTTTGGGAATCAGATACAGGTCTGTGTGCTATCCATTCACGGAGCAGAGCTTTATATTCGCCGGAGATAGGCACTTCTCTGTATTTGTCGCCTTTACCACTTCTGATAATGATATAAGTGTTTTTTGTACTGTCCAGATTGACTATATCTGATAATTCAAGGTCAATAACTTCTGATTCTCTCATTCCAGTATTTAATATGGTTTGAACAATTACACGATGTAAAAGATTAGCATTACCTTCTGTATATTTCAAAAACTGGAATAAATCTTGTTTGTTCAGAACTTCTACTTTAGGGGAAACCTTGCCTTTCTTCTTCTCAACTTTAATGAGTTCATTTCCATATACGACATGAAGGAAATTACAAAAATTCTGTATCGCTGCAAGTTTGGTATTGATAGTTGAAAGGGATGCTTTCTGCACTGTATCAATGTATGACCTGTAGGCTTTTACTTCTACAGGTGTGAGTGATCCGCTGAAGCTCTCTCCGCTGGTATCTTCTAACCATGTCAGGAACATTGAAATATTGTGCAAGTAACTTTTTGCAGTGTTTTCACTTTTTCCAATTCTTTCCAGTTCGTCTGCATATGCTTTCAAGATTTCTTCTTTCTTCATAATAAAACCGCCTTTCTTTATTAGATTGTCCAGATTTCTATATTCAAAGTATAACAGAGTGGAAAAAGCGTGTCAATATAATTTGTAAATATAATATGAATTATATGGACAAAATGGAATAATTCTATAAAATAACGGGGTGTAATTCCATGATATAGAGCTTGTTTTTTGTCCATATAATTATTTTACGGGATTTTATAACATGATTTCTGACACTATGACCGGCAGAGATACCAGGACAAAAAAAGAGAACCGGCTAACATGGTGTTAGTTCCAGCTCTCTGATCTGTTTTAATGATAAATGTTTTTTGTCTTTTTTGATACAACTTGCAATTCTGCATCAAGTATGTTTATTACTTTTTCAAACTCTGCCAGTGTGAAACTGTTTCGTGACAGTTTATTCCTAACTGATTGTGGTTGAATACCTAACAGTTCCGCTAATTGGTTTATATTGGTATCTGACTCTAACATAAGCTGCTTAATAACTTGTGATCCGTTCATATATAACCGCCTTTCAATATATCATTTATGAGTTGTTGATATAATATCATAGAATGAAATAATAATCAATATAGAGTTAATGTATAATCTTATATGATTATTTATTGCATTTAATAGGAAGAAAGACTGATTTTAAAATAATATTATAAAAATACTCAAAAATGAGTTGACATATACTCAAATATGAGTTATATTAAAACCACAACAAGGGACGACTACTAAACACAAGGATCTGGACAATCTTATTTAGTAGCCGTCACAACCAAACAAAAGGCGGTTGCAGTAATATTGTAACACAACTGCCGGACAAAAAGAAAGGTGGTTTATATTATTATGATGAACATTTATTTAACAAACTTAGGAAAGTACAACGAAGGTGAGCTTGTAGGCGAATGGGTACAGTTACCGATTAGTAATGAAGAGCTTCAGGAAGTATTCAAGAGAATCGGAATCAATGAAGAATATGAAGAGTATTTCATAACTGATTATGAGTGTGACTTTTACGAAATCGGTGAATATGAGAACATAGACACACTGAACGAGATAGCAGAAAAAATTGATAATCTGGATGAAGAACAAGAACAGGTTGTTAAAGTGTTAATGTCAGAATGTGGCTACGATCTGGACGGGGCTATTGAAAAAGCGGAAAGCGGTGATTATCGCACATATAGCAACTGTGAAAATATGACAGATGTAGCCTATCAGGTTGTTGATGAGTTTGATTATCTTAGAAACGTACCTAAAACCGTAGCAAGATACTTTGACTATGAAGCATTTGGACGGGATTTAGGTATAGAGGGCAGTTTTCATTTTCTGGATAACGGCGACTGCATCGAGATTATTGGTTGATGGGGGAAACTACTATGGAAAAGATTTATGGTACAAGAGCCTATTGGAAAGCAGTATTCAGAAGAGAAAGACACCAGAAAATCAAAACAGTATTGATGTACATTGTAGCATTTTTCCTGTTTACTATGCCGATTTGGATGTTTTTAGACTGGTTAATGAGAGGATATTGATAAGAAAGGGTAAGGGTGAAAAAATTATGAAATCACAGGTATTAAACATCACAGGCGGTTTTTATACGGCGGTTGTTGTTAAGTTTGAATTATTTGAGTCAAGTATTATTGATGAAAGATATTTCGCTACAAGAGAAGAAGCTGAAGCATTTCAGAGAGTAATTATTGAGAAACGTTTCAACGATCTCGAAAATATAGCGTGTGTAGTATCACGGATAGGGTGAAGGGGGGTGTGATAATGTACTTCTTAGGTCAAGTCGCTTGTTATGTCTTTATCGGTGTTGTAATAGCTGCACTGTTAGATTTATAAGCGTTATAATATAGAACATAGTAAAAAGGTCATAGGCGTTGAGTCTATGGCTTTTTTATTGTGTTTTATGACGGAAGTAAACTAAATATTACTTCCATATCTGACACCAGAACCGGCAGAGGATACCGCTATAAAAACAGATCACAAGGCAGATTATACCGACAGAACCTAACCCTACATGGGGGACAGATGCAGCCGGTCACAGTAATATATTGAACACTATTTACAATACACTTATACACCTGTATATGACCTTTAGAGCCGTTTATACTGCCCTTGTGTGGTTATTCCTTATATTACGGTATATAAGGGCATATAAAACCCATATAGAGCCGGTATAACCTGTACATCAGGACACGCCACAATATAACAAGGTTTTACGCTGCTTATCCCTGTATAATATATCCCTGTATAGACTTATACTGTCCTTGTCCATCTGTCCTGTATAGTAAAGTGTGATCCGCTGGCAGTCGTGCCGGTTGTGATGGTGTACATCCCTCTGTATCTGGTAGAACGTCCCACCCTCTACAGGTGTAGATTTTTATATTTATACATCCCTTGTGCATAAATACAGGAATATGTATATAGCCGTAAAATGCGATTTAAGAGACTTTGTGTATTTTATGGCATTGTTATAGCATATGATATAAAAGCGTCTTAAAACGTCAAATAGAGCTTTGAAACGTCTGCCGGTTTGGGATGGATCATATCAGGACAGTCCACCGATTACCCCCCCTAAACTTATGTTCGGTCGGATGTATACCGATTTTTTTACGCCGACAAAATTTTGACTTTATATTCTCTCATCGTGATATAATATACATAAAATACCAGAAGGAGAACACTACGGATGAAAGGCAGAATTAAACGATATATCAATAAAAAAGGCTATGGATTTATCACCGGTGAGGATGGACAGGACTATTTCTTTCACATCTCACAATTTAAAGATATGGTTGAGCCGCAAAACTATATGTTTGTAGAATTTGATATTGTAGATGGAAAAAGAGGAAAAAATGCGGTTAATATCGCTACACAATCTCCAGTAGGGAATAATAGATCAAAATTTATCAATTTTGGAAATAAGAATATTCGAGTAAATAACATAAAAGAGTATGGAATTGTTAAATGCTTCGGGTACTTGGAAGAATATGGATTTAACAATAGTCCTATAAGAGAGATAAGTGAATCCGAATATAATAGGCACAAAGCTTATTATGATAATCTGGGAGATAAAATAGTAAAAGGCGGCTATTTGTATATTAAAACATATCAAAAGGAATATATGAGATTCTATCAAGATCATGAGGATTTTGATATTTTTGAAAAATACAATGAAATCAATAAGGTTATGAAGAAGTAAGATGCCAGGAGGAAATCACAGATGAGAGGAAGAATCAAGAGATTTATTGAAGATAAAGGTTATGGGTTTATTACAGGTGAAGATGGTGCAGATTACTTTTTTCATATCTCACAAGTAAAAGATATGGTTGAAATAAAAAACTGGATGATCGTGAACTTTGATATCATAGACGGGAAAAAAGGCAAGAATGCAGTAAATATCAGAGTTTCAGAGCAGAATAATACCTCACGATTTATTACGCTTGGAGATTTGAATATTCGATTGAACAATATTAAAGAATACTCTATTGGTACATATTTTATAGAGTATGGAAAAATTTTTACTAAGACAATAATAAAAAAAGAGCGAAAAGGATTCCTGGGAATTAAACGTATAGAAAGCATTCCTATATATAAACCAACATCAGAATGGTATCGTTTTGAATGTAGTTTAGATCAGAAAGCATATATAGATAGGGAGTATAATGAATATCATGGAAAAAGTATCGCAGATATGAGTGGGAATTTTGATATACGTTGTATACGTTATAGAGACAAGAATGGAGATATATCTATGAATAATATTGAAAATTGGAAAAATGTTAAAATAGATATGTCTTTACCAGTGATTGGTAATTTATATAAATTTGAAGAAAAAAAGTATCTTAAAATAACCACTTTTCAAAGAGATTTATATAGGTTTGGAGAAACAGAAGTGAACTTTGATGTTGTAGAAAAATACAACGAAATCAACAATGCTATGCAGTACGGACATTAATATAAAAAGTATATAAAAAGCATATCCATAGTAACCATATAAATATAAAAAGTATTACCAAACTTTGCTATAAACTTAACTACTATGTTCAATATACTGTGTTCCATAACTTGACAAAACCCCTATCCAAGTGTACTATAAATATAGTTCAACAAATAGGAAAGAGGTGAGCATATATGCCTAAGAAGAAATATTTTCTAACACAAGCGGAACTTGCAAAACTACTCAAAAATTATGGTGGTGGGTACCGCTGGACACATGACAAGAAACTATCTCAGTCCGGCAATGTGACCTATACGGACGCACAAAATAATATGCTTACCATTAACCAGTTATGGGATAAAGATACAGATAAACCGTATGTGATGGTTCATATATCTGATTCCACCGGCAGAATCTATCGGAAGGATAAGTGGGACTGGTTCGAGACGATCCGGCAGTTACACTTCGATTGGACGCTGCAAGGTGGACAATATGACCTCGAATTTAAGAGCATAGAAGGAGATAAAATGGCGAAGAAAAAGAGACAGAGCTATACACAGGAGCTTAAAGCACAGATTGAAAGTCAGAAAGATATTATCGCAGAGCGTGACAAAGAGATAGAACGTCTGCAAGGGATTATAGCTGATCTGCAACAGAATCAACCGGCTATTGCCCCATCTGAAGATATGCAGCGTGAACTAGATGAAGCAATCAGAATGAGAAATTGGTATAAAAACCACTACAAAGAAGAATGCGACAAATCTCAAAAATTAGCTGAAGAGGTCGAACACCTGAAACTTCAACTTGCAGAAGAACCAACTACAGATCACATTTCCGATGATGAGCTGGATTCGGATGTGAAATATGGAGAACCGTGGTATGTGGCATATGAAAGTAAGAGTAAATCAGAGCTTGCCAAACGTCTGCATTTTGTAGAAACAATTTCACAAAGACGACAGAGACAAATTAAAGAACTGAAGAAACAGGTTAATGATAAAAAGTATGCTCAATATGTACAGGAAGATGCACTAACATATAATGAAGCACTGGCAAGAGCTGATAGGGCAGAGACAATAGCAGAGCAGTATTTGGAATACAACAAAGATGCACATAAGAAGAATGAAGAACTTCAGCGACAGTTGACGGAACTTGCATCCGCTTCTCTTACGCCAGAAGAATCCATGCAGATTATTGAACAGAATATTGAACAGAGTAATGAGCTGAAGAAAGCTGCCAGAAAGAAACAGGGTGCGCCACGAAGGATAGATGATCGTAAAGTAGCTTTAATGTGTGAATTGCATAAGAAGGGACATTCAATCAGAGAAATATCTAAACAGGTTGGATGCAGTGTTGGTAGTGTTCACAGACTCTTAAATGAGAATAAGCAGTAAAAATCAAGGAAGGACAGTTGTTGCCCTTCCTTTTGTATTGTAATACTTTTTATATACTAATTGATTTTATAGTATTACTTAGTATATAAAACATATTATATATAACTATGTGGAAAATACTGTAAATTAGTAAATTTCCTTGACGGAGAGTAGACGCTAGTATATAATAAATACATATTAAATATAAAAACTATATAAAAAGTAATACTTTTAATATGCGGAAAGGAGATTTAAACATGAAAGTTATAGCAATAGCCAACCAAAAGGGTGGAGTCGCTAAAACTACAACTACATACAATCTTGCAGTTGCAAAAGCAATGATAGGTAAGAAAGTGCTTATGATTGATCTTGACCCACAGGCGAGTTTGACAATTTGTTGTGGTATGAATCCTGATGATAAAGAATTTGAAAATTATAATGTATGCAAATTGTTTGATGGTAAAACAAAAGCAGCGGAATGTGCTTTTAATGTTGAGAGTACAAACCTGGACAACTTATTTATAATTCCATCCAATATTGATCTGGCAGTTACAGAAACAAAATTGGTTGTTGGAAGAAATAGTGATGTACAGTTGCGAAAAGCTGTCTTAACTCTGAAACCATATTTTGATTATATATTCATTGATTGTCCACCACAGTTAGGAACACTTCTCATTAATGCTTTAGTCGCTGCGGATGAAGTTATTATTCCAGTAAAAACAGAGTACCTTGCATACAGAGGATTAAAAGCACTGATGAACACTATCAAAGACGTACAGAGTGGTGATGGAGATAGATCATTGAATCCTGATCTGGTGCTTACAGGAATCATTGCGACTATGTATAAATCAAAAATAAATGACAATCAGGATGTACTGGCTATGTTGGAACAGAAAGCACCGATATTGGGTGTGGTAAAAGATTCGGCAGATGTAAATAGAGCGATTGTAAATGGAAAGCCGGTTGTATTATCAAATAAGAAAGCACCTACGGCAAAAGAATATATGGAAATTGCTTTCAAGTTGGAGTAATACATATTATATACTAAGTAATACCTAAATAAAGAAAGGATATGAAATCATGGCGAAAACAAGGCTCATAGATACGCTTCAGGAAGAAGAGTTACAAGAAATGAAGGAAGAGCAGAAAGAAACTGCCAGCGTTGTGAAGAAAGCACCTGTAGAAAAAATTATTTCAAAAGATGGAGCAAAAGACAAACAAATCTCTGCTAAAGTAAATATGAAAATGTACAATGCTTTTACTACAATAAATAAGGCACAGGGAGTCTCAAATAACTCTGCATTGAATATGTTGATTGCAAAATATGTTCGTGAAAATCGCTTCATTTTGGATGAAGAAGATATGCTCTAAAATTAAGGTATTACATATAATATAATAAGTATATTAAAAGTAATACTTTTTATATAATAAAATTTTTAAAAACTATTGCAATTTCCAGAATTACCGTGTACAATAAATACAAGTACAGAAAAACTGGCAGAAACATATTGCAGTAGTTGGGTAACAAGACTAAAGCGGTATGAAGAATTAACCTCATACCGCTTTTATTATTGTTACACGTTCTGTACATATACATTTTGTTTGCTCGGTTTTACCAGAACCGATTACCTTATACTAGACGGCATTACCAGTGCAGCCTAGTACCCACAATTTAATATTAAAAAAATCAACTTAGCACAGTTTCTTTTTTGAAATGAAAATGTGGTAGGGTGTGTTTTGTATACACCTTTTATAGGATATATTCTAAACTACACAACCTGTCATGTCAAGAATGAACTTGTGTTCGGTGTATTAAATTTACTCTTTTTTAGGACTGAAAGTAATAATTACTATATCAAAAGTAATAATTTTAATATACTTTAGAAAGTTGGACAGGGTTTAAGGGTTACTTCTGGATAAATAAAATCTGGTATCGGCAGCCTAAATAGTAAATTGCCGGGGTTGGGTCGCTGCGGCTATCGGTGATCCATGACCACAGGGGTTGGAGAGAGCGCAAGACCTCATATGCCTAACCAGACCGCCTATTGGTACGGACAGTCTGTACATTGGTTAAAAGTAGCGCACACGGGGGCAAAGGATAAGCCTGGACGTACACAGGGTATATCTGAACCACGGCACCTACAGATTTCTTGTAGGATGCGGAAATGGACAAACACTGGAAACGGTGTGTATTGAGGGCGTGGCAGACCAATATAAAAGTCCATGCGGAATCGAAGAAAACCGCACTCATAGTTTGAACAGCTCTACAGAGATACGGATACCTCATGCAAAAGCGGATTATTCATCTCGAGGCATATCAGAGTTTCTTTTTCTTGCGATAGGGAAACTCTGTCCAGATACGAGAGCCGTTTTCCTATTTCCCTACGGATTATTCGCCTACGGCGTGTCAAAGTCAAGTAAATTGGTTAAATTTGTCAGAAATTCTATGATGTAGACTTAAATTCTGGAAAGAACAGTGATTAGTGTAAATTTGTACCACTTACAGGTTTGTTCCGTAAATTTTAAATTGTACATTAGAATATAGAACATAGATTTGAGATTAAATTATCCTTTATGAGAGATTGTAAAAAACAGGTCAAAAATGGATTGTAGGTGGTTAGGTGAACAAGTTTACCCTGAAGGAGTTTTCGTTGAAAATAGAGGTACAATTCTCTTAAATAGTTAAGAGTAATACATATTATATAAAAAGTAATACTAAACACAGAAAGGAATAGAATTATATGGGAAAAATTAATAACGTAGTAAAAATGATTGAGTTCTCCAATGAGGGTGATCTCTACTCACAGATTGATGATTTAACTAATACGGATTATCAGTCGGATGAGCTGGACAAACCGTATGTTGTGACAAGTATCAATTTAATAAGTGAGAAGAAAGCACTGGTGTATCTGCAAGAAGATCTGAATGTCTTGCCGGTACACTTTTTTTATTGTCATAACAATATGGTGGATGAGATTGTCCCATCTGAAGAATCACACAATGAAGAGTTTATGTCCATTCAGGAGATTAATTTAGCCAGGGATTTAGGCTCAATCATCATCGAGGACAAAGAGTATGAGATTGATGAAGTACACTTTTCTATGAACGCATATGGGACACGTTGCGTAAACTTTTATTTATGTTAAGGAAGGAGAATGCCATGAAACAATATGACGACAATCAATATTATGAACAGGGAGATGCAGAGCTGGGAACCGGCTTTACCAACTATGAAAGACTGCTTCTGGAACTGAATTATAAGAACTATTATCCAAACAAAACGACTGCCGAAATGACCGGCAATAAAGATTATGAAGGTCTGAAGAGTGATAGAATCCGTGTTTATGAGAAAATTCTTAATGAATGCGGTCTTAATCCTGAAGCAAATTATGACAAAAATACGGATCATGCCAAACTGCTCGAAGCTGCATACACAATTTTACATAGCCTATTGGGAAACATTGACACTTACAGAAAAGTCGAAACTGAATTTGTTACCGCCAGTGCAGCGTTTACTAATCTTCAGAACCGGCTCAAAGAACTTAGATCAGAGATTGAGCGTGTAAAGGCGGAAATGCACTACCAGGACTCAGACTTTACAT
>OCHV01000884.1_pt1 | contig 21885 bp, 9 predicted proteins | sample 1538461 | NCBI WGS metagenome assembly OCHV01 (sample SAMN04571692, study PRJEB22368) | human gut metagenome | biome: human gut; material: stool | host: Homo sapiens | place: Luxembourg | collected 2012-08-03 | reverse complement strand
ATTCAGGCTTTCGAGTTTCAGCCGCTCAGGCATCGTGCGCCATGCGCCCATGCGCTCCCGCGTACGCCAGCCCCGGCGGTCGTTGTCGGTGGATGCCCGCCAGAAATTCGGTACGAGCGGACTCCGCATCAGCTCGCGGCCCCGCACCGCATATCCCGACAGATATCCCGTCGCCGCATCGACCGTCGCGGTCACATTCCCGGCAGTCAGCGTCACCGCACGTTCCGTACGGCTGACGCCGGCACTGCGGGCGGCCGCAGCGCGCACGGGCGCCGCAGCGGGCAGTGCGAACTGGTAACGGCCCGCCTCGAATCCCCGCAGGGCATAGGGTTTATCCTCTTTCAGGCGGTAAACGATATCCAGCCAGTAATCGACGCCGGATTCGCGACGGGGCGCCTTGTACCCCACGCGGCACTCCGTGCAGGCTCCCGCTTCCGTGCGCGGCACTTCGAAAGTCCCGCTTCCCAGCGTCGCGCCCATGCTGGACGTAATGCGCCATTCGAAAACATACTCATCGGTCGAAACGAAGAAATTGCGGTTCCGAATCGTGAAAAAATCCTCTCCGGGCCGCGGCTGCGCGATTTCGAGCGGCTGGAAGACATGCTTCGCCTCCGCAGCGGCCGGCTTGAGACTCCGGTCGGGATTGATGATTCCGTTGATATTGAAGTTGGCGTCATGGTTCTCGCGGCTTCCGAAATCGCCGCCGTAGGCCCAGAACCAGCCGCCCCTGCCGTCGGCCTTGCGCAGTCCTTGGTCGATCCAGTCCCAGATATGACCGCCCAGCAGTTTGTCATGGCGGCGGATCACCCGCCAATAGTCGCCCAGTCCGCCTACGGAGTTGCCCATCGCGTGCGCATACTCGCACATCAGCACCGGCCGCCGGACAAGCGTATCGCAGGCCAGCCGCTCCAGTTCGTCCACCGTCGGGTACATCCGGCTGACGACCTCCACCGCGTCGCGGTCGTCGGGATTGGCCAAGTCGGCGTATTCCCCCTTGGCGGGATCCTCTTCGGCCGTTTTCCACTTTCCGACGCTGCGCAGCGGAACGTAGCCCCGGCGCTGGGGATTCCCCTGCGCACCCTCGTAATGGATGATGCGCGTGGGATCGAACTCCTTCGTCCACGCCGCCGCGGCCGCATGGTTCGGCCCCCAGCCCGACTCGTTGCCCATCGACCACATGACCACGCTGGGGTGGTTGCGGTCGCGGACGACCATGCGCGTCACGCGCTCCATAAAGGGAACGATCCATTCGGGACGGTTGCTCAGACAGCCGCCGGCATGGTGCGTCTCGATATTGGCTTCGTCGATTACATAAAGGCCGTACTCGTCGCAGAGATCGTAGAAATAGGGATCGTTGGGATAATGCGACGTGCGCACGGAGTTGAATCCGAGCCGTTTCATCAGCGCCGCATCCTCCCGCATCTGCTCGCGCGTGACGGTTTTGCCCGTCATGTCGCTATGGTCGTGGCGGTTGACGCCGATCAGCTTCACCGGCACGCCGTTGACCAGCATGCGCCCGCCCTCGATACGTACGTCCCGGAACCCGATGCGGCTGCTCCGGGCCTCGACCACCCTGCCGTTTTCGTCGGCGAGGGAGAGTACGAGCGTATAGAGGTAAGGGGTTTCCGAAGTCCATTTGTGCGGCGACGGAATCCGGGCCTCCAGCAGCGGATACCAGACGTTGTCGCGCTGGGGATACGTTTCGTCGAGCAGTTCGCCGACGGTCACTTCGAGCGTATCGCCGGGATCGACCCTCCGGTTTGCGGCATCGAACAACTCCGCGCGCAGCACATAATTCCGGCAGCGCGCGGTATCGGCGCCCGTCAGCGCCACCGAAGGACGCAGCTGGAGCTTCGCATCGCGATACTCCGCATCGAACACCGTCCGCACGCCGTAATCGGCGATCGCGGCCCGCGGTTCGGCGGCCAGATAGACCTCGCGGTAGATTCCGCCCAGCCGCCAATGGTCCGCATCCTCCAGATAACTTCCGTCGCACCATTTCAGCACCTTGACGGCCAGCCGGTTCTCGCCCTCCCGTAACATCGAATTCGGCGGGCAGCGCGCTGTCCTCGGAATAGCCGGCGAAACGGCCGTTCACCCATACACTGCAGGCCGAGTAGACGCCGCCGAAGTGCAGGATAACCCGGTCGCCGTTCCACGCACGGGGCACTTCGAAGGTCCGGACGTAACATCCGGCGGGATTATCGCGCCGGATATAGGGCGGCGTGTTGGGATAGGGATAAATAATATTGGTGTAAATCGCATAACCGTATCCGGACGTCTCCCAGCAGGAGGGCACTTCGATACGGTCCCATGCGGAGACATCGTATTCCGGGGCTTCGAAGCCCTGCGGCGCACGGGAAACGTCGTCGGCGAAGCGGAAGCGCCAGACGCCGTCGAGCGAAAGGAAGCGCGCACGGCTGCGGTCGGCCGAAAGTGCATCTTCGGCCGACGGATAGGAGTAAGAGGTCGCGCGCGCATCGAGCCGGCAGCGGGCATTGACAAGCTGGTTTTCCCAGTCGGGATTCCGGGCGGCCAGACGGCCGCACAAACAGCAGCAAAGAATCAGGATCAGGTTCCGAGTCATATTCAGGTTGGTTTTCTTCCGCAAAATTAGGGAATTAAACAGGCTCCGTCTGATTCTGGTTTATCAAAAGCTAACAGAAATCTTTCACGGGGCAATTATAAGAAAGTGTTAGTTTTTGATAAAATCAGAACACCCCGGAAGCGAAACAATCGCTACTTTTGCAACAAATCCGCACCGCCCATGAAACGACTGCCCGCCCTGCTGCTCCTGCTCTGCGCAGCATTTTCCGCCCAAGCCCAGCGCCTGAGGTTCGCCGTGGTGACCGACACGCACATCGGCAGGGAGCATGCGGCCGAAAACCTGAAAGCCGCGATCCGGTCGATCGACGCCGACGACTCGGTGCGCTTCGTTCTGCTGCTGGGCGATATCTCGCACGACGGCACCCCGAAGGGGCACCGCAAGGCCCGGCGCCTGCTCGCCCGGCTCCGCAAACCCCTCTATCTGACCACGGGCAACCACGACGCCAAACGTCCGGAACGCTACAGCAGTTTTCTCCGCACGTTCGGCACCGACCGTTTCTGCTTCGACTGCGAAGGGGTGCGCTTCATCGGCATCACGACAGGCCCGTTCGAGCCGAACCGCCATGCCACGCTGCCCGGCGAGGAGGTCCGGTGGCTGGCCGAACGATGCGCCGTCCCGCAGCCGACGATCGTCGCCGCCCACCATACGCCGGAGCTGATCGCCGGCGGCAGCGCCGTTTTCGACGGTTGCGACACCTCGCAGATCGTGCTTTGGCTGGCAGGCCACCTGCACGTCAATAAAATTCAGGAAACGTCGCCGGGTCCCTCCGTGGTCAATATCTCGACGCTGGACGGCGGCCGTTACAACCTTTTCGACATCGACGGAGGGCGGCTGCGCGTCACGACCGTCGATCCGCGGACCGGCAGCCGGACCGCATGGCACTCCGCCGAACTGAACATCAAAACCGATAACCGATGACAAAGCTATTCCGCATTCTGATTTTAGGCCTCCTGCTATGGAGCGTCCCCGCTTCGGCGCAGCGCACGGCTCCGAAACCCGAAAAAGTACACAACGTGATCCTGATGATCGGCGACGGCATGGGACTGGGGCAGGTCGCCGCCTACATGATCGAAAACCAATACGGCCCGACGGCCTTCGACCGCGCCCACTACACGGCCGTCTGCAAAACCTACTCGGCCAACAACCGCGTCACCGACTCCGGCGCCGCGGCGACGGCGATGGCCACGGGACACAAGACCAAAAACAGCCGCATCGGCGTAACCCCGGACGGCGCCCCCGCCCAGAGCATCACGGAGCTGGCCAAGGCGAAGGGCCTTGCGACCGGAATCGTCGTGACGTCGCATCTGGCCGACGCGACGCCCGCCGGATTCATGGCCCACACCCCCGACCGGCACAACACCTCCGAAATAGCCGCGGCGTATGAAACGTCGGGCATCGACGTGGCCGCGGGCGGCGGCCGCCGCTTTTTCGAAAAGCAGGAGGACGGGCAGGACGTGCTGGCGGCGTTGCAGGCCAAAGGCTACGCCTACGCCTCGACCCCCGAAGAGTTCTACGCGACCGACAGCACGCCCGTCATCGGACTTTTCGCGGACAAGTACATGGAGTCGGCGGCAAAACGCGGCGAAGATTATCTCGAACGCGCGACCGAACACACGCTTTCGCTGCTCGCGCGCAACAGGAAAGGGTTCTTCGCAATGATCGAAGGTTCGCAGATCGACGGAGCCGGACACGGCAACAACACGAAAAAACTGCTGGGCGAGATGCGGGATTTCGACCGGGCCGTGAACAAGGCCTTCGACTTCGCCGACAAAAATCCCGGCACACTGGTCATCGTCACCGCCGACCACGAGACCGGCGGACTGACGGTCGTCTCCAACGACCGGGATTTCACGGCGGCGGAGAGCGGCATCGAATACAAGTACAGCACGACCAGCCATTCGGGCACGCCCGTCATACTCTACGCCTACGGCGCCGGGGCATACAATTTCAGCGGCGTAATCGAAAATACGGAGGTCTTCCGGCTGATCAAGGCCCTGCTGATCGACCAACAGAAATAGAACAGTATTCACACCGAGACTTCTGCACGCCGTAGGGCGTGCAGAAGTTTTTCATGTCCCGTCCGTCCGCGGAGATATTCCGCCCAAGGCCCCAGCCGCACCGCTCTCTGCGCGCCGTCCCCGCCACGGCATCCGAGCCTGCCGCCATTCGGCCCTCCCGCCATGCACATCCTCCGGGCTTCGTCCCAGCCGTCCCTCTCCTCCCCGGCTCTTCCCCGTCCGGAGCGACGGCACCGCCCGGCACGCCGGCGCTGTCCGGCGCGACACCACCAACCGGCACAACGACGCAATCCGGAACCACGGCACCGACCGGAACCGACGAAAAACGGCGGACGGCAACCGCCGCCCGCCGCATACCGGGAGATATCACACAAGTCCGCCTACTCTTTCGCTATGCGGTAATAATACTTGCGGACGGCCTTCCAGTCGTAATAGGGAGCCGTGTCGCCCGCGACGGGAACCGTAACCTCCCGCTCGTTGAGCAGGAATTTGACAAGCACGCGGCCTTTGGCGTTGCGGTAGAATATCAGCTGTATATTGCCGGCCATCGGCGTAATCCGGAAATCATTCCAGACGTTCTCCACCTTTTCGGGATCGGACTCGACGCCGCACGCCCCCTCCAGCCTCATCAGCGCGGCCAGCGGCATCAGGCCCTCGCCGTGCCCGAAACGCAGATCGGCCACGACGCTCCCGCCGGCGACGGCCTCTTCGGCGCACGCCAGCATGTCGCGCAGCAGCGGTTTGGCGATCGAAGCCGCCAGCTCCCCGGCGATCGCCGAAGGTCCTTTGCGAAGGTACTGGCTGAGGTTCTGAAGCCGCCAGAGCGCAAAAATCTCATCGTCGGTGAAAACGTCGTAGAGCGAGACGTCGAGCGGGCAGTCCTGCAGGATGGAGGCTACGGCGAAAAACTCCATCATGAAGCTGCGGCGGCTGGATATGTGGCGCTTCACGTAATCCGCATCGCAGAAAAGCGACTCCACGAAACGGTCCGGAGAAAACCACGAGCCGCGCTTCGCATCGTATACGGCGCGCCACGCCCCGTCCTTGTAATAATCCTTGTAGGCTTTGGTGTAGTGGTTCAGATAGCCGTTATACGCACCGCCCGACTCTTCGCGGATATCCAGTTCCGGTTCGCACATTTTAAGCGCCCCGTCGAACGAGCGCATGCTCTGAATCACCCGACCGACCGAGGTCGAACGCGAGAAAACCTGCATTTTCCGCCGCTTGCCCTTCGGCTGAAACACTTCGGGATAGTTGCGGTACATCCGCGCGGCGATTTCACGGTGTTCCCGCTCGCCGGCCGGCGTGAGCACGCCCGCATGCCCGTCGCACACGGCAAAAATCGTATCCACGCGCTGTTTGACCTCCATGCCGAACGGCGTCAGCGCATTGTTCGCGGCCGCGGCGGCAAAGATGTCGTAAAACTTCCTGTAAATATTCTCCGTCGTGTGGTAACGCGATCCGTGACGGCCGAAATGGCTGATGTAAAAAGGAACGTATCCCTCCGGAGCCGGTGTATAGGTCTGAGGTTCGAAACGGTAGGACATCGACGAACCGGCGCTGTGCTCGACCGGATCGAGCACCTGCTCGCGGATAGTCTGTCCGTGGACCGCGGCAGTCCCGGCAAACAGCAGGACGGCAAGCCACGAATTGCGGATTGAAAATTTCATACGTCTGGTTTTAAGGTAGTTTGGTTTAGCGATTCATTATTTTCCGAAACGGACTACGGTAACGGAGAGCGGTTGCAGCGTCAGGCAGAACCGACCGTCTTCGGCAACGCCCCGGCCGGATTTCTGCATCCGGAAATCCCGGTCGTCGGGATGCGCCGCCCAGATGCCGGAGGTGCGGAATTCCGGAGCGCCGCCGTATCCGGCGAGCTCCACGCAGCACTCCTGCACGCTGTCGAGCCTGTTCACCAGAAACAGCGCCAGCCGTTCGCCGGAGTTGTCGGCCGAAGCGTAACAGCGCACGGCGGACGAACGCAGGTCGGCTTTCCAGAAGGTATCCAGCAGGTTGTCGTTCCACAACTTCACGCCCCAGCCCATCGGCGCCAGCCGGTTGTCCATCTTCAGGGCCGACCAGTAAGTTTCGTCATCGGTCCAGTGCGTGGCCCAGAAATGGGTGTATTCGACCTTCGGAGCGGCAAGGATATAGCCCAGATGCTCGAAATTGGCCAGCGACACCCACGCTACGTTGTCCACACGGTGGGCCTTCTTGCCGGGCATGAACGACGAAGCCTCGGTGACCTGAATCTTCAGGCGGTCGCGCAGGGACGCATCGGGAGCGTCCGGGCGGTCCAGAAATCCGACGACCTCGTCCACCTCGTGCAACGGATATTCGGCCGAGGCCTTATAAAGCTCGTAGCTGCCGATAAGTTCGGCTTTGGCGTACTGATGCGGGACGATATTGTCCGCATAGTCGATCAGCCGGCCGTTCCCGTCGGCATAGGTCAGCAAGGTTTCCAGCCACGACGCCGTAAAGCCGTTCACGCCGATTTCGATCGTCGGGTCTTCGGCTTTCATGGCGCGCGCCATCTCCAGCGCCAGCGAAGCGCAGCGGGCCGCCCACACGGTATCGCGCGGATCGTCCCTGTTTTCCCAATAGTGTTCGTTGCCGATCTCCCAGAAACGGAAACCGCATTTGCAGACGACATTGGCGTAGCGCACCATCGCCGCCGCGAGCTTCACCATATCTTCGCGCGTGGGATAAAACGCCTTGGCCGCGGTCCAGTCCACCGGCAGCGTGGGAATAATGATCGTCGGATCGTCCACGCCCGCCTTCCGGCACATCCGGATGAAATCGTTGAAATCGACGGTCGGCCGGAAACCCTCGCAATTGAGCGGATAACCGCCGTAGCGGGGTTCCGCCCCAATATCGGTCAGCTTGCCGTCGATTCCCCGCGACTTGATGTCGATCAGACGGGGATAGAGCTTCGCACCGGGACAGGTCAGCAGGTATACCGAATCCGGGTGCGTGAAAATATACCAGTCGCCGTATTCGCCTTCGTTGAAGCGCACCGAGCGGACACCCAGATCCCGCAGGGCCTTCCACATCGGACGCGCCCGGCGCTCCCCGCGGTCATGGTCCATCAGCATGAAGAGATTGACCCCGACCGGACGGCCGGCGAGCGGTTTTCCGGGTGCGGACAGATCGACGCGGATCTGCCGCCGGGCGGAACCCGAAGCGGCCGCAGACACGAACAGCAGCAGGAACAGAATTATTTTTCGCATAACGCACTGTATTTTAACACCGACAAAGATAGCGGAACCCTCCGGGGGACTTTAGTATTTTTTTTACATTGATTGTAACGATTCTTTCAAAACTATAAAAATACGCAAATTCGCCGCGAATACGACCCTTTCGGACTATTTTATCCGTAAATTTATACCATCGACGCAACCGTAACGACTATTTCAAAGCCATTATCCGACACCGGCCGGCAGTTTGCCCCGCCGTGATAATTATGTGATAGTTTTGGAAAATTTAGTTCTAAAAAGTAAAAATATTACGATATAGCTTTGCTGAAGTTAATCTAAACTACAAACCGAATGAAACAAGTCTACTATTCAATTACCCGAACGCCCCGCAGAGCCGCAATACTCTGCTTAACGACGCTGGGGTTATCGTATGCGGGTATTCCCACGGCTTCGGCACAGCAAAATCCGGGAACGACCTACGAAGTATCGTTAGGCAACCGGGGCGCCCGGAACACCGTATCCGACACGACGCTCACCCCCGGTCCGCTGACTTCGACGGCGGCAGGCATCGAGGAGTTCTTCTCCGGAGCAGGCGCCGCAGGAGTCGGCATCCGTCCGACCGACGGTGCGCCCGGCGCAGGATTCAGCACCCTGATCCGGGGCCTGAAAAGCTTCCGGGGAACGGCCGAACCGCTTTTCATTCTGGACGGCGTAATCCTCAATCCCACCACAAGGGATGCCGCCCCGGCGTTTCAGAACGACGAGAGCGACTATCAGGCCGTTCAGAACACGCTGGCGTCGATCAATCCCAACGACATCGAGAAGATCGAAGTGCTCAAGGACGCCGCATCGACGGCAATTTACGGTTCGCAGGGCGCCAACGGCGTAATCGTCATCACGACGAAGATGGGGATGAAGGGCGAAACGGTCCGCTACCATTCTAATATAGGTGTCTCGACGATGGGGCACGACGTGGAGATGCTTCCGGCGTCGGACTATCTGGCGATGATGAAGCAGGCCAATCCGGGTTTCGACGCGCAGGGCGGCGCAATCGACTGGAGCGGACAGGCCGTCAGGACGGCGATCACCCACAGTCATCACATCAGCGTGTCGGGCGCCAAAGACCGCACCCGCCACTACCTCTCGCTGGGGTACAGCGGCGATCAGGGCATCCTCAGGCGCACCGATCAGGGCATCCTGAACCTCCGCGCCAATTTCGAGCGCACGATCAACAAGAACAGCCTGATCGGCGTGCGCGGCAACTTCGGACACGTCCGCAACAACATGACGCAGGGCACCTCGCCGCTGGGTTCGATGAGCACGCTCAAGGCCATGACCGAAGCCGCGCCGATGCGCAACACGGTCAAATACGGATCGCAGCTCGACGACACCGCCGAAGGCTGGCTCTCGGCCTATGACGACGAAGCGAGCCAATACTTCGTGCAGCAGTCGCTCTATTTCAAGGCCGCGCTGACCGAGGGCCTGACATTCGACGTCGCGGGCGGCATCGACTACCGCGGCAAGGAGCGCATGCGCTGGGTCGGAAGCGACGTATGGCGCGGCGCCGAAGAGCAGGGACGCGCCGCAAAGAGCAACATCCGCGCGATCGGCTACAACGTCTCCGCACACTTCGCCTACGACCGGACATTCGGCGCCAAGCACCATCTGACAGCCATGCTCGGCGGAACGTTCGAGGGCAGCAACAGCGTGAACCACATCAACGAAGGCTACAAGTTCTTCAAGGAAGACCTGCGCGCAACCGGAATCCAGCTGGCCGAGAACGTCCAGCCTTCGCACGTCGTCCGGCTCCAATCGCAGCAGACGGCCCTCTTCGCATCGGCCTGCTACACCTTCGACAACCGCTATACGATCCATGCGGGCGTCCGCGGAGACTATACGTTCCGCTACGACAACAGTCTGGACGACACGGCCCTCTATCCGTGGGCGTCGGCGGCGTGGAACATCGCGGCGGAGCCTTTCATGCAGCACGCCGGAGCGATCTCTGCACTGACGCTGCGCGGCGGCTGGGGACGTTCGGGACGTCAGGCGCTCGATCCCTACCTCTTCAACGAAAGCTACATTACGGGAACCGCCCCCGACATCACCATAGAGAACGGCATCACCAACTATTACGACGTACGCTGGACCGGCCTGAACGACGAATGGAACGTCGGACTGGAAGCGGGGCTGTTCAACGACCGGATTCGGCTCACGGCGAATTACTACGATTCCAGAAGCGAAGACAAACTGCGCTACTACTACCACAAGCGCACCGGAGACTATAAGGAGATTTACGCCAACAGCGCCCGCATCCTGAACCGCGGGGTCGAGGTCGGCGTTCAGGCCCGCCTGATCGAGCGCAAGGAGTGGTCGTGGGATCTCGGCGCGACATTCAGCTACAACCACAACCGGATCCTCGCGACGGGAGCTGAGAACGACGGCGACGTCTTCGGCAACTCGACGGGCGAATGGTTCGGCCGTGGTCAACGTCAACCGCAAAGGCGAAAGCGTCGGGGCGTTCTACGGCTACCAGAGTCAGGGCATCGTACGCGAACGCCACCTGCTCTACACGCCGCCCTACAACGGCACCCGGTTGCAGGAGGGCGACATCAAGTTCATCGACAAGGACGGCGACGGCAACGTCACCGAAAAAGACAGGACCGTCATCGGCAATCCCAATCCGTCGTACCGCTACGGGCTCTCGACGCGCGCGGCGTGGCGCAACCTGAGCCTGACGGTAACCATGGACGGAGCCGCCGATTTCGACATCATGAACCTCAATCTGCTCAACACGGCGACCTTCGCCACGGGCAACTACTCGAACCTGCGCAGCGACAGCTACCGCAAGGCCTATCCCGCCGGCGGCGAGCCGCGGCTGAACGGCGTCGGCGCCGACGTCGTCTCTTCGCGCTTCGTCGAGGACGGCTCCTACCTGCGGTTGTCGAACGTGCAGGTAAGCTACCGGTTCGACATCGGCAGGAAGTGGCTCCGGAGCGTCGATCTGGCATTCACGGCGAAAAACCTCTGCGTCCTGACCGGCTATTCGGGTTATTCGCCCATGGTGGGCAGCTACACCTACGACCTGAGCCGCTACGGCGTGGACAACGGTTCCTATCCACTCGCCCGGACTTTCCTCCTGAGCATCAAAGCAACGTTTTAATTCTCTAAAAAGATGATTATCATGAAATACGCGAAATACATAGCCTGTCTTACGGTTGCTCTGTTGCTCACGGTCGAACTTTTCGCCCAGACCGCCGTCAGCGGACGCATAACCGACAAAAACGGCGAATCGGTGATCGGCGCCACGATCCTCGTGAAAGGCACGACGACCGGAACGAGCAGCGACGCCGAAGGCCGCTACAAAATCGTAATTCCGGCCACGGCCGAGAAGACGCTCCAAGTAAGTTATCTGGGTTACAAACCTCAGGAAATCGCCGTCGGAACACGCACCCGGATCGACATCGAACTCGAAAGCGACGAAGCCCAGATCGAAGAGGTCGTGGTCGTCGGTTACGGAACGCTGCGCAAGAGCGACGTGACGGGAGCCGTCACCTCGGTCAAAATCGACAAGAACGAAGCCGCGCAGGTCGCCTCGTTCGACAAACTGCTTCAGGGCCATGCTGCCGGCGTGCAGGTGACCACCGGAAACGCCGCTCCGGGCGGCGCCGTGAGCGTCAAGATCCGCGGCACAAGCTCCTTCAACGGCACCGGCGAACCGCTTTACGTCGTGGACGGCATCATTCTCAACCCCTCGTCGCAGGACGTGAAGAACCCGCTGGGCAGCACCGGACAGGAAGCACAGAACGCACTGGCCTCCATCAGCCCGCAGGACATCGCCAGCATGGAGATTCTGAAAGACGCCTCGGCGACGGCCATCTACGGCTCGATGGGCGCCAACGGCGTGGTGCTCATCACCACCAAGCAGGGCACCTCGGACACGCCCCGCATCGAATTCTCGACGATGGTGGACATCTCCACGCCGCGCAAGCACATCGACGTGCTCGACCTCGACCAGTTTCTGGCCTACTCCGACGACGTGGGCGTAAGTCTCGACATCAAGGAGGGCGAGGTCCTCGAAGCGCGCGACTGGCAGGACTATACGATGCGCAACGCAGTGAGCATCAACACCCGCGTGAGCGTAAGCGGCCGCAGCGACAAGTCGAACTACTACCTCGCGGGCGGTTATCTCGACAACAACGGCATCATCCGCAACACCAACGTCCGCCAATACGACTTCCGTGCGAACTTCGACCACCGCATCGCCAAGTTCATCAAGGTCGGCACGAAGACCACCGTCTCGAGCCGCAAGAACCAGATGACGCAGGGCACCGAGCCGGGCGGCACGCAGAACGCGACCCGCGCGACGAGCATGATCCGCCAGATGCTCGGTTCGAAACCCTACGTCACGACGTCGGGCGAGGACCTCGGCGACGAAGAGGATTACAAGGGCACCGACCTCTGGCTGAACAGCTACGAGGACGGCAGCGACGAGTTCCGTCTCAGCGGAAGCCTCTACGCGGATATCCGGCTCACCAAATGGCTCTCCTTCAAGACCACGTTCGGCACCGACTACCGCAACAAGAACCGCACCCGTTTCTACGGCCAGTATCTCGACAACGGTCTGAACGGCCGCGCGGGATTCTCGGAACTGGTGGCTTTCCGCTACAACGTGGACAACATGTTCAACATCAACAAGAGCTTCAAGGGCGGCCACCGCATCGACGCCGTGCTGGGCATCTCGGTCAACAGCGCCGAAAACCACAACTCGACGATCAACGCGCAGGACTTCCCCGACTACCCGGCCCTCGAATTCCGCTCCGACGCGATCAGCAACGCCAAAACGCAGGTTCCGGGGTATTCCGAGGACGCAAGCACGCTGATGTCCTACATCGCCCGCATGGTCTACAGCTACAAGGACCGCTACGTGCTGACGGCCACGTTCCGCGCCGACGGCAGCAGCAAGTTCTCCAAGGAGAACCGCTTCAGCTACTTCCCCTCGTTTTCGGCGGCATGGCGCATGTCCGAAGAGAAATTCATGAAGAACCTGAATTTCATCTCCAACCTCAAGCTGCGCGCCGGCTGGGGCATGGTCGGCAATCAGGGCCTGAGCCCCTACCAGACGCTGACCACCTACAGTTCGATGTATACGGCCGACCCCAATTCGGACTATTCGGTATCGCCCGACGGCCAGTTCGTCATCGGCATCAAGCCCAGCATCATGTCCAACCGGGAGCTCAAATGGGAGACCACCGAGCAGTATAACGTGGGTCTGGACCTCGGCCTTCTGGACAACCGGCTCAACATGACCCTCGACCTCTATTACAAAAACACAAAAGACCTGCTCCAGCAGATTTCGATTCCCCCTTCGACCGGATTCTCGTCGATGTGGATCAACCGGGGCAACATCGAAAACAGGGGCGTCGAATTCTCGGTGGACGCCTATCCGGTGGACAACGCCGACTTCACGTGGAACGTCAATGCCAACATCTCGTTCAACCGCAACAAGATCGGCAGCATCGGACTTCCGGCGGCATCGCACGGCAACATCTTCGCCTCGGCGTTCGAGGGCGAGGAGATCTCCAACACGTCGGACTACTTCAAGATGCCGGCCAACATCTTCATCGAAGGACGTCCCGCCGGATTGTTCTACGGCTTCCGCACCAACGGAATCGTGACACAGGAGGCCATCGACAAGGGACTGGTGCCGACATACCGCGGCCAGCAGCTCCAGCCGGGCGACATCTGGTACCTCGACGCCGACGGATCGGGCAACGTGGACGACATGGACAAGGAGGTCATCGGCGATCCCAACCCGTCGTTCACCTACGGATTCAGCACGTCGTTCCGCTGGAAGAGCCTCTCGCTCTCGATGATGTTCGACGGCGTATACGGCAACCAGATCGCCAACGGCAACCTGCTGCCCGAAACGAACACGTCGCCGACGGGCAACAACCTGCACAACGTCCGCACCGAAGCCTATCTCGGCGCGTGGAGCGAGAGCAATCAGGACGCCCGCTATCCCCGTCTGAACCGCACGGCCGGCCAGACCAAGGACTTCACGGATCGGATTCTCGAAAACGGCAGCTACATGCGCCTTTCGGCCGTCACGCTCAGCTACCAGTTCAACTTCAAGCGCACGAGCGTCGTCAAGAACCTCGGCCTGAGCTTCACCGTCCGCAACGCCTTCACATGGAGCTCGTACAGCGGCTGGGACCCCGAAGTGAGCAGCTTCACCAACAACGCCCTCAAAGTGGGCGTGGACTGGAGCTCGTACCCGTCGTCGAGGGCCTATGTCTGCGGCATCACGATGACCTTCTAACCGTATCACGCATAAAAAGGAATAAACCATGAAAAAGATAATCATCCTGTTTCTCGTCCTCTGCGGCGCGGGTCTGGGCACCTCCTGCGACGACTTCCTGACGGAACACCCTTCGACCCAATTCAGTCCGGAGGACGTCTACTCCTCCCCGAACGGCGTGCAGGCCGTCCTGAACTCCTGCTACGGCTACATTTCGCAGAGCAACGGCTACGGCGGCTACCTGCACATGCTCCTGTCGTGGCATACGCCCACCATGCAGCTCCAGAACCGCAACTCGACCTACATGGTCGAGCTGGCGACGATGAACGTGGCGGTGGACAACAGCACGGCCGACTACGTCTACGACGGAGCCTACCAGACGATCAATACGGTCAACGACCTGCTGATGAACATCGGATTGTGCAGCGGCATGTCGGAAGCCGAACACAACCGGATCGAGGGCGAAGCGCGGCTGCTGCGGGCGCTCTCCTACTTCAACCTCGTGCGCATCTTCGGCGCGCTGCCGTATATCGACCGGCCCGCCGCCTCCATCGAGGAGAGCCACAAGCCCCGCACGTCGATCGACCGGATTTACGGTCTGATCATCGGCGACCTCGAACAGGCTTGGAACATGCTGCCCGAAAAGGGCGCCCATGCCCACGGACGTCCGCACAAATGGGCCGCCAAAGCATTTCTGGCCAAGGTCTATGTCGCGCTGGCATGTATCAAGGAGCATCCCGGCGAACCGTTCGACGCGGCGCTGTTCGACAAGTCGGCCAAGGAGTACTGGCAGCTGGCGTACGACAACGCCAAGGAGGTCTACGACTCGCACGCCTACTCGCTCGTTCCGAACTTCGCCGACTTGTGGGTCTACACCAACAAGCACACCGAAGAGTCGATTCTCGAAATGGAGATGAACTACGTGACGGGCAGCTGTCCCTTCATGTACCGCTACCTTCCGGGCTACTGGGAAGGCGTGCCCCTGACCAACTCGTCGAACAACTACGGACAGATCCGCCCCTCGCGCGAAGCGTGGGACGAGCACAACGACCGTTATCCGGGCGACTGGCGCGAAGAGTGCACCTACCTCGACTACAAATACAAATGCAACACGACGGTCGAGAACGAAAACTACAGGGGCAAGCAGTACTACATCTATCCCTATACCAAGGAGAACTATCCCGACCAGTCTACTTCGAAATACGAGTACCTCCCCTACCTGCGCAAATGGGTCGATCCGACCTTCACGGCGGGCAACGCCAACGTGAACTTCATCGTCTACCGCTACGCCGACCTGCTGCTGACGCTGGCCGAAGCGGCTAACGAGCTGGGAGGCGCGCATACGCGGGAAGCCGTGGGTTATGTCAACGAAGTGCTCTTCCGGGCCCGGAACGCCTCGAACGAACAGCGCACGGAACCCGCTGACTGGGACGCAGGCCTGTCGCAGGAGGAGATACGCGCCGCCCTGCGCGTCGAGCGCCGCTGCGAACTGAAAGGCGAACTGCACGAGTGGTTCGACTCGCGGCGCTTCGGCGTGGCGTACCTCACCGGGCTGATCGACATCCACAACGCCCGGATCGCCGAGACCGCATCGCTGTCGCCCTACGACTATGTGCTTCCCAACGGCTTCAACGAGGTGAAGAAGAATCTGCTGCTGCCGTTCCCCAACGCGGAGATATCGGCGAACTACAACATTTCGGCGTCGGACCAAAACTTCGGCTATTGATGAAGCTGCTCCTGACCCTATTATTACCGGCAGCGATTCTGTTTCTGGCCGGCGCCGGAACGGACGAGGCCGCACTGCGGGAAAAGGCCGCGAGCATGGCCGCCGAAGCCAAGGAGGAACTCGGTCTGAGCGCCGAAGAGGCGACGCACCTGCGGGAGCTGTTCTTCGAAAAGCTCGACAAGACCGAGCGTCTCACCCGCGGCGTGGCGGACCCCGCCGAACGGTCGCAGATAGCCAAGCGTATTCATCAGGAATTCACGCAAAAGCTTTACGGCAGCTACAACCGCAGGACAAGCAACAAGATCGAAGGCTGGTACTACAACTACACGAATAAAAAATAGATTCAGAAAACCGAAAGAACCATGAAAAAAACGGTAATATTAAGTTCGATGCTCGCTGCGCTGCTCATTGCGGGCGCATGTTCGGACACCGACATATACAGCAGCGAAACCACCCGGCCCGCCGTCGGCATCGACGACAAGAGCCTGACGCTCGACGGCAAGACCGAAAGCGCACGGATCTCGATCGCCTCCAACATCTGGTGGAAAGCGCACGTCGAATACGGCGGCGGCGGCGGGGAATGGCTCGAAATCACGCCGGCGGAGGGATTCGGCGATATCGAGATCACCGTTGCGACCGAACGCAACTACGACCTTTCCACGCCCAAAACGGCGCGGCTGGTCATCGTCAGCGACGACGGCAAAGGTTCGTTCCGCAAGGAATTCACCGTCACCCAGCAGACCAGCGAACCCTACATCGAAATCGACGGTCTCCAGAGCGAAGGCCTTGCCGTAGGAGTCACACGCAGCGAAACGCCCCTGACGCTCTATACCAACGACGCGTGGGAGGCCTCGACCTCGGACGACAGCTGGTGTTCGGTCGTAAGCTCCGACAACGGAAGCGGCAAAAAGACCGTACAGCTGGTATGCGCCAGCAATTCGACCAAGCGGGAGCGCAGCGCCGAAGTTACGTTCCGGTCGAAAAACACGCCGGGCGTCGTATGTTCGTTCCGGGTGAACCAGAGCGGCATATTCGCAGCGCCCGTGCTGACGCTGGCCAAAGACGAGAGCGGCGCCATCCGGCTCGCATGGGACGCCGTCATGGGCGCGGTGAAATACATGGTCGTACTCACCGACAACAACGGCGCACCGATCGCCGAGATCGACAACGGCGCCGAAACCGCCTGCGACCTCTCGGCGCAGGAGGTCTTCGCCAAACCCGAATACGTCGGACTGTTCAACGTCTCGATCCGGGCCTTGTCGGACGATCCCGAAGTCTTCTCGAACAGCGAGGCGCAGAGCGCCAACAGCCACTTCGCATCGGGAGCCGGCACGCAGGGCGACCCCTTCATCATCGACCGTGACGGCTACCTGCGCAACATATCGACCGCCAATGCCAAAGCGGCCGGATGTTACTACAAACTCACCTACACGCCGGCACCCGGCGCCGACTTCGAACCGATCTGCTCCCCGGCCGACCCCTTCGCGGGCATCTTCGACGGCAACGGGAAGACCATCGAAGGATGGGAAATCCGTCCGCTGGCCGACAAGCGCAACTACTTCGGGTTCTTCGGAGCCGTGGCCGAAGGCGCCGAAGTGGCGTCGCTCAACTTCAGCCGCTGCTCGCTCTACATCACCAACGACGGCGGTTCGGTCAATAAAGCCGACAACGGCTTCGCATGGGTGGCCGGCACCAACAACGGCACCCTCCGGGACATCGCCATCACCGACTGCACGATAGCCTGCGAGACCGGCACCACGCCGCTCAACGTCGGAGGCATCGCCGCCAACAACAACGGCACCGTACTTCGCTGCACCGCATCGGGCGCCATCTCGGCGGCCGCCGACCGCAACAAGACCGACGAATTCACCTGCGGAGGAATCGCGGCCTACAACTATGCCACGGGCGTTGTCGACCAATGCGTCAACCACGCCTCGATCACCGCCATGAATCAGGTCGGCGGCGTGGTCGGCATGAACGGCGGCAAGGTAATCGGTTCGGGCAACACCGGCGCGATCACAGCCAACTATTACTTCGGCGGCGTGGTCGGCTACACCACCTCGTCGAGCGCGGCGTGCGTCATCGAAAAATGCTACAACACCGGCACCCTCACCATGGACGAACCGGCCGGCATGGGGCGCGGCGCGGCCTACATGGGCGGCGTCACGAGCCGCATCTATTCCAACAAGACGGTCATCAGCAAGTGCTACAACACGGGCGACCTGATCGTCGGCGCCAGCGTCTCGTCGTCGAGCCTGCGCATCGGCGGAATCGTAGGCCACACCAACAAACCCGGCCGCCTCACCGACTGCTACAACGCCGGCAACGCCACGATCAAGGGCAAGGCCAACTACGGCGGCATCGTCGGCGAGATGGCCGATCAGGCCGCCGTCATAACCAATTGTTATACCGTAGGCAAAATCACGGTGGACGGCGGTTCCGGAAACCTCTTCAGCGCATTCGGCAAGGCGAGCGGCAAAGCCGTCATAACCGATTGTTATGCGCTGGACAACGGGGACGCCTTCGCCGGCGGCTCGACGTCGGGCATCACGGGCGGCGGTCTGCTGAGCGAAGCGCAGATGAAGAATCCGGCGTCGTATTCCGGCTGGGACTTCGTGACGGTATGGCAGGCGGGCGGCGGCTCCTATCCCTACCCCACGCTCCGTTAAAACGAACGACGGATTTCAGGATGCCGGGGCGCTTTTTCAGGCCCCGGCGTTTTGAGCTCCGGGATAAAAACTTTACATTTGTATTATGTCGAAACGCAACCTCCTACTACTGCTGCCACTGCTCCTCTGCCCGTTCACCGGGGCGCGCAGCGCCGACGACGTGCTGAAGCTCTACTTCAAAAGCATCGGCATCCAGCAGGGACTCTCGCACCAGATGGTCAACGCCATCGTCAAGGATCCGCAGGGATTCATCTGGATCGGTACGGCGGAGGGGCTGAACCGGTACGACGGCACCGAATTCCACGTTTACAGACACGAACCGGGAAATCCCTGTTCGCTCTCGACATCGTGGATCAACTGTCTCTACATCACACGGGACGGCCGGTTGTTCATCGGCACGGAGAAGGGCGTAAACGTCTACAACGCGCAAAAGGAAAACTTCGAACGGATATCGGCGGAAAACGACTCCCGCAACCTGCTGGGCAACCTGCGCATACGCTGTTTCTGCGAAGACTCGAAGGGCTATCTCTGGATCGGCACGCTCGACGGACTGATCCGGTTCGACCGCCGGAACGGCCTGATAAACTTCTACAAGCTCAACCACTACGACCGCGACAAGATGCACAACGAGGTCAGGAGCCTCTGCGAGGATTCGGCGGGACGGCTCTGGATCGGCACCTTCGACGGGCTTTACTGCCGCGAGACGGAAAGCGGCGTCTTCAAGTCCGTACCGCTGAAAAAAGCCCCCGCAGAGGGCAACTGCCTGATATCGGGGCTGCACATCCAGCAGGAGGATCCCCATACGCTCTACATCGCCGCGACCGGAGGGCTGCGCGTATTCGACACCGAAACCGGCGGGGAGCGCCATTACCACACCGCGAACAGCGGCATCGCAAGCAACGACGTGCGGGACGTGACGCGCTACGACGCGAAGCACGTCCTCGCGGCGACGTCGAGCGGCCTTTCGGGCGGTTTCACGAACTTCGCCAACTCCATCACCGATCCCGTCTCGCTGCCCACGCAGATCGTACGCTGTCTTTTCCAAGACGACAACGGGCTGGTCTGGCTCGGCACCAACTACGGCGTGGCCTGCTGCAACAGCCACCGCAGGCCCATCGACGTGCATTACATCAACGACACCGATGCCGAAGGACACACCACACGGGAGACGATCACCGACATCGCTGTCCTGCCCGGCGAGATATGGATCGGCACGAACAACGGCCTGATGTGCTATTCGCCCGACATGCGGCTGAAACGCCATTTCACGACCAAGAACAGCCTGCTGCCCCACAACAACATAAAACGCATACTCACCGACCGCAGCGGCATCATGTGGATCGGCACGAACAACGGCGTTGTCTACCTCGACAAAAACCGCACGACGCTCCGCCGGGTCGACACGGGCGACGAGAACTTCTCGTTCAAATACGTCTACGACATCAAGGAGGACAACGACGGCGAGATCGTCGTCAATATCAGCAGCGGCATCTGCTTCATCCGCGCCGAGCGCAGCGCTTCGGGCGAAATCACGCGCCTGCGCTTCACGCCCATGATCATCGACAACCTCGTGTCGTCGGACAACAGCGACGTTCCCTACTTCGAACCCGACAAACAGGGCAATATATGGATCGGCTCGACCAGCGACGGCATTTTCCGCTACAACAAGTCCGCCCAAACCATCGTCCAGTACAAGAACGACCCGGACGACCCGGCCAGCATCGTCAGCAACCGCATCTATTCGATCCACACCGACGCCCTCAACCGCACATGGATAGGCACCGATACGGGACTCTGCCGCTACGCGCCGGAAACCGACGGGTTCGAACGCATCGACATCGGCCCCCATCTGTCGGTGCGCACGATCGTATCGGACGAGTCGAACCGGCTATGGATCGCCACCGGCAGCTGGCTGATCATGTTCGACTACGAACTCAGCTACAAAATCACATGCGACATCTCGCAGGAGCTGAAGATGAACGACATCGAGTACAACAGCGTCTGCAGCGCCGGCAGGCGCATCTACTTCGGCGGGCACGGGGGATTCATCGCCTTCGACCCGCAGGAGATCAAAGTGGACGTCCGCCGCTATCCCGTGCGGCTCACCTCGTTCCGGCTGCACAACACGCCGGTTCTGCCCGGCGCCGAGATCGACGGCAAAGTCATCTTGGAGAACTCCGTCACCTTCTCCGACCAGATCAGGCTGCGGCACGACGAAAACTTCTTCCGCATCGACTTCGCGCTGCTCAACTTCGCGACGGGCGCAGGAAATTCATACACCTACAAGCTCGACGGATACGACAAGGAGTGGATCACGACCGACGGCGAACACAGCTACGCCTCCTATTCGCACATTCCGCCGGGGCGTTACACCTTCCGCGTAAACGCCGCGAATTCGGACAACATCTGGAGCGAAGCGCCTGCGCAGATCGACATCGTCGTCCGCCCCGCATGGTGGCGCAGCACCGCGGCCTGTATCGGGTATACGCTGCTGTTCGCGGCGTTCTGCATACTGGCCGTCTATCTGGTGCGCATCCGCATCCGGCTGGCGCGGGAGCTTAAACTCGAAATCATGCGCCGGGAGACCTACAAGGAGATCAATCAGACCAAGATGGTCTTCTTCACCAATATCTCGCATGAATTCAAGACCCCGCTGACGCTGATTCTCGGCCCGATCGAGACGCTGCTCGAAACGGCGACGGAGGGCCAGCGCAAGATGCTGCTGATCATGAAGCAGAACGCCGAGCGGCTGCTGCGCCTGATCAACCAGATCATGGACATGCGCAAGATCGACAACAACAAGATGAAACTCAGCCTCGGCATGGGCGACATCGCCGCCTTCGGGCAGGAGATATACGCGACCTTCTGCGACCACGCCCGGCAGCGACGCATCGACTACACCTTCGAGTCGCACCCCTTCTGCATCAACATGCTCTTCGACCGCGACAAAATCGAGAAGGTATTTTACAACCTGCTCTCCAACGCCTTCAAATTCACGCCCGACGGCGGGCGGATCGCCCTGCGCGTCGAGACCACGGAGCAGGAGGGGCAATACTACGTCCGCATTACGGTCCGCGACACCGGATGCGGCATCCGGAGCGAAGAGCAGACACGCATTTTCGAACGGTTCTATCAGACGGGCAACATCCCCCACGAGCAGGCCGAAGGGTCCGGCATCGGACTTATGCTGACCAAGGATTACGTAAGGCTGCACGGCGGCGAAATCGAAGTGGAGAGCGCTCCGGGAGCCGGAAGCTGCTTCACGGTGACGCTTCCCTGCAGGAGCGGTTTCCCGGACGCCGCCGATGAGGTCCGCTCCGGCGGAAATCAGGACCCGGAACATATTCCGGCAGACGCGACGGGGGGGGG
>OCHV01000870.1_pt1 | contig 22165 bp, 10 predicted proteins | sample 1538461 | NCBI WGS metagenome assembly OCHV01 (sample SAMN04571692, study PRJEB22368) | human gut metagenome | biome: human gut; material: stool | host: Homo sapiens | place: Luxembourg | collected 2012-08-03 | reverse complement strand
TTAGGTAAACGTTTCATTTTTATATCCTTTCTTCTAAATAATAAAAGTTTGTTTTATATTATATTTGTATTGCCAATGGTGGATACACCTACGACGGCAACACCTCCAGCATCAAGAAAGGCGTGCCCGGCGGTCCCGATGATGACAACGATGGCTATATCCAGTCAATGAATTCTCCGCTTAACACCTACATCTTGCGTTTGGCCGATGTTTATCTCACCTATGCCGAAGCTTGTCTCGGCAACAATGAAGAATTGACCGGCGGCCCCGGTCTGGAAGCATTGAATCTTGTCCGCGACCGTGCCTGTATTCCACGTAAGAAAAGCATCACCTTTGAAGACATTATCCGTGAACGTCGCGTCGAATTTTCTATGGAGTATTGCAACTGGTATGACATGGTGTCGTGGTATCATTGGAGACCCGACTACATGCTCAATTATTTCCAGAACCAGCACCGAGGTTATACAGTTGACAACATTGTGAAAGATGAGGACGGCTATCTGCACTTCGGTAAATACGACGGTGATGTCTTCCTCGAAGGTGTGGAAAATTGGCAGGAACCGGGCGAAAATGTCGAAATTACCCACAACAACATCATGATGCCCTATCCGGAAAGCGACATCATCCAGAACCCGCTGCTGAATGAAGAACCGGTAGCCTATGAGTTCAGTGAATAAGTCAAACGATACATTCATTATCTAATTTTACTATTATAACATGAAACATATCCATTTTCCCTTAATATTGCTGACCATTATGCTGGCATGCAATCTCTTCACCGCTTGTAACGACGATGAAGGCGGCGGTATCCCCGTCATCCACCACATTCGCCTGACAGACCCCGAGAAAGCCGACAGTACCTTTACTGACGTAAATCCAGGTACCATGATTGTGGCTATCGGTGAAAACTTGAACGGTGTGAAAAAAGTATTCATCAATCAACAAGAAGTTTCATTCAACAGTAACTACAGCACATCTACCAATCTCATCCTCACCATTCCCGCAGATTTACCGCTGGTTGGCGCCAATCCCGATTTGAAGGATGAACTACGTATAGAAACTACGCACGGCACAGCCATCTACTCGATGCACGTGCTCTCGCCTGCACCCTATATTACCCGCATCGCCACTACTTTCCCCGTAGAGGTAGGAACACCATTACGCGTAATAGGAGGCAATTTCTACGAAATCCAGCGTATCTACTTCACCACAGCCGAAGGTGACATTACCGATGCTCCCGTATCAACAGAAATAACAGAATTTACAGTAAACAAAGATTTCAGTGAAATTTCCTTCAAGGCACCGGCAGGACTGATTGATGAAGGAAGTCTGGTAGTAGAATGCTATACGGCAGCGGCATTCACTCCCTTCCGCCGTACAGCTCTTCCACCGAGCATCAACAAGGTAAGTTCCATGATGCCTATCACGGGTACTACTGTTACCGTACTGGGACAGAATTTCATGGACATCGCCTCCATCACAATGGGCAACCGCTCCGTAGACCTCTCTACTGTTACTATAAGCGAAGCCAACGATGTGCTTACCTTCACCATGCCGCGCCCACCACAAGGCACTTGCTCACTCGCCATCACCACAATGGGCGGCACTGCCGAAGTTCCGGGCTTCTATCCTCTGGAGAATATCGTGCTCAACTACGATGACATCGGTTCCTTCTCATGGGGCGGATTTGCCACAGCCATCACAGCCGACGGTTCGGTACCCCCCTACTTCTCCGACGGGCAATGCTATCAGCTGGCCGGTGAACTTTCTGCATGGAACTGGTGGTGGGGACAATTGCAGAACACCGCTGTATGGAATATTGATGCCGCCTTCTTGCCTGCCGCTACACCGACTTCCGAACTAGCTTTACAGTTCGAGTGTTTTGTAGCGCAAGAATATGGCGAAGGTCCTGTCTTCCGTATCTACCTCAAAGGAAACGAGGCACACAACTACACGGACTATCGTCCTATGAGCGATTTCACTGGAAAGACCGAAGTAGGCCAGTGGATGCAATGCAGCATTCCGCTCTCTGCACTCGTGGATGAAGCTACCTGGGGCAAATTCCAAAGCCGGAGTGGCGAAGAGCTGGCACTCCAGATGACCAACCCCAGCGGTAATGGTCCATACAACATCGAAATGTATTTTGATAATTTCCGAATTGTCAAGATACAATAATTCAATAAATTGAATTCAGACACAGAATTAACATAAAGTGACACCGCTCTTTTAAACTTTTAGACGCTGATTCAGCTGAATCAGCGTCTAAAAAATGAATACACCGCAATTATTAAAGAGAAAATCAATGAATATCATGGTACAAATCTTCAAGGAAACCCTATTGACCAGCCTGATTCTGTTTCTGATGACGGCTTGCTCTGACGATAAAAAAGAACTGAAAATCATCGTAGAGCCTACTTCCTTCCATTTTGAACAAACGGGTGGTAGCAAGAAATTCGGTATCACCCCCAATGAACCAGCCACTTTCCAAAGTTCGGAAGCATGGTGCAAAGTAACCTCGGAAAGCAGCACTCCCGTACAGGCAATCTATAACATAACCGTAGAACCCAACACTACGCCCGACGTGCGCAACGCCATCATCACCGTCAGCGTAAAGGAGCATGTACAAGAAATCAACGTGGAGCAGGCGGCCTATATCCAAAGCGATGAACCGGAAAAATACACTGTACGCGAGAATCTCACAACCCACCAACTGATTAACGAAATGGGACTGGGCATCAACCTAGGCAACACGCTGGATGCCGTGGGCGACTGGATAGACCCAAGCAACATTCTCAATTACGAACAAGCATGGGGAAGCCCTATTATCACACAAGAAATCATTGAAGGATATGCCAAAGCGGGCTACTCATCTCTGCGCATACCGGTCAGCTGGGGCAATCTGCTGTCCGACGACTTCAAAGTGCATCCTGACCTGATGGACCGCGTAGAGAAAATCCTAAACTGGACCCTCGACTGTGGCATGGTGGCTATCATCAATATCCACCACGAAAACGAATGGATTAAACAAGTACCCACCGACAGCAAAGCAAAAGAAAAATTCACTTCCATCTGGAAACAGATATGTGAACGCTTCGAAAAGTACGGTGACCACTTACTGTTCGAGCCAATGAATGAAATCGGATACGATGAGATTTGGACTCCGTGGAGCGGTAGTGAAGCCGACAAGGCAAAGGCACTGGGATACGTGAACGACCTCAACCAGCTCTTTGTCGACATAGTAAGAAACAGTGGCGGCAACAACGCCAAACGTCATCTGTTGGTGGAAATCTACAACACCAACTTGGAGTATGCTTACGACCCCTTGTTCAAGATGCCGAATGATCCCGCAAACCGACTTGCTCTTACAGTGCATTACTATACTCCCGCAAACTTTGCCATACTGGGTGGAGGCGAGGTTGTCGATTGGGGTGTAGGCCGGGAAAGCTGGGGAACGGAAGCTGACTTCAAGGAACTGAACGACAATATGGACCTACTGAAGAAGAATTGCGTAGACAAAGGAATCCCCGTCATCATAGGCGAATATTGCGCCGACTCCAGAAACAGAACAAAGGAAGTGATAAGACTCTTCTGTGTTTCCGTAACCGAAGCCATCTACTCGCGCGGCATGTGCCCAATGCTATGGGACACTCCGGGGGGACAATACAACCGACAGACTTGCCAGTTCGACGACCCTCTCTTCTTAGAAGAAATGATGGCTATTCCGGTTAAATATCCACGGAATTAAACAAATATTCATAATCAATAATCAAATAAAAATGAACAGAATCAGCACTTGTTTCGCCAGCCTATTGCTTTCTTGTGCATTGACGGCACAAGCACAGCAATATCAACTGAATTCACCGGACGGAAAACTAATTGTCAACATCGAAGCCGGACAAACCCTCAACTGGGCGATTGCCCACGACGGTACCACCGTTCTTCAGACATTGCCATGCAATGCACCGAAGCTGAGGGAAAGCCCATTGCTTTCACCTTCGGCAAAAATGTGAAGGTGACCAAAGCTACCCGTACTTCCGTCGACACTTCCTTCCCCACTCCTTTCTACAAAAAGGCGAATGTGAAGGACACTTATAACCAACTCACGCTGAAATGCCGTAACGGCTATAGCATACAGTTCCGCGCCTACGACGACGGAGCCGCCTATCGTTTTGTTTCCGAACTGCGCAAACCTTTCTGCGTGAAGGACGAGATTGCCGAGTTCAACTTCGACCGCGATTACCACGCTTTCGTGCCCTATATTAACGACAATCGCGCCGGCGAGCGTTACTGCTACTCCTTCGAGTCCTACTACGATGAGGCCCCCCTCTCTCGCATGTACAAAGACTCGCTTGCCATTACTCCGCTGATGGTAGAACTGGAGAACGGAAAGAAAGCCGTCATTATGGAAGCCGGATTGTCCAACTATCCCGGCATGTTCCTCACTGCCAACCCACAGATGCCCCACGGAGTGAAGGCAGAATTCGCCCCCTATCCACAGGAAACAGTCATCGGAGGCTATGACCGCTTGAACCTCGTCCCTACCAAACGTGCCGACGTTATCAGCAAGCCCAACAATGCCCCCTACTTCTGCCCCAACGGGCGTCCCACAGGGAAACAGACCTATCCTTGGCGTGCCGTGCTTGTTGTTACCCACGACACACAACTCGCCAACAACGACATGATGCAACGCCTCGCACCCGAATGCCGCATCGCTGACACATCCTGGATTAAACCCGGAAAAGTGGCATGGGACTGGTGGAATACTTGTAACCTGACCGGCGTGGACTTCAAGGCAGGCATGAATACGCCCACCTATAAGAAATACATCGACTTTGCCGCCGAAAACCAGCTGGAGTATATCATCATCGACGAAGGTTGGAGCGGAAAGGAATCATTAATGGAAGACATCAGTCCCGAAATCAATCTCGAAGAACTGGTGGCATACGGCAACCAAAAGGGCATAGGCATCATCCTCTGGGCAAGCTGGCGCAATCTTACGGGAGGAGGCGACATCTCCCCTGCCGTGGAACAAGTTATCAGCCACTACGCACAAATGGGAATCAAAGGTTTCAAAATTGACTTCTTCGACCGCGACGATCAAATCGCCATCTCTTCTACCGAACAGCTCGCAGCATGCGCCGCCAAACATCACATGTTGCTTGACCTACACGGACTGAAACCCTTTGGTATCCAGCGCGCCTATCCCAACATCCTCAACTTTGAAGGTGTGAAAGGACAGGAAAACAGCAAGTGGGAGCCCATCGTGAACGGTGCGCCCTTGCATGACTTTCCACGCTACGACGTTACCGCTCCCTATCTGCGCCAACTCGTCGGTCCGATGGACTATACGCCGGGAGCTATGGTAAATGCCACCCGTTCCTTGTTCCGCTCCGTCAACGATCACCCCATGAGCCAAGGTACGCGTGTACACCAGATGGCTATGTACACCGTCTTCGAGGCACCCTTGCAGATGCTTGCCGACAGTCCCAGCAAATACATAAAGGAACAGGAATGCACCGACTTCATCGCCAAGGTTCCCACTACCTTCGACGAAACCATTGCCCTTGATGGTAAAATAGCCGAATACATCACGATAGCACGCCGCAAAGGAAACACTTGGTTTGTAGGCAGCATGACCAACTGGACTCCGCGCAGCTGCACCATCGACCTCTCCTTCCTCGGCGAAGGAAACTATGAAGCTGAAATCTTTGCCGACGGCGTCAATGCCGACCGTGAAGCTACCGACTATAAAAAAGAAGTACGCATCGTCACTGCCAAAGACAAACTCAATGTACAACTGGCACCCGGCGGTGGATGGACAGCACGAATTACAAAAAAATGAATCTGAGAAAACTGTTTCTGCCATTGTGTTCAGTAGCCTTGTGCCTGCAATCCTATGCACAAGACAAATCCTTCCTTAAGGATATGCTCTGGTATATAGACAACCCTTCTGTATTTGAAAAAGGACAAGAGGAAGGACACGCTTGGCATATGCCCGAAAAGAGCATGCTACTGAATGGGACATGGAAGTTTTTCTGGTGCGATACACCGGAAGGGATACTTGCACACTTTTTTAACCCCGAATTCCCGGATAAGCAATGGGGCGACATCAAAGTTCCCTCAAACTGGGAAATGCAAGGTTATGGTGACAAGCTGTTCAGAAATGTATCTGCTCCCTTCGGGGTGAATCCACCACATGCTCCCAAAGAGTATAACCCTACCGGACTATACCGGCGAACATTCAAGGTACCTGCAAGTTGGGCAGCAAAAGACCAGATATTTTTAAGGTTCGAGAAAGTGGCATCCGCTTCTTTTGTATGGGTCAACGGTCATGAAGTGGGCTACAATGAAGGAGCACAAGAACCTGCCGAATACAACATCACTCCTTATTTGAAGCCGGGCGAAAACACGCTGGCTGTCTGTGTACTAAAGTATTCGGACGGCTATTACCTGGAAGGACAAGATTATTGGCGACTGGCCGGAATCTTTGACGACGTATGGTTGTACGCCACACCTGCTGTCAGGATATTCGACTGGCAAGTAATCACAGAGTTTGATAATACGTATACCGATTCGCAGTTAAGTATTCAGGTAAAAATCAAGGACTACCAAAAGAAGCCAAATGAGAATTATGGATTGAAAGCTTACTTAAAGGATAAAAACGGCAAGATTATCTGTAACTTTTCCGCAGCTCCATTTGAAATGGACGCTGCGGAAAAGACAATACAGTTGCATACCTTGGTACAAGAACCCCGGAAATGGACAGCCGAGACACCCGAGCTTTATACGCTCGGTCTGGAATTATCCAATCCGGCCGGTCTGCAGAAAGACAAGATAGAAACGGTCATCGGATTCAAAAAGACGGAAATCAAAGACGGTGTTTTTTATCTTAACGGTATCCCACTGAAAGTCAATGCACAAAATTCGCACATGCAGCATCCCGAAGAGGGACATGTCATGGACGAAGCCACCATACGCAAGGATTTTGAATTGTTGAAACAGTTTAATTTCAATGCCGTACGTACCTCTCACTATCCTCCGGTGAATAAGTATTTGGAACTGGCCAATGAATACGGGCTTTATATCATAGACGAGGTGGGCGATGAAGCCCATGCCTCGGAATGGATTTCAAGTCTCCCGGAATACGAAGAGATGTATCGCGAGCGATGCCGCAGAATGGTGTTACGGGACAGAAACCATCCCTGCGTCTTGTTCTGGAGCGCAGGAAACGAAAGCGGTGAAGGTATCAACATTACCCACACCATTGAAGAAGGGAAATCGCTGGACCCCACCCGCTTCTGGATGTATGGCGGAAATGCATTCTCCCATCCGGCAGAAGATATTATCGGACCCCGTTACCCTACTCCTATGGAACTGGAAATGCAGGTAGGCATAGGAGAGGATTCCCGACCATCGTTTATGGATGAATACTTATCGGTTGCAGGCAATGCCGGCGGTGCCCTGGACGATTATTGGGAAGCCATCTACCGACATCCCCGCCTGATGGGAGGGGCCATCTGGGATTTTGTAAGTCCGGGACTGACCGAACGGATAAGGCAAGTGGACGACCTTTCGCCCTTCCATACTCCCGCCCATCTGATGGGAAATGCCCGCTTAGTGAAGGAAGGAAAGAACACGGTGCTGGACTTGAACGGTCACGACCAATGGGTAGAGGTCTATCGTGCAGACAATGTGGAGTTGAACAGTAATGAACTGACACTCACTTGCAGAATCTACCCCCGGAAACTAGTAAGCAGTTGCGGCTCATTCATCACAAAAGGCAATTATCAGTTCGGGCTGCAACAACGCGGTAAAGACAAACTGGAATTTTATATCTATACTGATAAAAAGCATTCCGTATGCGCCTCCTTGCCTACTGACTGGGAATACAACTGGCATCAAGTGACGTGCGTCTACGACGGACAGAAAATGTCCATCTATATAGACGGAGCAGAAAAGGCCTCCACACAAGCATCGGGCAATATCCGGAACTTCCCCTACCCCGTCAACATCGGTCGGAATGCAGAAACACACGGCCAAGAGACTTCGGTCTACATCTGCGATGCTCAAATGGACGAAGTCGGCATTTTCGCCAAGGCACTGACTTCCTCTTTTCACCCGGAAGAAGCCGCTCTGTGGCTAGATTTTGAGCAAGAGACGGAAAATGGTACATTCTACAGTTACGGTATCGGTGCACGTACGTACGGCAGCATCTGGCCCGACCGTAGCGTACAGCCCGAAATGTGGCAAATGAAGAAAACCGGACAACCTCTTTCTTTTTCCATGTCGGATGTGACAGAGGGAGTCGTTGAGTTATGGAATCGCAATCATTATACAAATGCTTCCCGATATGCCATACGATGGGAATTGAAAGAAGATGACAAGGTTATTCAATCGGGCGACTTGGCACTCTCAACAGCGCCGCTTAGCCAAGAGCTGGTGCACATACCTTATAAGAAGCCAGCCCTGATTCCCGGCAAAGAATACCGCCTGATGCTTCATGCCGTCCTGAAAAAAGATGAATTGTGGGCAAAAGCCGGACATGAGGTGGCATGGGAAGAACTTGAACTGCCTTGGAGCCTGCCATGCTCTTCGGAAGAAAAGGCTCAAGGCGTACCTTCCTATTCACTTTCGGAGAAAGAATTGGTTGTCTCCGGAGATGGCTTCAAATATGTATTCAACCGTACCGACGGACAACTGACGTCGATGGTTGTTCAAGATATGGAACTGCTGGAATCACCGCTCCGGCTGAATCTTTGGCGTGCCCCGCTGGCCAATGAGCTGGACAACTGGAATGCCTCCAGCGCCCGCTCCTCCAACTGGAAAGAAGGTTACGGATACACGGTAGCCACAGAAATGTATTCTGCAGGGATTGACCGCCTGACACATCAGCCCCTCTCTTTTTCGGTGTCCGAAACCACCGAAGGCGTACATATACACATCATTGATGCGGAATTGATGGGCAAAGGAGAAAAAGAGAAAAAAGACCTCTACATCGAAGGAATACAGAACAACGGCATCATCAACCACTATGAGTATATTATCAATAGTGAAGGGACGATAGAGATACGCCATGTATTGAAGCCTGAAGGGAAAATGCCGCTTTGGTTTCCTCGCATAGGACTTACGCTGACCGTAAGCGATGCGCTCGACCAAGTGAAATGGTACGGCCGAGGACCGCAAGAGAACTATCCGGACCGGAAAACCGGCTATCCGACGGGGATATATGCCTCTACCGTACAAGCTATGTACGAGCCCTATCTAATGCCACAAGATTACGGATTGCGGACAGATGTACGCTGGCTGCAACTGACCACGGACAAAGGCATCGGCCTTCAATTCAAGATGAACGAATGGTTCAACTTCAACATTTATCCGTACAGCACAGACAATCTGACGAAAGCGATGTATACCTACCAATTGCAGAAGCAGAAAGGCATGACCCTGAATCTCGATTATGCCACTACCGGGGTCGGCTGTACGGCCCGCGGTGTATTCGGTGCTTACAAGGCGATGCCGCAGGAATATCGGAGAACCATCAGCATAAGACCTATGATGAAATAAAAATATTGTATCGGACTGGTAAGATTATGAAAAACAAAAATTACTTTATTCTATTAGTGTTGTTTTTAAGCGCTTTACAAATAAAAGCGCAGTATTCATTCGACAACGTGCTTTATGGTGCAGCCTACTATCATGAATATATGCCCTATGAGCGACTGGATGAAGATATCCGGCTGATGAAAAGAGCCGGCCTGACAGTAGTGCGCGTTGGAGAATCTGCCTGGGGAGTATTTGAGCCGCAAGAAGGAAATTTTGAATTTGAATGGATGGACCGCATTCTGGACAAGATGCATGCAGCAGGAATCAAAGTCATCTTGGGAACTCCCACCTATTCCATTCCTGCATGGCTGGCATACAAACACCCGGAAGTGCTGGCAGAACACGCCAAAGGAAACAAAGCCTATTATGGAATCAGACAGAACATGGATTTTACAAACCCGACCTACCAATTCTATTGCGAACGGATTATCCGCAAGATGCTGGAAAGATATGCACAGCATCCGGCAGTCATCGGGTATCAAGTGGACAACGAAACAGAAGCGCGCGGAGTAAACAACAGAGACTATTTCTTCGGATTCAGGAACTACATCAAACAGAAATTCAACAATGACCTGAATCTGCTTGCCAAGGAATGGGGAATGAACTACTGGGGAATGAACATCAACACCTGGGAAGAGTTCTATCCGCGCGATGGAGTGACAAGCCCCTCGTACAAGAATGAATGGGAACGCTATAACCGGAAGGAAGTGGCCGATTTTCTGAATTGGCAGTGCGACCTTGTAAATGAATACAAGCGTAAAGACCAATTTGTCACCCACTGCTTTATGCCCGACTTCCATAATATAGACCAAGTGGAAAGTTTCAGGCAGATGCAATATCCTGCCATCAATGTCTATCACGATGTACAGGATAAACAAGACGGCCAGCGCATCGCTTATGCCGGTGACTTCGTGCGCACCGTGGCCGACAACAATTACATCGTCATGGAAACCAACGCACAAGGCATCGGCTGGGATGCCCGCACCCAGTTTCCTCCCTACGACAACCAGTTGCGGCAGAATGTGTACGCACATTATGCTTCCGGAGCCAATATGGTGGAATACTGGCACTGGTCTACCCTGCACTACGGGCAGGAGACATACTGGCGAGGCGTGCTGGGCCATGACCTCCAGCCCAACCGCATATACAAGGAATTCACCACCACCGCCAAAGAGTTGGAAAGAATAGGCAGCCACATCGTGAACTTGAAAAAGAAAAACCGGGCAGCTATCCTCTACAGTCATGATTCTTATCATGCTCTCGGCTTCATGCCCTACACTTACAAGAGCAATTATCCCATTGATATGGTGCATAAAGCCCTCTATTTCCAAAACATAGAAACGGACATCATCCCTTGTGACAAGACAACCGATTTCAGCGGATATGACATGCTTGTCATTCCCCCTTTGTATGTGGCTACCGACCAATTGCTATTAGCCATTGATGAATTCGTACAGTCCGGCGGACACGTGGTAATGATGCACAAAAGCGGTTACTGCAATGAGCACTCCGCAGTTCGGGCCACCTTGGCTCCCGGGCCGCTACGCAAAGCCTGCGGCTTCCATTACCAGGAATTCTCCACTATCGGTGACTTATCATTAAAGGATAACCCCTTTCAATTAGAGGGAAAGAACCAGATAAGCGACTGGTATGAATTCCTGATTCCCGAGACAGCCACCCCGTTGGCTTATGCAGAGCATCCGTTCTTCGGCAAATGGCCCGTTGTCACCGAAAACAAGTATGGCAAAGGCAAACTGACCTACATAGGAGCCTACCCTTCGCAGGAATTGCTGAATGCCATCGTGCGAAAGGCAGCCATCCATGCCGGTATCATCTCTTCAGAGAGCGACGTGTTCCCCATCATACAGCGTTCGGGAATAAACAAAGCCGGAAAAGCCATCCGTTACTTCTTCAATTACAGCAGCGAGAGCAAAGAAATCACTCATAACTATCCGACGTCCAAAGAGCTGATTTCCGGCAAGACTGTAAAAGAAGGAGACCATGTAACATTGCCCCCCTGGGGAGTTCTCATCATGGAAGTTTATTGACCATCAGAAAACATGAGAAAAAATGAGAAAAAAGATATTTGCCTTTCTATTGCTAAGTGCCCTATATGCCGGCGCCCAAGAAGTTCCGGACTGGGAGAATCCTATTGTAGTCGGCATCAACAAAGAGCCGTATCATGCCACACTGACATTGCCTTCGCAAAAAGCCGATTGCAAAGAAATCATATCCCTGAACGGCAAGTGGCGATTCCAATGGTCTGCCGACCCGGGAAAGCGCCCGGCCGACTTCTACAAGAATGATTTCAATACCGACACATGGGATACCATCATAGTACCGGGAGCATGGCAATTGCAAGGTTATGGGAAACCTATCTATTCCAACGTAAACTATCCCTTCCAGAAGGATGCACCCAAAGTGACAAGCGAGCCTCCCGCCGAATATTACAGTTACGGGCACAGAAATCCCACAGGCTCTTATGTCACCACGTTCGAAGTGACGCCCGATATGAAAGACAAGTGCCTATACCTTCACTTTGAAGGAGTAAAATCGGCCATGTATGTCTGGGTAAACGGAGAGCGGGTAGGCTACAGCCAGAATTCGATGTCGCCTGCCGAGTTTGACATAACCGAATTTGTGAAGAACGGAGCCAATCGTCTGGCAGTGGAAGTGTATCGGTGGTCGGACGGCAGTTATCTGGAAGACCAGGACATGTGGCGGCTTAGTGGAATACTCAGGCCGGTAGAGCTATGGGTACGTCCCCGGACAAATATCCGGGACTATAGGTTCAGCAGCGACTTGTCGGACGACATGCGTTCAGCTACATTCGGAACCGAAATTTGGATAAGAAACCAGACCGACCGCAAAGTAAAAGACCTGACCGTAGAAATAAACCTGGTGGGGAAAGACAACAGAGGAAATAAACTCGACAAAAAAATGGTGGCTCCCGTAGGTACTATTCAGGCCTTTTCTGAAACGAGCGTCACACTGTCCGAAATGCTCCGGGAGCCTCAACTATGGTCTGCCGAAAAACCGCATCTATATGACATCCACATCAAGCTTCGCAGGAAGAATGAACTTTTGGAATCGTTCGAATACCATTGGGGCATACGGAAAATAGAAATCGCGGGAGACGTCTTCAAAGTCAACGGGAAAGCCGTCAAGCTGAAAGGAGTGAACCGTCACGACTTCCATCCCCGTATGGGATTCTTTGTCGACAGCCGGACGATGGAGAGAGATATCCGGCTGATTAAACAAGCCAACATCAACATGATACGCACGTCCCACTATCCACATCTGCCATTGCTGTACGAGCTATGTGACAAGTATGGAATCTACGTAATGGACGAAGCGAACCACGAAAGTCATGCCTACGGTTTGGGGAACAAAGTATTAGGAGACAACCCTCAATGGACACTGGCCCATGTGGACCGGGCAGTAGCCGTGGTGGAAAGGGACAAGAACCATCCGTGCATCCTATTCTGGTCATTGGGCAACGAGGGTGGAAGCGGTGCCAATTTGCGAGCTATGGCAGACACAATCCGTGCCTTAGACCCCACCAGGCCGATATACGACGATACAGACCGCACCGTATCCGACGTCTATGACGAAGCCTATCTGCATCCCAACGCTTTGAAGGAACTTGGCGAGAAAATAACCGACCGCCCCGTATTCATGAGAGAGTATGCCTACGCCATGGGAAATTCCATCGGCAACCTCAAGGAGTATTGGGATGTGATTGAAAAGGACGAAAGTATTATCGGAGCTGCCATTTGGTGCTGGGTAGACCAAGGCATTCCTAAAAAGCTTAACGGTGCACCGTTAAGTTTCGGCGAGAGCCCCTCGTCACTCCCATTACTGCCCGATGAATTCTGGGCGTATGGAGGAGATTTCGGGGACTATCCCAACGACGGTCCCACCGGCATTAACGGGCTGGTATCTCCCGACCGGGTGCCTCACCCCCATTACTATGAAGTACAAAAAGTATATCAATACATCAAGTTTGAAAAGAAGGGAACACAGCAAATCAAATTGACCAACGGGTATGCGTTTTCCGATTTGGATGAATTCGATTACAGCTATGAGTGGATATGCAACGGAAAGGCTGTACGCAACGGCGACCTCCACTTGTCCGAAGGGAATCTGCTGGAGGTACCTTCAAGACCGGATAAGTGTGGGGAACTTTGCCTCAATGTATATGCCACGTTGAAGGAATCCACGATGTGGGCAGAGAAGGGCTTCAAAGTTGCCAAGGAACAACTTACGTATCATGACTATGAATTCCCACAATTGAAGGATGACGGCGGGAAGGCCACGTTTAAGGAGACACCCGAAGCGGTGGAAATTATAGCCGCCGATGCCTTGTTCACCATAGAAAAAGGTACCGGTGCTTTGGTGAGTTGGCGAGTCAAGGGAGAAGAGTTGTTGCACAGTGCCTTGGAACCCTATTTTTGGAAACCGGCAAATGACATTCAGGTCCGCAACGGCTACAATGAACGTTTGAGCGCTTGGAAAAATGCAGAGCAAAAACGTATCGTAAAGGCATACCAAGCAACCGTAAACGATGGTATGGTGATAGTGGATGCCAGTCTCTCCCTCCCCCGGATAGGAGCCGGTTACCATCTCCGCTACACTGTGGACGGCAAAGGCCGCATACAAGTAGAAGCAACCTATCAGCCTGAAAAGGAAGATATTCCGCTGATGCCCAAATTCGGTATGCGCATGAGAATGCCCTCGGCGCTGAACCGGATAGCCTGGTACGGACGCGGCAAGTTCGAGAACTATCCTGACCGCAAGAGCGCTGCTTTCCTGGGAGTCTACGAGTGTGGCATACACGAATTTATCACGAACTACATCGTACCGCAAGACAATGCCAACCGGTGCGATACACGCTGGTTCATGCTGGGAGACAGTGAGCGATGGAAAATACAAGTCAAAGGCCTGCAACCCCTATGTTTCCGTATATGGCCCTACGGGGAAGAAGACCTGGAAGGGAAAGAGCATGCGCACGAACTGCCCGAACGCGACTTCATCAACCTGAATATCGACTCCAACATACACGGAGTAGGTGGAAACGACGGATGGGGCGCACAGACCATGAAGCCATACACCATTGACGGCAATCGCTCTTACCGGTATGGGTTTATCATGGAGTATATGGACAAAACAGAATAATCCGTTCATCAATGCATTCAAAAAGGGAATAAACATTTTGTAAACAACAATAAAGGTATGAAAAGAAACATCTTTAAAACAATTCTCCTATCCGCCTGCATCCTGCAAGGGGGCAGTGCATTGGCACAACAAGAGAAAGCAGAACCGGGCAAGTTCTCACCTACCTGGGAGTCATTGTCCCAATACGAAGTGCCCGAATGGTTCCGCAACGCCAAATTCGGCATATGGGCACACTGGGGTCCGCAATGCCAACCCGAAGCCGGCGACTGGTACGGTCGTGGCATGTACGAAGAGGGCGGTGCTGCCTACAAGTGGCACTTGGAGCATTACGGACATCCTTCGGAATTCGGCTTCAAGGATGTAATCAACGAATGGAAAGCCGAGAAATGGAATCCGGAGAGGCTGGTAGCCCTTTTCAAGAAAACCGGTGCCCGATATTTCTTTGCCATGGGTAATCATCACGACAACATGGACTTGTGGGACAGTAAATACCAATCATGGAACTCCGTCAACATGGGCCCCAAGCGAAACGTACTGGGCGAATGGGAGAAAGCGGCCCGCAAAAACAAACTGCCCTTCGGTGTCAGCATCCACTCCTCCCATGCTTGGACATGGTATGAAACTGCACAAGGAGCCGACAAGAAAGGCCCATACGCAGGAATCTCCTACGATGCCCGCGTAGTGACTAAGGAAGACGGCAAGGGAAAATGGTGGGAAGGCTACGACCCGCAAGAGCTATACGTACAGAATCATGCCCTGAGCGGACATGCTTGGGTGGCATGGGACTGGCCCGAAGGAACCTCTGTCCCCCCGCAGAGTTACTACGACAACTTCTTCGACCGCACAGTGGACATGATAAACAAATATCATCCCGACCTGGTCTATTTCGACGACAGCGTACTCCCCTTCTGGCCCATCAACGATACGGGGCTGAAAGTCGTGTCGCACTACTATAACCAAAACATGAAGCTTCACAAGGGCAATCTCAATGCTGTAGTCTTCGGAAAGAAGCTGGAAGCTAAACATAAAGAGGCCATCGTATGGGATGTAGAAAAAGGGGTTCCATCGGAATGCCAGGACAAGGCGTGGCAAACCTGTAGTTGCCTCGGTACTTGGCACTATAACCGCTCTGCTTACGAAGACAACTGGTATAAATCAGCCGAGACCGTCATCCACATGCTCATTGACATCGTCAGTAAAAATGGCAACCTATTACTAAGCGTACCAATGAAAGGAAACGGCACCATCGACGACAAGGAAGAAAAAATTCTGGAAGACATAGCCGCCTGGATGGAGGTGAACGGAGAAGGAATATTCGACACACGTCCCTGGTGTATTTATGGTGAAGGTCCCTCCACAGAAACAGCAATACCTTTGGACGGAGCAGGATTCAACGAAGGCAAGAACGCACCCTACACTTCTGCCGACATCCGGTTTGTGAAAAAAGGGAAATACTTGTATGCCCATATCATGAAATGGCCCTCAGACGGAAAAATACAGATAAAATCACTGGCTACCGGCAGTCCCTACTGCAAAGGAGAAATCGAAAAGGTAGAATTATTAGGAGGCGGAAAGGCAAAGTTCAGAAGAACTTCCAAAGGCTTGCTTATTGACCTTCCCAAAGACAAGACACCCAATCCTATTTCTTTGGTACTGAAAATCACTAACCGTTAAACTGCTGATATTGTATGAAAAAGGGATTTTTTTTAAGACTATTTGTCCTGCTGATGCTGACATTTTTCATAGCAGAACAAGGCAGAGCACAAACCTACCAACGCACCTCACAAGGCATAAAAAGCACTGTGCAAGGTATAAATATAGATATTAGCTTCTTCTCTCCTGTCACCGTGAGAATCTTAAAATCGCCTGACGGCTGGAAGTATACCAAAGAAAGCTTGTCGGTCATCGGGCAACCGGAAAAAGTAAAACTATCCGTCTCTTCGAAAGGGGGCATATTGACTATCAAAAGCCATCAGCTTACAGTCCATCTCAACGAAGAGACCGGACAAATAACTTTTGCCTCTTCCGATGGAAAATCGCTGTTGCAAGAACAAAATAAAGGCGCACGTTTTGATGATTTCAACGATGCCGGCACAAAAACCTTCAGCGTTTATCAATCGTTCACCTTAGAGAAAGACGAAGCTATTTATGGATTGGGACAATTGCAAAACGGCAAAATGTCGCAACGTAACCAGACCAAACGCCTTATCCAAGACAATCTTGAGGATGTGATTCCCTTCTTCCAGTCCGTCAAAGGCTACGGTCTCTTTTGGGACAACTATTCGCCAACCATCTTCAAAGACAATCAAGAAGAGACATCCTTCCTTTCTGAAGTCGGCGACTGCATTGACTACTATTTCATGTACGGCGAAAATGCCGATGGAGTAGTTGCCCAGATGCGCTACCTCACAGGACAAGTGCCCATGTTTCCATTATGGACATATGGATTCTGGCAAAGCCGTGAACGCTACAAAAGCCAAAAAGAGATTGTTGGCGTAGTGCAAAAATACCGCGAACTGGGTGTGCCCCTCGATGGAATTATCCAGGATTGGAGATACTGGGGAAGCAACTACCTGTGGAACGCAATGGATTTTTTGAACGAAGAATTCTCCGACCCCAAAAAAATGATGGAAGACATACACGGAATGAACGCCCACATTATTATCTCCATTTGGTCAGCTTTCGGACCACATACCAAACCCTATCGCGAGTTAGACAAAGGGAACATGCTCTTCAACTTCCGCACATGGCCCGAATCCGGTTCCGAGAAGTGGCCTCCCAATATGGACTATCCATCCGGTGCCCGCGTGTACGATGCCTACCATCCGCAAGCACGCGACATCTATTGGAAGTACCTGAACGAGAACCTACGTTCTGTGGGTATAGACGGCTGGTGGATGGACTCTACCGAACCCGACCATTTTCACCCCATTCCTGAAGATTTTGACACGCCCACCTATTTGGGGTCATTCCGTAAAGTACGCAATGCCTACCCTTTAATGAGTGTAGGTGGAGTGTACGACCACCAGCGTGCCGTAACTTCGGATAAACGCGTATTTATCCTTACCCGCTCAGCCTTTGCCGGCCAGCAACGTTATGGTGCCAATACATGGACAGGAGATATCACAGCATCATGGGAAGTTTTGGAGAAGCAAATACCTGCGGGATTAAACTTCTCACTATGCGGCATTCCCCATTGGAACAGCGATATCGGCGGATTCTTCCTATGGCAATATCCCTTGATGCTGGATGACCCGGATTATCGCGAGCTTTATGCCCGTTGGATACAGTTCGGTACATTCTGTCCCATGATGCGGTCACATGGGGAAGGTGCTCCCAGAGAAATCTATCAATTCGGCAAAAAAGGCGAGCCAATATACGATGCGATTGAGAAATACATTCGGTTACGCTACAGTTTGTTACCATACATCTACACAACTGCCTGGGAGGTAACTGCCAATCAGTCCAGCTTCATGCGTGCCTTGGCAATGGATTTTACCCACGATCGCAACGTGTGGAACATCCACAATCAGTATATGTTTGGCAAATCCCTATTGGTATGCCCTGTAACCCAACCCATGTATACCCAAACAGTTTCGGATACCATCCGTGTAGAAGATTTCAGTACCGTTAAGTCTATGCGAATATATCTGCCTAAAAATACGGAATGGTATGATTTTTGGACCAATCAGAAACACTCCGGCGGACAATATATCGTGAAAGATACCCCTATTGACATTTTACCACTTTATGTGAAAGCAGGTTCCATCCTGCCAATAGGTCCCGAAGTGCAGTATAGCACCGAAAAATCATGGGACAACTTGGAGATAAAAGTGTATCCCGGTTGTAACGGCGAATTCACACTTTACGAAGACGAGAATGACAACTACAATTATGAAAAAGGAATGTACAGCACCATTACGATGAAATGGAATGACCGTACTCGCATGCTCACTATTGAAAATCGGAAAGGAGAGTTTTCCGGTATGTTGAAAGAACGGAAATTCAACATAGTAACTGCTGATGGCGCAAAAAAGGCAGTGGCTTATAATGGGAAAAAAGTAACGGTTAAAATGTAATGGTTTCTAAAAACAGCTATTAATTTGCATTATGGAAATAAATACTCGTATGAAAAAATATCATCATTATCTTACCCTTTTAAGTTTATTTATGCTGCTCGGCATCCTGAAATTGCAAGCAGCGATACAACTCCCTGCCATATTTTCCAACCATATGGTGCTACAACGTAACTCAGAACTTACTTTCTGGGGATGGGGTATTCCGGGAGAAACAATTTCCATCGCCCCCGAATGGATGAAAGGAGAAATAATCAAAACCCAAGTCAATAATACGGGGAAATGGTCAGCCCGTGTACCTTCCGGCGAAGCCGGCGGACCTTATGAGATTCGTTTCAGCGGCTCGTCAGAAGTAACCTTGACCGATGTCATGCTAGGCGAAGTTTGGCTGTGCAGCGGACAATCCAATATGGAATGGAGCGCCAATCACGGCATAAAGAACGGAGACGAGGAAACGGCAAATGCCCATTGTCCCAATCTCCGAATTTTTCACGTGGCCAGAATAGCCGCCCCGTTCCCTCAAGAAAACTGTTTCTCGCAATGGACACAGTGCACGCCCGAAACGATGCGCAGCACGAGTGCCCTGGCCTACTTCTTCGGCCGCAACATCCAGGAAGAGCTGGACGTGCCGGTAGGAATCATCGTAGCCGCATGGGGCGGAACCACCGCCGAGACATGGACGCCCCGCGAATGCGTAATGAGCGACCCGGTCTTGTGCGACTATCCGTATGAATCCAATCCTTGGTTTCCGGCTGAAACAGGCACGTTGTACAACAGCATGATTTATCCCGTGATGCCCTACGGCATTGCCGGATGCATCTGGTATCAGGGAGAAGCCAACCAAGGCCGTGCCAGCTCCTACGCCCGGGTGATGCAGCGGCTGATAGGCTCGTGGCGTACCGGATTTAACAAGGAATTCCCATTCTATCTGGTCCAGATAGCCCCCTTCCAATACCACTCCAAAGACAACGGACCGGCACTGCTACGCGAGCAGCAGGCCATGTTGCCCGAAATGCTGGACAAGGTCAAGATGATTACCGTGTCAGATTTGGTGGACAATGTGCAGGACATCCATCCACGTGACAAAAGAAGCGTAGGCAAACGTCTCGCCAATCTTGCACTGGACGATACATACCATATATATGCAGGCCCCTATAAAAGCCCGGTCTTTGAAAGCGCCTGCCGCAAAGGCAACCATGTGACAATCTCTTTCAAAGACATAAAGAACGGACTGGCCGTACACGGGAAAAGGATAGAGGGGCTGATGATGGCCGCAGCCGGCCAGGAATGGCAAGAGGCCCGGGCCAGGATAGACGGGGGAAAGCTGATTGTCCCGGTAAAAGGAATCGAAAGCCCGGTTTCCATTCGCTACTGCTTCAGTGACGCTGCTCAAGGCAACCTTTTTTCAACGGAAGGCATCCCCTTAGCCCCCTTCCGGGCAGACAGCATTGCCTCTTCTGAAAACATTCCGGTTTCTACAGACAGCGCTTTGGAAGAATCTTTTGAATTCTCGCCCAAGTTCTCTACCGGCAATGCCAATCCCCTTCTCGACTTCCAATACATGGCCGACCCCACAGCAGTGGTGCACGACGGCCGCATTTATGTGTACGGCACTAACGACCACCAGCAATATGATGTAGTGGGCCGTAACGGGAAAAACACCTATCAGCACATCCATTCGCTGACGATGGTCTCTTCTGACGACATGGTGAACTGGACTTATCACGGAGTAATCAATGTAAAGGCTCTGGCTCCCTGGGGAATGGCTTCGTGGGCACCTTCCATCGCTTCGCGCAAGGAGGCCGACGGCAAAACCCACTTCTATCTGTACTACTCCAACAGCGGTTCCGGTGTAGGTATGCTGACTGCCACTTCCCCCGTGGGGCCCTGGACAGACCCATTGGGCAAATGTGTGGTAGACGGCAATACTCCAGGACTCGGCAAGTGTAAAGCTCCCTTCGATCCGGGAGTAGTCATCGACGACAAGGGCATCGGCTGGCTCTCCTTTGGCGGGGGCGACAGCGACGACTACATTCCCGGAGACGCACGCATCGTGCGGCTGGCAAATGACATGAAGACGCTGGACAGCGAAATAGTTGAAATAAAAGCGCCATACCACTTTGAAGCAAACGAACTGAACTATCTGAACGGCACTTGGATTTACACCTACAACACCAACTGGAAGAACCGGGATGTATGGCCCCACAAGGATATAGACAAGCCGAGCCGGTGCTGCATGAGCTACATGACGAGTCGCACGCCACTTGAGACAGACAGCTGGACCTATCGGGACAACTACTTCAAAAATCCCGGCGACTATGGCATGTCCGACAGCAACAACCATACACATCTGGTAAAATTTCAAGGGAAGTACTATCTCTTCTACCACTCACTGGGCTTGCAGGACAGCCGCGACCTCAAAGTGGGCGTCCGCAGTATCTGCGTGGAAGAAATAGAGGTGGACGAAAAGGACCTCACTATCCACATGGGCACAGCCACAGCCAAGGGCGTTTCACAAATCAAGCCTCTCGACCCGTTTGCGCAGCAACAGGCCGAGACCACAGCCGCCACACGCGGCGTTGCCTTTGAACCGACCGGACAGACAGGCAACATGTCTGCCGTAGGAAACAAGAGCGGACAGGCCATCTGTGTCCGCGGTGCGGAATTCCCGCAATCACCTCAAGCCATACAGATGAAGATAAAAGGGAAAGGCTCCATCGAAATACACATGGACAGTCCAGACGGTCCGCTCCTATCCACCTTGACCTTTGATACCGATACGTGGCAAACATTGACAAAGCCGTTGGACAAACGGATAAAAGGCAAACACGACATTTACTTCGTATTCGGGAACGGAAAGTTCTTATTTGACGAATGGAAATTCACAAAATAATGAATCCGTCGGCAGAATCTGCCCAGTATCTCTTCACCCTTGTGATGATATCGCTGCACAATTCGAGCCAACACACAACAAGCCAGCAAGTTACTTTGCCAGCGTTTTGCCACCATATTGGCAAAGTTTTGCCATGCCTTTGGCAAAGCTTTGCCAATGTGGTGGCAAAACCTTGCCAACTTGTCGGCAAGAAAGACAAAAGCAACATCGCTGTCCGCAAAGAGGCGGAAGCACGTCCTCAATATAATTCCGCTAACGGGAAAGAGACAGATTGGTTCCATTAACGGGCAGAAGTTTAAAAAAATGGGAAGGATTTGGCACAATAGTTCCGCGCAAATTCTCATTTATCGAACAAAAATTGTATTTTTGCCTGCAACTGAAAAATCAGTAATATCATAGAATAGACAATTCCCGA
>OCHV01000864.1_pt1 | contig 22261 bp, 17 predicted proteins | sample 1538461 | NCBI WGS metagenome assembly OCHV01 (sample SAMN04571692, study PRJEB22368) | human gut metagenome | biome: human gut; material: stool | host: Homo sapiens | place: Luxembourg | collected 2012-08-03 | reverse complement strand
CCCGAGCCGCGGCGGTGCAAGCCGGGCCCGCATTCAGGCTACGGATGGCCTGTCGGTCAACATCAAGACCCCGGCAGAGATCAAAGAGGGCCTGGATCAGTATGTCATCGGGCAGGACGAGGCCAAGCGTGTGCTGGCCGTCTCGGTCTACAACCATTATAAGCGCATCCTGAGCGGCAAAGGCGCGGACGTGGAGCTGCAGAAGTCCAACGTCCTGCTGCTGGGCCCCTCCGGTGTCGGCAAGACCCTGCTGGCCCAGACGCTGGCCAAGATGCTCGGTGTTCCGTTTGCGATCGCAGATGCCACCACCCTGACGGAGGCTGGCTATGTGGGTGAGGATGTGGAGAACATTCTCCTCAAGCTCATCCAGGCAGCGGACTTTGATGTGCAGAAAGCACAGATCGGCATTATCTATATCGACGAGATCGATAAGATCACCCGCAAGAGTGAGAACCCCTCCATCACCCGCGACGTGGGCGGTGAGGGCGTGCAGCAGGCCCTGCTGAAGATCCTGGAGGGCACCGTGAGCAATGTGCCGCCCCAGGGCGGCCGCAAGCACCCCCAGCAGGAGTTTATCCAGATCGATACCACCAACATCCTTTTCATCTGCGGTGGTGCATTCGATGGCCTGGACAAGTACATCCAGCGCCGCACGGATAAGTCCGCTCTGGGTTTTGGCAGCCCCCTCAAGGATAACTCCGTAGAGGCGGAGCGTGCCCTCCTGCGCAAGGTGGAGCCCCACGATCTGGTCAAGTTCGGCCTCATCCCGGAGCTGATCGGCCGCCTGCCGGTCATCACCGTGCTGGACGATCTGGACGAGGACGCTCTGGTGCGCGTGCTCAAGGAGCCCCGCAACAGCCTGGTCAAGCAGTACAAAGAGCTGCTGTCCATGGACAATGTGGAGCTGGAGATCACCGATGAGGCGCTCCACGCCATCGCCCGCAAGACCATTGAGCGCAAGACTGGTGCCCGTGGCCTGCGCAGCGTGATGGAGAGCATCCTCATGCCCATCATGTACGATGTGCCCAACGACCCCACCATCATCCGTGTCACCATTGATAAGGATACCGTGGAGGGCGGCGAGGCCCACATGGACTATGGTGCGGTGCGCAAGCGTTATAAAAACCAGGCTTCCCTGAGCTGAGGCTCGGCCCACAGCAGGGAAGTGCAAGCCCCGCTGAAAGCTTTTTGCTTTTGGCGGGGCTTTTTTGCGGCATCCGACTTGTTTCTGCGGCCAAAATGTAGTAAAATATGAGAGTCTGGATTGCAGTGAAACAAAAGTGCAAAAACGCCCTCTGGCAGGGGCGTATGGAAAAACGCAGCCCAGACACAGTGGGAACCAAGGAAGTACGATAAAGGAGTGTGTGCACTATGGCAAATTATTTTGAGATGAGCCGCAAAGAGCTGGCCGCTGAAAAAGCAAAGCTGGAAGAATCGTATAAAAAATTTCAGGATATGGGCCTGAAGCTGAACATGGCTCGCGGCAAACCCGGCCCTCACCAGATGGATCTGGCTATGGGACTTTTGCAGATGACGGATTACACTACTGACGCTGGCACCGATGCCCGCAACTACGGCGACCTGGAGGGTCTGCATGAGGCCCGTGAGCTGTTTGCCGATGTGATGGGGGTCAAACCTGAGGAAGTGTTCGTGGGCGGAAACTCCAGCCTGCAGCTGATGTACAACCTGATCTCGATGGGGTATGCGTTCGGTTTCCCGGAGTCTCCCTGCCCCTGGTCTCAGGTGCCCAACCGCAAGTTCCTCTGCCCGGTGCCCGGCTATGACCGCCACTTTGCCATCACAGAGGAGTTTGGCTTTGAGCTGATCAGTGTCCCCATGAGCCCCACCGGCCCGGATATGGACATGATCGAGAAGCTGGTGGCCGAGGATGATACCATCAAGGGCATCTGGTGTGTGCCCCAGTACTCCAACCCCGATGGCTATACCTACAGCGACGAGACCATTGAGCGCTTTGCGTCCATGAAGACCGCCGCTCCTGACTTTAAAATTTTCTGGGACGAGGCTTATATCGTCCACCATCTGACCGATGAGATCATCGAGACACCGGTCCTGCTGAACCAGTGCAAGAAGTATGGCACGGAAGACCGTGTCTTCATGTTCACTTCCACCAGCAAGATCACGTTCCCGGGTGCCGGTGTTTCGGCGCTGGCCTGCAGCGAAGCCATGATGAAGTACATCTGCAAGCGCTTCTCGGTCATGATCATCAGCTACGATAAGATGAACCAGCTGCGCCATGTCCGCTTCCTGAAGAACAAGGAAGGCGTTCTGGCCCACATGGCAAAGCATCGCCGCCGTCTGGTGCCCTGCTTCGATGCCGTCAAGACCGCATTCAAGAATAATCTCACCCCCTGCGGCGATATCGCCCACTGGACCAACCCCAAGGGCGGCTACTTCATCAGCCTGTATGTGATGCCCGGCTGCGCCAAGCGGGTGGCTGCCCTCTGCAAGGAGGCTGGCCTGACTTTGACCGGTGCCGGCTCCGCATACCCCTACCACAAGGACCCGGACGATTCACACCTGCGCATTGCACCCACTTACCCCAGCCTGGACGAGGTGGAAACTGCATCCGACCTGCTGTGCGTCTGTGTCCGCCTGGCAGCTGCCGAAAAGCTGCTGGCTGAAAAAGAAGAAGCCTGATCGTTTCCCGTGCTGAAAATCTCCCTGCACCGCCGCAACGACGGCGCAGTGGAGATTTATTATATTTGGAGGTTTCCCGATTTTTATGAAGACAAAAGGCAAAGCATGGCAGTTGATCGTCACCGTTTTGCTGATCGCGGCGTTTGTCTATACGGCATTCTTTGGCGTCGCGGTCAAGTATGGTGATGTGACCACTCCCTACCTCAAAGGCGCAAAGGACATCCGCTTTGGTGTGGACATCAAGGGCGGTGTCAATGTGACCTTTGTCCCGTCCGATGACTATGACGCGACCGACGACCAGCTGGAAGCAGCCCAGCTCGTCATTGAAAACCGTCTGGTGGCTCTCAATGTGACCGACTATGAGCTGTATGTGGATAACAACTCTGACAGCCTCATCCTCGAGTTCCCGTGGCAGTCCGGTGAGACGAATTTCGACCCGGAAGCCGCCATTGAGGAGATCGGCACCACCGCCTACCTGACGTTCCGGGAGGGGAGCAGTGCCGACGGCGAGCTCATCCTGGACGGCTCCATGGTGGAGAGTGCAGCGGCCCAGTACGGCCCTGTCAGCGGCAGCAGCTCGGAATACTATGTCGCGCTCAAGTTTACGGACGAGGGTGCCAAGGCGTTCGGCGATGCCACTACCAAGCTGTACCAGTCCGGCGGCACCATCAGCATCTGGCTGGACGATGAGAATGTCAGCACGGCGTCCGTCAATGCCGCCATCACCGATGGACAGGCCATCATCACCAGCTCGGCATCCAACCCGTTCACCCAGGAGGATGTCGTCAAGATGGCCCGCCAGATCAACTCCGGCTCGCTGCCTTTCGCTCTGACGGACTGTGGACAGCTATTCCACCGTCAGCCCCAGCCTGGGCGAGAACAGCCTCAGCGCCATGGTGCTGGCAGGCCTTATTGCCTTTGCCCTCATCGTGGTGCTGATGACGGCCCTCTACCGTCTGCCGGGTTTCCTGGCCTGCATCGCGCTGGCCGGACAGGTGGCGGCAACGCTGGCGTTCGTCTCCGGTTACTTCCCGGTATTTGAGAGCTTTACGCTCACCCTGCCCGGTATCGCGGGCATTATCCTGGCCATCGGCATGGGCGTGGACGCCAATGTCATTACGGCAGAGCGCATCAAGGAGGAACTGCGCAGCGGCAAATCGCTGGACGGTGCCCTCAAGAGCGGTTTTGCCCGCGGCCTGACTCCCATCATTGACGGCAACGTGACCATCGTCATCGTCGCCATCGTGCTGATGGGTGCCTTTGGCCCCTCGGATGGTCTGTTTGCCAAGGCACTGCACTTTGTGTTCTTTGCCTTTGGCCCCTCTACGGCTGGCACCATCTACGCATTTGGCTACACGCTGCTCACAGGCGTTCTGCTCAACTTTGTGTTTGGCGTGTTCGCTACCCGCGTGATGATCCGTGGCGCCGCATCCATCAAGGCGCTGCGCAATCCGTGGCTGTATGGTGCAGACAAAAACGCACCGGCAGAGAAGAAGCCCATCAACTTTGTCTCCCTGCGCAAGCGCTTCCTGACCATTTCCGCCTGCCTGATGGCAGCCATCGTCCTCTGCGCCGTGGTGCTGGGCGTCCGGCTGGACACCGAGTTCACGGGCGGTGCAATGATCACCCTGAGCTACGAGGACAGCTTTGACCTCTCTGCGGTTCAGAAGACGGCTTCCGCCGCGCTGGGCAGCAAGGACCTGACCCTGCAGACCGGCGAGAACGTTGCCACCGGGGAGCAGACGCTGAAGATCTCGATGCCCGGCACCGAGACCGTGACCACCGACGAGGTGCAGAACCTGCTGGATTCTCTGAACGAGCAGTACCCGGACAATGCCTTTGCCCAGCTCTCTCTGAGCAACGTGAGCGCGGCAATGGGCACCAAGTTCCTCCAGAAGAGTCTGGTGGCTGTGGTGTTTGCACTGGTGCTGATCCTGCTGTACATCGCGTTCCGCTTCCAGAAGATCGGCGGCCTGACGGGCGGCATGATGGCCGTGCTGGCCCTGCTCAACGACCTGATGGTGGTGTTTGGCACCTTTGTGCTCCTGCGCACCCCGCTGGATGGCAACTTTATTGCCGCCATGCTCACCATTCTGGGCTACTCCATCAACGATACCGTTGTGGTCTATGACCGTATCCGCGAAAACCGCAGCCTGATGGGCAAGAGATCTACCTTTGAAGAGCTGGTCAACCACTCCGTCAACCAGTCGGCCCGCCGTACCGTCATTACCACGGTGACAACGGTGATGGCGCTGGGCGTTATGTGCATCATTTCCAAGCTGTATGGCCTGGACAGCATCTTCACCTTTGCATTCCCGCTGATGATGGGTATGATCAGTGGTGTGTACACCTCGCTCTGTGTTTCCACTTCCGCATGGGTCGTCTGGAGCGAGCGCAAAAAGGCGGACAAGAACTGATGGCCCACAGCCACTTCCCATTTCCGGCGAAAAAGGCCGAATTCAGGAGGAACTACTATGAAATGTCCTTATTGCGGGGATGAAGAATCCAAGGTGATCGATTCCCGCCCGACCGAAGACGGAGAGCGCATTCGCCGCCGCCGGGAATGCCTGCGCTGCCACATGCGCTTTACCACCTATGAGGTAGTGGAAACGGTGCCCCTCATCGTCATCAAAAAAGACAACTCCCGTGAGCCGTTCGACCGCCAGAAGCTGCTCAACGCCATGCTGCGGGCCTGCGCCAAGCGCCCCGTCAGTTACGAGGCGCTGGAGCGTGCTGTCAGCAGCATTGAGCAGAGCCTGATGAGCTCCTATGACCGCGAGGTGACCAGCGTCCGCATTGGAGAGCTGACGATGCAGGAGCTGAAAAAGATCGACGAAGTGGCTTATGTCCGCTTTGCCTCGGTTTACCAGCAGTTTGCGGATGTCGAGAGCTTTTTTAATGAACTGAAAAAGCTGATGGGCGACCGCAAGAAATAAGACGCAACTACAGTAAAAGCCGTGTCGGTTTCCGGACATTTGTTCCGGAGCCGGTACGGCTTTTTTATTTGCCTGTTCAGAGGATCCGCCGGGCCAGCCATTCCATCGTTTCCACCTGGACCTGTGCCCGGCGCAGCTCCCCAAAAGCCTCCTCGGCGGCGTTCATTTCCAGGTGGCCGTCTGCCGCGCGGAGGGAGGCTTCCAGCTCTGTAAAATCCTCGGTGCGGAGCAGGTGGTTCATGTGCATCCGCATCTGGTCACACAGGTCAGCCCCATGGGCCAGTGCCTTGCGGGCGGTTGTGAAATCCTCATCCCGGATGGCTTCCATGGCGGTGTCAATGTCAGAAAAAATCTCCTCGGCAAAGTGCTGTACTTTCCAGCTGCTGTAAAAAGCTGCCATCAACAGCACGGCCACAATGGCAATACAGGCGTAAATTCGTCTCATAGACCTCACACATCCTTTTTGCGGGAGCTGCCGGAGTGGCGGCTCTCTTTTTTGAGCAGGAAATAGTCCTCTGTCTCATTGCCCACAAGCAGTAAAATTTCAGAGATCAGGACGGTGTTAGCCTCTGCGGTGCGTTCCAGCCAGGCATGATTCTTACCGCACCAGTGGAGATTGTCTTCCAGAACCTGCCCGTCCAGGACAAAGGGGATGGTGGCGTTGGTCTGGGTGGTCTTCAGCTGCAGATCGGCCAGCCGGGCCGGTTCCCGTTCCGGCCGCAGGGCGACGGAAAGATTGCCGTTCGTCTCAATGACGGCATAGGAGACATCCCGGGGGTCAAAAATGTCCTTTCCGCGCAGGGCTTCCATCAGATCGGTCACAGTCAGCCGAAGCATCCGTAAAGCGTTCTGGTCGATTTGCCCATCCAGGATCACGGTCTTGGGCCGCCCGGACATCAGGTTGAAAAACCACTGGCTCCGGAAACTGAGCACAGACCCCAGCAGTTCCAGCGCGGCGATCAGAAAAAGCGGGATGAGGCTGGCGGTAACAGGCACTTCTTCGGATTCAATGGAGATGGAGGCCAGATTGGAGATGAGGATGGTGGAGACAAGCTCCTCCGGCTGCAGCTCTCCCAGTTGGCGCTTGCCCATCAGCCGCATGGAAAACAGCACGCAGAGATAAATTAAAATGGTGCGGAAGATCAACAGTTTCAAGGCGGGAACCTCCATTGGCTTGGAATATCGTTGGCAGGGTGGGGCATACTGCTTGGAGAAAGGAGAGGGTATTTTGCCGCAGCTTTCACCGAAACTAACGGAGAATCTCGCCCTGCTTGACGAAATGTTTGGCAGCTCGGCGGATTTTTATTCCAAGGAGGTCGAGCTTTACCACTGCCGCGGGGCGCTGGTGCTTTTTGACGGGATGGCCAGCCTGGAATCGCTCTGGGAGCTTTTGCTGGACGCTGTCAGCCGCCGCACTCCCGCACTGGATGAAACGCCGGGCGGGAGTGCCGTCTTTGATTTACTGCTGCACCACTCCGGCCTCCCGGCGGAGAGCAGCCCCGTAGAGACCCTGGACGATCTGACCAGGCGGCTGACGGCCGGGATGGCCGTTCTGCTGCTGGATGGCTGTGCACAGGGCATCGCGTTCTCGGTTCAGAGCCTCAAGTTTCGCTCGGTGGAAGAACCGGCAGGGGAGGGGAATCTCCGGGGCTCCCGGGAGGGGTTTGCGGATCTGCTGCGGGTCAACCTGAGCCTGCTGCGGCGGCTCATCCGAACCGAACAGCTGGTGCAGGAAGTAACGCAGGCGGACTGTGAGATGAAAACCGAGTACGCGCTTTGCTACTGCAAGGGGAAAGTCAGTCCCGGAGCGCTTGCGCAGGTACGGAAGATCCTGGCACAGGCAAAGCCGGAGCTGCTGCTGGATTCCAGCTATTTTGTACCCTGGCTCTTTCCATGCCGCTTCCGGCTGTTTTCTCCGGTCAGCTATACCGAGCGCCCGGCGGTGGCGGCGGCAAAACTCTGCGAGGGGAAAATCATTGTTCTGGTTAACGGCAGTCCCTCTGCCATGATTTTACCCACCCTTTTTTGCGAAAATTTTGATTGTCTGGACGATTATGCCACCACGGCCTTTTTTTCGTCGTTCCTGCGTATTTTGAAATATGGAGCCTTTTACCTGAGCATTTTCCTGCCGGGGGCTTTCGTCTGCACCGCCGTGTATCTGCCGGAGCTGCTTCCGCCGATATTGCTCTTTAAAATCGAGGCGGCCGAAAAAGCCACACCGCTGCCGCTGTTTGCCGAAATGGTTATGATCATCCTGATCTTAGAGATCATCCGGGAGGCCGGGCTGCGGATGCCCCAGACACTGGGGCACTCGGTCAGTCTGGTGGCGGCGCTCATTGTGGGAGACGCCGCCATTGCTGCAGGCCTGATGAGTACCCCGGTGCTGCTGGTGGCGGGCATTACGTCCGTGGCGATTTTTATTACGCCCTCTCTTTATGAGCCGGCCACGCTGCTGCGGCTTCTGGTGGTGCTAGCAGCCGGTCTTGCGGGCCCGGTGGGGCTGGTCAGTGCCGGGCTGTTTGTTCTCTTTGGGCTGACACAGGTCTCAGTGTTGGGAGTGCCGTATCTGAACGATAGTTCATTCTCGAGTGACGGGGTCATCCGGCGCAACTACCGTGTCTTATCCCGCAACCCATTTACGATCTGGCAAAGGAGGAAACCGGAATGAATCAACCTGCAGTGAACGGCGGTTTTGCTCCCCAGACTCTGTTTTTAGGACTGGCTGCTTCCAGCCTGGCGTCCAGTTTCCTCAAGACAGAAGAACTTTCTGCCCGGAGTTTTCTCCTGTGGGGGCTCCCGGCAGCGCTGGGGCTCTGTTTGCTTTCCGCACTGTTGGCAGCGGAGTTTCAGGCCCGGGAGCTTTTCTCTGGAAAAGGTGTCTTCTCCCGTCTGGGCTGTGGAGTGTCCGGACTCTGGTTTGCAGTGGAGCTGATACGAACTGTCCGCACAGCACAGGAAGTCTGCTGGAGCCAGTTTTCTTCCATGGCGGCGCTCAGCGTTCTGCCGCTGCTGCTCTGGGCAGGCTGGGCGCTGCCGGAGGCTGTGCTTGACCGCTCCTCCCGGGTACTCTGGTGGCTGGCAGGGCTGGGGGCTCTGCTCTGTGCAGCGGGGCTTGCCGGGCAGCTGCATTGGCAGAATTTATTTCCGGCATCGTACCGTTTTACAGGGACAGATTTTGGGCAGATACTCTACCCGGAATATTTCGCACTGACCTTTCTTTGCCCGCAGCGGCAGTGGCGCAAGGCGGTCTGGATGCCGCTGGGCAGCTTTGGGGTGCAGGCAGCGTTCTGTTTTGGAATGGCGCTTTTATTTGGCGCACGGCAGGGGAGCGGCCTGCCCGGCTATGAGCTGCTGCGTTCCTGGACACTGGGGGCCTTTTCCCGGTTCGACGCGGTTTTTCTGCTTCTCTGGCTGGCCGCAATGTTCTTCCGCATCTGTGTGCTGGCCCACATCCTCCGGCTGCTCTGGGAGAAGTTCCGCGGCCGAAGTGTCTGTGAGGTAAGCCCATGAGCCGCCGGGCCACACTGCGGCTTTTGCTGCTGGGGTTGCTGCTCTGCTGGTGCGGCGTTTTCCTGCGGAGTGAAAACACCGAAAAAAGCATTGTCCGGGCGCTGCTGCTGGAACAGACACCTGAGCAGTGGAATGTGGCACTGCTCTATCAATTCCCGGAGGCTGCGGCTGATTCCTCGGATGCGGCTGCTTCCGTGCAGCTTTGTGCCGGGACCGGCAAAACGCTGGAGCAGGCCCTCTTTGCGGCGGAGGAGCATCTGCCTCAGCGGCCCAGCTACCGCCTGTGTGAGTATCTGTTTTTGAATACCGGCAGCCTGCGGGGGGAGCTTTCTGCCTGTGAGCCGCTCTTTTGTGAACGGGCGGACCTCCGGCTGGCCACCCGGGTGCTGGCGGTGACGCCCAGCTGTGAGGAGCTTCTGGCCCGGGCAGAAGAGGAAGAGCGTTTCCCGGAGCAGCTGCTCCAATGCGCCAAGGATACGGCAGAGTGTGCACCACACCTGTATGAGCGGGGGAAAGGACTGCTGCTCCCGGTGGTACAGCTGAAAGAGGGGAGCATAACGCTCCAAAAAGAAGCGCTGCTGCTGACGGAGACTGGCACCTTCAGCCTGACCGAAGAAGAAACCGAGATGGCCCGTGTGCTGCTGGAATATGGGCAGGAGCATACGTTTATAGTGGAGGAAACGCCCATCGCTATCCTCCGCAGTGTGCTGGGGGTGCAGGCAGCAGGGGATGGCTTTACCGTCCAGCTGACATTCCAGAAAAAAGCGGCATCTGCCACGCCTACAGAAACGCAGTGCCGGAAACTGGAAGCACTATGCGTTGAGACCGTCCAGCGCTGCTGGGATGCCGGGGCGGATATCCTCTCGCTGGGGAGCGTGCGCGCCCTGCGGGATGGACGAAAAACAGCGTTTCTGACAGCAAAAAACGCCTGCCCGGCAGTGCAGGCAGACGTAATGTTTCTGGGATGAATTTTAATGTGCCGTCTCAAACAGCACGGTAATGGTCGTGCCCTCGCCGATCTCGCTTTCCAGCTTGATGCGGGCGTTGTGGATCCGGGCAATGTGCTTGACGATGGCCAGCCCCAGGCCGGTGCCGCCGGTGGCTTTGCTCCGGCTCTTATCCACCCGGTAAAAGCGCTCAAACACACTGGATTGCGCTTCTTTCGGGATGCCGATGCCGTTGTCTTTCACGGTGAGGGAGCAGTGGCCGTCCCGGGTACAGGCGGTAATGATCTGGACTTTGCCGCCGGGGCGGTTGTAGCGGATGGCGTTGTCGCACAGGTTCTGGCACAGCTCGTCCAGCAGGCTGCGGCTGCCCAGCACGGGAGCGCTCTCGCCCAGGTAGGTGAGGGAGATAAAGGAACGCTTGGCGTTGACTTTCTGCCGCTCCACGCACTCTCTGGCGACCTCCAGCAGATCAACTGTCTCCATCGTGAGGGGCGTACCGGCCTCACTGACATTGTCCAGATTGGACAGCTGCAAGATATCGTTGACCAGCTGAATCATCCGGGATGCTTCCACATGGATCTTCCGGGCAAAATCCGGGATGTCTTTGGGCTGTGCAATGCCTGTTTCAATGAGCTCTGCATAGCCGGAGATGCTGGTAAGCGGCGTTTTGAGCTCATGACTGACATTGGCCGTAAACTCCTGCCGCATTTTTTCATTGTTCTCCCGCAGCAGGCGGTCCGAATGGATGCTCTCTGCAAAAGGAATGAGCTCTTTGTAGGGCACATTGTCCTGGATGCGGTCAAGATCATCCGTCATCTTCAGCACCGGCTGCACAAGGCTTTTGGTCAGCAGCCCGGCCATGAGTGCAGCCGCGGCCATCATCAGCACACAGCTCAGGATGATGGCGGGGATGGCATCATCGTAGATAGACCAGGTCGTCTCAGAATCCTGAGCTACGCGCAGGATCTCGCCGTTGGGGAGCAGGAGAGCGTAGTAATAGGTTTCATATCCGGTGGTCTGGGAATCGCGGCAGTCGCGCCCGACCCCGCTTTGCATGGCCTGCTGAATCTCCGGGCGGGTGAGATGATTTTCCAGCGGCTGTGCCGTGGCGGATTCAAACAGAACATTGCCGTCCGGGTCAATGAGCGTGATGCGCAGGCTGCTGGTGCTGTATGCACTGAGCTGCCGCGGGTCACCGGAAAGACGATACCCGGCGGATACCAGATCCGCTTCGTGCTCCATTGCCGTCCAGACCTGTGTGCGGAACGCCTTATGGAATACAAAAATACAGAGTGCTGCCGTGCATAACAGGCCCACAAATCCCATCAGGAACAGCCGATAGCCGATTTTTTCTTCCATACTGCGTGGTTTCATTCTTCGGGTTCCTCCTCACTGTCCGCCAGCTTGTAGCCCACCTTGCGGACAGTACAGATGTATTTGCCCGCGTCACCCAGCTTTTTGCGCAGGGTGCGGATGTGCATGTCCACGGTGCGGCTCTCCACCGAAATGTCCGTGCCCCAGACCACCTGCAGGATGGTCTCACGGGTCACGACCAGGTTGGTGTGCTCCAGCAGAAGCCGCAGCAGGCTGTACTCCTTGTAGGTCAGGTCTACATTGACGCCGCTGACAGTCACGCTGTGGCGGGCGTTGTCCAGCAGGATCTCATGGAAGCTGTAGACGCTGGTATGAGTCTCGGGCTCCGAGCGGCGGAGGGCTGCCCGCACCCGGCTCAGGAACTCCATGATGCCAAAAGGCTTGGTGATATAATCGTCCGCACCGCAATCCAGCCCGCGCACGGTGTCCAGCTCACTGGATTTAGCCGTGACCATGATGATGGGCAGCCTCCGCAGGGAGGGGGTGTTGCGCAGCTTTTTCAGGATGGAAAAGCCATCTTCGCCCGGCAGCATCACATCCAGGATCACCAGCTCCGGCTCCGTCGTGCGCATTGCCTGCCAGAACGGCTCTGACGAGGGGAAGCTGTTAACCTGATAGCCACTGGACTGCAGTGCATACTGTTCCAGCTCGCGGATGGCGGCATCGTCCTCTACAATATAGATCATCCCTGTTTTTCCTCCGTTGGGGTGGTTTCATTTTCCGGGAAAATGTAACGCTCGCGGTAGCGGTCCAGACGGCGCTGGAACACTTCGCTCTCCTTGGCAGCGTTGCCGCTGCGCAGGTCGTTGAGGTATGCGTGGGTATCAAAGCTGTCCTGCGCGACCTCGATCTGTGCCACGGCCACATTACTGCAGTGGTCGCAGACACGCTCATAGTTGGTCAGCAGATCATCCAGCACAAAACCGTATTCAATGGAGCAGCTGCCGGCCTGCAGGCGGGCAATATGGCGGGCCTTGATGGCACGCACCAGCTCATCCACCACCTGCTCCAACGGCTCGACCTTACTGGCCAGATGCAGGTCGCCCTTGCGGAAAGCTTCCGTGGTGCGGTTCAGTGTGTCCTGCACAGCGTCTTCCAGCACCTGCAGCTCTTCCCGGGCATCCTGGGAGAACTGTACGTTCTTGGTGTGCATCTCATCGGCAGATTTGAGCAGGTTGACCGAATGGTCGCTGATGCGCTCAAAATCGCTGATGGTGTGGAGCAGGGTGTTGACGCTCTGGCTGTCAGCGTGGTTCAGCTCCCGGCCGGAAAGCTTGACCAGATAAGTGCCGAGGGCGTCCTCATACTGATCAACTTTGCTTTCTTCCTCTTTGACCTTTTCGGCCAGAGTGTCGTCCCAGTTGTGCGTCAGGCTCATGGCTTGGAACACACCCACGCGGGCAAGCTCAGCCATCTCGGCGGTTGCGGCACGGGCACGCTCCACAGCCATGGCAGGCGTATTGAGCAGACGCTCATCCAGCAAGGCAAAGCTCTCTTTCTGAGTGTCGTCCGGGATGGTCAGGATGGCCAGCTTTTCCAGCAGACCTGCAAAGGGGAGCAGAACCACAGTGGCAGCAATGTTGAACGTGGAGTGGACCACGGCAATGCCCCAGGCCGCGATGGTGTCATTGACAAAGGTGAAGTGCAGCACGCTGTTCAAACCATAGAAAATGATCAGGAACAGCATGACGCCGATGATGTTGAAGTACAGATGAACCATAGCAGCCCGGCGGGCATTCTTGTTGGCACCCACCGAGGAGAGCAGTGCAGTGACGCAAGTACCAATATTCTGGCCCATGATGATGGGGATGGCACTGCCGTACGTGATAACGCCCGTGGCGCTCAAGGCCTGCAGGATGCCGACACTGGCACTGGAGGACTGGATGACACCGGTAACAATGGCACCCACCAGCACGCCCAGAATGGGGTTGGAGAAGCGGACAAAGAGGTTGGTGAACCAGGCTTCGTCCTGCAGGGGAGCCACTGCGTTGGACATCGTGGTCATGCCGGTCATCAGGATGGCAAAGCCGATCATGATGGTGCCAATGCCCTTGCGCTTTTCGTTTTTGCCCAGATACAGCAGGATGCCGATAAATGCCAGCACCGGACTGAACGAAGTGGGTTTGAGCATCTGGATGAGCAGGCTGTCGCCCTGCAGGCCGGAAAGGCTTAAAATCCAGCTGGTAACAGTGGTGCCCACGTTGCTGCCCATGATCACGCCAATGGCCTGGTGCAGCTCCATGATGCCGCTGTTGACAAAGCCGACCACCATAACGGTGGTGGCACTGGAAGACTGAATGATCGCGGTTACGCACAGGCCCAGGAAAAATCCCTTGACGGGATTATCGGTCAGCTTGCTCAGGATCTTCTGCAGCTGGCCGCCTGCCTGCTTCTCCAGCGCCTTGCCCATAATGTCCATGCCGAACAAGAACAGGGCCAGGCCGCCGAACAAGGAAAAGACATTGAAAATAGTCATTTCGTGTTTCCTCACTTTGATTTGACGTGTTATTTTCCTACACTATAAGTATAAAGATGAAATGTAAAATCGGAAATCAGTCAAATGTAAAACTCATGTAAAGGATACAACATATCCGTGAGGTGCCTACCTTTATTATAAAGGAATCGGCAGCGGATGCAAGCAAATGAAGCAATTCAGGAAAAGATTCTCGGGATTTTTGATGGAGCGGGAAGCAGAAGAAAATTGGATGTTGTAACTCCAAGATCTACCCGTGCTTACGGGCCAGCGATGTGATCCGCACTTAGAAAGGTTGTCAGGGGTCTTTTATTTTTTATGCTGGTTTGCTATAATATAATGTACTAGAACTTTCGTAAGCATACGATATTATGCTTTATTATGTCTTCCACTTATTGGACAGATGGATTGTTTCGTTTTTAGATGCACCAATGTCATTTTTTGACAAACAAGATGGGATGCGATGCCCCCATTTTGAACCAGTGCATCAGATGAAAAGAGCCTACAGGAGGAAAAACGATGGGGAACTTCACCGTTTCGCTCAAAAAGCTGACGGAGAAAGTCAGTATGGACGTGGTTTACACGCCGCAGGATCTGGAAAACATCAGTGTTGAAATTGCAGAGGTCAACCGTCCGGGCCTGTTCCTGGCGGGTTACTATGATTATTTTGATAAGCTGCGTCTGCAGATCATGGGCTTGGCGGAGATGAACTTCCTGGCGGGCCTCCCGGAGGAAAAGCGTCGGGAGCGTCTGGATCAGCTGTTCCGGCAGCAGCCGCCTGCTGTTATCGTAGGCCGCAGTGAAGAACTGGAGCCGTTTCCCGAGATGCTGGAACTGGCAAAAAAACACGGTGTGGCGCTGTTGCGCTCCAATGAGACGACCTGCACATTGATGGGCAGCCTCATCAGTGTGCTGAATCTGGAACTTGCCCCCCGCATCACCCGCCACGGTGTGCTGGTGGAAGTGTACGGCGAAGGCATTCTCATTCTGGGTGACAGCGGCATTGGAAAGAGCGAGCTGGCCATTGAGCTGGTCAAGCGCGGCCATCGTCTCGTAGCGGATGACGCCGTGGAACTGCGCAAAGTTTCCAACCGTCAGATCATGGGCACGGCACCGGAAAACATTCGCCACTTTATTGAGCTGCGCGGCATTGGCATTGTCAATGTGGCCCGTATTTTTGGTGTGGGTGCTGTTAAAGTGAGCGAGAGCCTCGACCTTGTGGTGCAGCTGGAGCCCTGGGACCCCACCAAGAACTACCAGCGTACCGGCCTCGAAAGCGAGTATTGTGATATTCTGGGTGTGAGTATTCCCAGTACCAGCATCCCGGTTTCGCCTGGCCGTAATATGGCTGTCGTGCTGGAAACGGCAGCCATCAACAACCGCCAGAAGAAGATGGGCTACAATGCCGCCAAGGAGCTGCTGATCCGTCTGGGTCTGGACGAAACGCTGGATTAACGATTTTCCCATGGAGGAGCACTATGTTTGAACCTTTGTGCGCCGCACTGGATGCGGCGGGCATTGCTTGTACCCGAAACGAGCTGTTGGCCGACCACTGTACGTTCCGTATCGGTGGTCCGGCAGACATATTTATAAAACCATGCGACGAAATCCAGCTGTGCAGGGCGGTGGCTTTTTGCAAGGAGCAGGGAGCTCGCTATTATCTGCTGGGGAACGGCAGCAACATTCTGTTTGAGGATGCAGGCTTCCGGGGGGCTGTTCTGGATCTGACGGCCATGAAAACCGGCATTGGGATGAAAGAGAACATTCCCGGCGAAGAGTCCGGTGTAGTTTATTGCAACGTGACGGTCGGGGCCGGGATGAAGCTTTCGACTCTTTGCAATTTTGCACTGAACCACAGCTGCACCGGTTTAGAGTTTGCCTACGGCATTCCCGGCACGGTGGGCGGTGCGATCTATATGAATGCAGGCGCTTACGGCGGCGAGATGAAAGATGTCCTGACGTCCGTGGAGTATTTGGCTGCGGACGGAAATATCGTCGAAGTGCCAGCCGCTGAGTTGGATTTATCGTACCGGCATAGCATTTTTGAGGAGAACGGCGGCTGCATTCTGAGCGCAACGTTCCGCCTGAAAAAAGGAGACGCTGCATCCATCAAGGCCAGGATGGACGAACTGATGCAAAAACGGATCGACAAACAGCCGTTGGACAAACCCAGCGCTGGCAGTACCTTTAAGCGGCCGGCAGGGGCTTTCGCCGCGGCCCTCATCGACCAGTGCGGTCTGCGGGGCTACCGCCACGGCGGGGCTGCCGTCAGCGAAAAGCACTGCGGTTTTGTGGTCAACTTGGGTGGCGCAACTTGTGCCGATGTACTGGCACTTTGTGATGAAGTGAGGTCCATCGTCAAAGAAAAAACAGGCTATGACCTTGAAAAAGAGATTCGGGTCGTAAGGGCATAACGGAAAGAGGAACAACTATGGATCTTCTCATCGTCAGCGGACTTTCCGGCGCGGGAAAATCGGTGGCCATGAATGCGCTGGAGGATATCGGCTTTTTCTGCATTGATAACATCCCGGCAGGGCTTTTGCCCAGTATCATGGCCTTTTCCAAAGCGGGCGATAACCAGCTCAAGCGGGTGGCCTTATCCATGGATGTCCGCGGATGCCGCAGCAAAGAGGAAATCGAGCAGGGGTTGGAGCAGCTGGATCAGCAGGGGATCTCCTATGAGATCCTGTTTCTGGACGCGCCGGATGATGTGCTGATGCGCCGTTACAGCGAGACCCGCCGCCGTCACCCCATCAGCATTGCGGAAGGAATCTCCACCCGGGAGGCATTTGCAAAAGAACGTCAGATCTTGCAGCCGCTGAAAGAACGGGCAAACTACACCATCAACACCGCCCTGCTCTCAACGGCGCAGAACAAAGAACGCGTCTGCGACCTGTTCTTGAAGAACGGGGGAGCCAAGAGCGCCATGCGTCTGAATATCCTGTCTTTCGGCTTCAAGTTTGGCATCCCGCCGGAAGCAGACCTTGTGCTGGACGTTCGCTGCCTGCCCAATCCGTTCTATGTGCCGGAGCTCAAGCACAAGACCGGACTTGACCAGGAGGTCGTCGATTTTGTTATGGGACATCCGGAGGCACAGGAGCTTTTGCGCCGGTATGAGAATTTTCTGGATTACGCCCTGCCGCTCTATGTCAAGGAGGGCAAAAGCCAGCTGACCATCGCGGTGGGCTGCACGGGCGGCAAACACCGCTCCATTACCTTTGCTCGGAAGATCGCGGAATTTTGCGAAGAAAAAGGCTATCAGCCCAGCACCCAGCATCGGGATTCTGCCCGCTGAGCCTGTGCCCTTGTTTTAAAGAACAGAAAAGGATAAAACAATATGAGTTTTGCGTCCCAGGCGCGGGAAGAAATCGCGCGGCGCAGCCTGCAAAAGGATTGCTGTGTTCGCGCGGCGGCCTATGGCTTTGCCTGCTTTGCCAAGTATTTTGATGCAAAGGGGCTGGTGCTGCAGACCGAGCAGGCCCTGACCGCACAGGTGGCAGAGCAGTTGTTTGCCCGCTGCGGTGTTCAGGGAACCATCACCGAAAAAATCCGCCCCAGCGGGGTGGTATATGAGTTTGGCATCCGTGCGCCGGAACAGGTGGCGCGGATGCATGAGCTTTTTGGCACCACTGGCTCAGAAACGAGCTTGCAGATCGACCCGGAGCTGATACGCTGCCAGACCTGTGTCAGCGCATACATCGGGTCGGCTTTTTTGTGCAGTGGAACGGTGATAGATCCACAAAAAGAATATAATATTGAGTTTTTGACCAGCCGCACCAATCTGGCCAAGGATTTTGAAGCGTTGCTGGCGGAGCATGAATTTGCACCGCATCGTACTCGCCGGAACGGTGTGAACCTCATCTATGTCAAGAACAGCGCCAATGTGGAGCGCATTCTGGCCTTTATGGGGGCAGCGAATGCGGCAGCACAGATCAAAGCGCAAAAAGCGGTCAAACAGGTGCGCAACCAGATCAACCGCCACACCAACTGCGATACCGCAAACCTCAGCAAGACGGCCCGCGCCAATGCACAGACGCTGAAAGCCATCCGCTTTTTGAAAGAGCAGAACGCCTTGGAAACATTGCCGGAGGTGTTGCAGGATGCCGCCGCCAAACGGCTGGCCTATCCGGATCTTTCATTGACAGCACTCTGTGCCTGCTTTGACCCGGCTGTCAGCAAATCCGGCCTTTCACACCGGATGAAGAAACTGGAGTCGCTGGCCGATACGCTGCGTCAGCGTCTGGAACAGGAAGCCGAGGAGGTGAACGCATGACGGAACCGAGCGAGAATAACAAACAGGGGAGAGACTTTGTCCACCTGCATATTCATACAGAATACAGTCTGCTGGATGGTGCCTGCCGCATTGACCAGTTGATGGACCGCGTAAAAGAGTGCGGTCAGACTGCCATTGCCTGCACCGACCACGGCGTTATGTACGGCTGTGTGCAGTTTTACAAGGCTGCAAAAAAGGCGGGTATCAAGCCCATCATCGGCTGTGAGGTCTATGTGGCCACCCGTACCCGTTTTGATAAGGTAAATAAAATTGATGGCAACAACCATCTGATTTTGCTCTGCAAGAACGAGACCGGTTACAAAAACCTTTGCAAAATGGTGTCGGCTGCTTTTGTCGAGGGCTTCTACTCCAAGCCCCGCGTGGACAAACAGCTCTTGGAGCAGTACCACGAGGGTCTGATCTGTCTCTCTGCCTGTCTGGCAGGCGAGATCCCGCAGGCGATTCTGGCGGGCGATTATGAGCGCGCCAAATCTTCGGCTCTGTGGTATCAGGAGCTGTTCGGCGTCGGCAACTATTATATCGAGTTACAGGACCACGGGCTGGAAGAAGACAACATCGTACTGCCCCAGCTCATCAAGCTGGCCCGGGAGACGGGGATTCCCATGGCGGCAACCAACGACTCCCACTATCTGCGCAAGGAAGACGCCAAGATGCAGGCCATTCTGCTCTGCATCCAGACGGGCAAGACCATGCAGGATGCGGACCGCATGGAGTTCCAGACCGATGAATTCTATGTCAAAACGACAGACGAAATGTACGATCTGTTTGCCATGGTACCGGAAGCCTGCTCGAATACGCGGATCATCGCCGATCAGTGCAATTTTGAGTTTGATTTTGGCCACACCAAGATTCCTTATTATAAGGCCCCGGGTGGAATGGACAACCAGGATTTTTTTGAAAAGCTCTGCTGGGAGGGCCTGGAGCGTCGCTACGGCCCCGATGTCCCGCAGGCCAACAAGGACCGCCTGAGCTATGAAATTGGCGTCATCAAAACGATGGGCTATACCAATTACTACCTCATCGTCTGGGATTACGTCAACTACGCCAAGAGCCAGGGCATCCCGGTAGGCCCGGGCCGTGGTTCCGGCGCGGGCAGTATTGCCGCGTACAGCGTCGGCATTACGGATATCGACCCCATCCGTTACAATCTGATCTTCGAGCGTTTCCTGAACCCGGAGCGCGTCAGTATGCCCGATTTCGATGTGGATTTCTGCTACGAGCGGCGGCAGGAAGTCATTGACTATGTCAACCGCAAGTATGGTGCCGACCACGTGGCCCAGATCGTCACGTTCGGCACGATGGCAGCCCGCAACGCCATCCGTGACGTGGGTCGTGTGCTGGGAATGCCGTATCAGAGTGTGGACGTGGTGGCAAAACAGGTCCCGATGGAGCTGAAAATGACGCTGAAACGCGCGTTGGAAGTCTCCCCGGAGCTCAAGCGGATGTACGATACAGACCCGCAGGTAACGGAGCTCATCGATACTGCCTTGAAAGTGGAGGGAATGCCCCGCCATGCCTCTACCCATGCGGCCGGTGTTGTCATCACCCCGGAGCCGACAGACTACTATCTGCCTCTGGCGACCAACGACGGCCTGCCTGTGACCCAGTTCAATATGACGGAAATTGAAGAGATGGGTCTGTTAAAGATGGACTTCCTGGGTCTGCGCACCCTGACCGTCATCCGGGATGCAGAGCTTGCTGTTCAGAAAAAGGATCCAACGTTCGCAATCGCAAAGCTGGATTATGATGACCCGGAGACCTACCAGATGCTCTCCCGGGGTGAGACGGAGGGGGTATTCCAGCTCGAATCTTCGGGCATGAAACAGGTCCTGATGGGTCTGCAACCGCAGAACCTGGAAGATGTCATCGCGCTAATCAGTCTGTACCGCCCCGGCCCCATGGATTCCATCCCGACATACCTGCGCAACCGCCATGAACCGGATAAAATCAGCTATAAAACGCCCCAGCTGGCGCATATCCTGGATGTGACCAACGGCTGCATCGTCTATCAGGAACAGGTCATGCAGATTTTCCGGGAGCTGGCTGGTTTCTCATTCGGCCAGGCAGATAATGTCCGCCGTGCCATGAGTAAAAAGAAGCACGCCGTGATGGAGGCCGAACGGGAGCATTTCGTCCATGGCTGCACCGACCCCGGCAACCAGTGTCCCGGCTGCGTGGCAAACGGCATCTCCGAAAAAGTGGCCAACGAAATTTATGATGAGATGTCCAGCTTTGCGTCCTACGCATTCAACAAGAGCCATGCGGCCTGCTATGCCTATGTGGCATTCCAGACCGCGTATCTCAAGTGCCATTATCCCAGCGAGTTTATGGCCGCTTTGCTCACCAGTGTGCTGGACAATACCGATAAGGTCATCGAGTACTCTGGCGAGTGCGCCCGGCTGGGCATCAAAGTGCTGCCGCCGGATGTCAATGTCTCGGGCGGCGGTTTTACAGCCGATGCCAACGGGCAGATTCGCTTTGGCTTGAATGCCGTGAAAAATGTCGGCCGAAACCTCATTGAGCAGGTCGTGGAGAAACGGCAGGGAAAACCCTATACCAGCCTGTACGATTTCTGCAAGCGGATGTATGGCAATGAGCTGAACCGCCGGGCGGTGGAGAGCCTCATCAAAGCTGGTGCGTTCGACCGCATGGGCGTCAACCGCCACAGTCTGGTGGAAGCCGTAGACGGCATTATCAAGAGCGTGGAAAGTGACAACAAGCGCAATTTGGACGGCCAGCTGGATCTGTTCTCGGTTATGAGCGGCCTGAACGCCGCTGGAAGCGAAAATGCCGACAGCTATGAGATCAAAGCATTCCCGGAGTACAGCCATACAGAGCTGCTTCAGCAGGAAAAAGAAGTCAGCGGCCTGTACCTGTCCGGCCACCCGCTGGACGCTTACCGGGAACAGTCGGCGCGGTTCGCCTCCCACGCCATCAAAGCGCTGACCGGGGAGGATGCTCATGTACTGGATAACTCCCATGTGCGCATCGTCTGCACCATTGTCAAAAACCGGATGATGACAACAAAATCCAATACCATGATGGCGTTTACCAGCGTGGAAGACCTGACGGGCACCATGGAAGTCATCGTTTTCCCGCGGGTGCTGGATACGTTCCGGGACTCCATCAAAGAAAACGCGGTCGTCGTCATCGAGGGCCGCCTCTCGGTGCGGGAAGATGAGCCTGCCAAGCTGATGGCGGAGAGCATCCTGCCCATTGAGGGCTATGACCCCAAACACCCGCAGGCCAATAAACCAAACCTCATGCGGGACGCCACGCAGCGGCTCTACATCCGCCTGCCCTCCCGCACTTGCCCGGAGTACGCCAAGGTCATCAACCTGCTGGAGATTTTTGATGGCGACATGCCGGTCATCTTCTATCTGGAGGATACCAAGCAGAAGCTGGCCGCTCCCCGCCGCCTGTACACCTCCGGCCATCCACTCTTCTTCCAGGAGCTCAAGCGGGTGGTGGGAGCATGCAATGTTGCAACAAAATGACATCTCCGTGCACGCTTTATACACAAAACGAGATGTGCTAAGAGTTTTCAAAAAGCTGGGTTTGTGATATAATAAACGAGGCAAGCAATCGTAAGAGGAAGCATTGGGCGGCGTCCAACAGAATGGGAGACGTCGCTCGGCATGATGCGTGAAAGAAACAAATTGGAGGGAATCTCTCTATGGAAAAGCAAATCAAGACGATTGGCGTTCTGACCAGTGGCGGTGACGCTCCTGGCATGAACGCCGCGGTTCGCGCCGTGGTTCGTACCGGCCTGCACAAGGGTTTCCGTATGATCGGCATTCAGCGTGGCTACAACGGCCTGCTGAACGGCGAGTGCTTTGAGATGAACCTGCGCAGTGTCTCGAACATCATCTCGGCAGGTGGTACCATCCTGTATACTGCCCGCTGCCTGGAGTTCAAGACCAAAGAGGGTCAGGATAAGGGCGCTGCAAAGTGCCGTGAGCTCGGCATCGATGCTCTGGTCGTCATTGGTGGTGACGGCTCTTACCGTGGTGCCCGTGAGCTGGCACACCGCGGTATCCCGATGATCGGCCTGCCCGGCACCATCGAC
>OCHV01000858.1_pt1 | contig 22394 bp, 29 predicted proteins | sample 1538461 | NCBI WGS metagenome assembly OCHV01 (sample SAMN04571692, study PRJEB22368) | human gut metagenome | biome: human gut; material: stool | host: Homo sapiens | place: Luxembourg | collected 2012-08-03 | reverse complement strand
ATATAATATTAATGTGATATGTACACTCATTATGGTAACTTCTATACATATTACAAGTTAGACTCTATTCCTGGAACGAAATTTTGGAATGGAGTCTGTTTTTATTTTACGAACAATTTTTATCGATTGCGAATTAATATTTTAAAATAATTTAAGTTTATTTTCAACGCTTATACTTATAACTTCCTGTCCTAAATCATTTGGATGAACTGTTATACCAGTATCAGGGTGATGAAAGTATTTTTGTGCGGTTGGGTGATTACTATTAGCAACAAGTGGAGTTTCTTCTGCTAAATTGGATACTAAAATACCCCATTTTGCATAAGCTTTTAAAAGCTCTTTTCTATATAATTCATATTCACTGCTAACTTTATAAACAATCACACCTAATATTTTTGCTTCTGGATATGCTTTTATTAATTTATAAATACATGTTTCAACAGCTCCTAAAAAAGTAGTTGTATCATAATTTCCGCTATAGTCCATTTCATTTATTGTTCCTATTTGACTAGACACAGATCTTTGACTATCATTATATCCACCACTTAAAATTATATAATCTAAATTACTTTTCCCTTCGTTTATAAAATTTTGTACTTGTTCCATTATACAGCTTCGGCCATTATGTTTAACGAATGTTGCACCTGATACTGCTCTTTTATAAATTTGCATATTATTTCTATTAGCAATTTTATTTACATATGATATATCATTATTTTCTGCTCCATATGTTATACTGTCTCCAAAACAAGTTATATTCTTACTATATAGCTTGTTTAATGAAGTTGATTTTTTAATAACTTCATCAATATAAGATTGCAACTCTTTTAATTTATTTGAATATTTACTAGTTCCAAAGTAAACATCTTTAATAAAAATAGAAGACGTGCCGTAGTTTCTAATTTTTAATTCAACTGTAGTTACTTCATCAGATAAATCTACTTCTAATAAGCGATAACCATTATTTGTACTTTGTATATTCCCACTACTTACAACAGAATTTGAAGTATTATAACAAAAATAAAACATATTAACATCCTGATTCGAACTATTAATAATATCAGCACTATAATAATATTTTCCGCTTTCACCATTTATTTTAACTACTGAAATTGTAGTTGTTGCTCCTTTTATTACCTCATAATTTTCTAATGAATTAACTATAAATTCATTTATTTTATTCTCATTTAAAAAATTATTTTCAATATTTTTAACTTTTATATCAATATCTTTAACCTCTTTTATAACTTGTGTAGTTTCATTTTTTTCTACATTATCAACAACCTCATTTCCTTTGAAAAGTTGATGGTCTAAAGATTCAGATACAATTGCTATTTTTGTTATATTATAACCACTTATTTCACATTTAAAGCTATAGCTCTCTGTTTCATGTATATCATAATATCTTAATATTCCTGCTTCATCATACATATAAAGCAATATTCTTTTTGAGCCTTTTTTTATTGTAAGCTGTTCTCCATTTATAATGTCAATTATAGCAACTATATTATTTTCAATCGAAACATTTGTATCGTTTATAGTTGAAGTACCTACATTACTTGCTAAAAACATATTTAATATTGGTTCATAATTGTCAAGTATATTCACAAATTCAACGAAATTTGTTTTAATTGGTACGACTTGTCCATCACTTAATCCTTTTTCTTGATACTTTACATTAGAATTAACCCAAGTTCCACCTAAATAAATATATAAATAACCATCTGTAGTATTTACATAATTCTTTGTAGTATCAGTCATTTCTGTTGTTGATGGAGCAAATAATGGTGTACCACTACTTATTCTTGCTACATCTGTTTTTTTAGCATAATTTAATTCAACATTATTATTAGTTTTATCCAATTGTTCGCTATTATTTTTTATATTTTCTTCGACTGAAGTGAATCTTTCATTCAATGTATCATGTGATCCTCTAGCAAGTTTAACTTCCATATTAGCATTATCATGATCAATTGAAGCGTCATCATAACATTGTTTAATTGCATCATGTATTGACTGCCTTACATCTTTTCCAAACACGGCACTTTTTATTTGATTTAAATAATTTTGTATACTCATAATTACCTCCTTATAGTTGTATTCCTGATATATGAATATTTATCGCGGCTCCTTTTGCCACTATTGAGTTAGTAACAATTGGGGTACTTAAAATTTTTGTTTCTTTAGAATTAAGCGTAAATAAAAAAGCAACACCATCTAACTTTAGCGTTACTTCCTTTTGTTCACTATTTGAGTTATGCAATAATATAGTTTTAACTATAGCTCCAGCAGAATTATTATATAAAGATTCTTCATTATCAGTTAATATTTTAGCTGCTAATCTCTTTTCCTCCATTCTATACCTCCATATTAATTCTTCTAGTTAATTTATCTAACTTATTATTAATAGAAACTAAAGTATTAGCAATTGCATTTGTAGCATCTACATTAGCCTTTACTACCTCATTTAAATTCCCCATATTTTCATTTGTATTATTTAATATTTCTACAGTATTATTAAGTTCTACCGATACAGAATTCAATGCATTAACTGTAGTTTGTACAGTTTCTTTAACTGTTTTAACTTCTTTTGCAGTAGCGATATTGTCTAATTGATAGTCCTTAATATCTTCAAATTTATCTCCAATAGAAAGAGAAGAGCTTTGTGGAGAGTTTATATCTAAAGTTTTTTCTATAACTCTTAAATCTTCATCAATCTTCATTAATGGATTTATAACTCGATAAGTATTTCCAACTTCAAAGCTATCAACATCTAATCCTATAGTACTAAGATCTAAAGCTGTTACTTTATGTTTCTTTTTAATTTTATTATTTTCTCTTAGATACTCTTTTCCTTTTCTCAGTAGATTTTCTACTATATTTACATCATCATAAGTAACTGTATCAACTATTATTCCAAATTCAGATATAGCTTCTTCATCATCAATATAATTAAGGCCATTATTAATACTAGATATTGTTAATCTTTCTTCGCTATCTTCTAATTTTGCGCCTAGTGGTATCAATCTAGTAATAACATCCGATGGATCACGTTCTTGCTCTATAGTAATAAGATTTTTAGCTAATACTATTTCTGTATCTTTTTTATCACCTATAGCTTGTATATAATCTAAATATCTTACACCATTTTCATATCTTATTCTTAATTCTCCACCAAGTCTATCAATCAACTTGTCCTTTATAGTATCTAATGTTTTATTATAGCCTAAAAATCTGTATAGGCTATCATTATTATCAACAACATCAACTATACCAACAGTAAAGTGCTTATCTTTGCTTACTTGCTTATTATGGCTATCTATAATTAATTCTAAAAAACCACGAACTGTAATATCGCGACATTCTCTATATTCTTGAACTGAATCCATTAAATAACCTAATTCACTTTCACATATCACACTTTTACTCAATAAGCCACTTGAACTCATATCAGGAGTTTGAATTAATATTCTCCCTTTAAATTTAGTTTCATTTGTCTTAACATTTCTAATTTCTACTAAAGTTTTCAAATCTTTAAGTAAATCATATCCGTGGTTATCTGGAAGTATGGTAAAAGTAAAACTATCAATTGTATTTATACCAAATTTACATTGTCCAGCAACACGAGGTGCTTCACAACTTGTACTTACTGCGTTAATAATTATTTCATTAATATCATTAATTATTTTAACTTCATACATGCTAAAGCACCTCCTTATACCATTTAAATTCTATTGTACCAGGCCCTTTAATAGTTAAATCATTTAATCCTTTATCTAACTTAAAACTCCATGATTTAGATTCTCCAGCCTTAAACTTAAAAGTAGTATTACCTTTTACTATCTCCATATCATTACTACATTTAACAACTGGATTAATTCCTGTAGCTCCATTATTATATAACTGTATATTTTTAATATTTTCAACTTCGAATTTAGTATCTTGGACCATATCTAATTCAAAATTAAATTCATCCCAAATATCATGGCCATCTTGTAAAGTAGAAATTTTAAAAGGATATGCATTAAAAACAACTGTAACTTCACAATCAATATATCCCTCCGAAAATTTAATAGAGCCTTCACATTCAGCAATAAAATAATATCCAGGAATAAGGTCATCATACAATGGTTCCTTAGAATTACTTGTAAGCCAATCTGTAATAGCTATTTTTTTATTTATAAAATCTATTTTATCTTTATATCTAAAATCAAAAATATATTTAATAGTTCTTTCTTCATATACATTATCTCCATATAATGAAGAAAAATCATAGCACCCATTCATATATGGGAGTGTTTCTTTAACTTTCTTTTTTGAAGGTGGATTAAATTCTCTGCTTATTATCTTAAGTCCAAAATCATCATAACTATGTTTATTACTTTTAATTATTCCACAAACTTTATCCAAGACTTAACCCCCTTTTAGCTAAATTTAATCTTTGACCATTTATTTTATCACTATATGGAGCTGTAACTTCAGCCACCTCTTTACCTTCTAAAATAACAGGGACTTTTATAGTAACATTACTTTCAGTAGAATTAATATTATTATCAGCATCACTTTGCATAGAATTATTATGAGCAACAACTCTAGCTGTAGTCATAGCAGTTTCGTAATCTACTGCTGATTGCATTTTATATAATAAATCTGCCATATTTGCATCAATATCTTTTTCAAGATTTGGAGTTTCTACATCTATACCAACTCCAATACCTTTAACAATGTTAACACCTATTAAATCTCTCATTACCCTAGATGGAGAATGTATATCAAAGAAGTTTTTAATTGACTTAATAACACTTTTTGCAAAACCCCCAATTAAATTAATAATCCATCCAGTCATATTTGAAATACCATTCCAAATACCTTTAACTAAATTTTTACCTATATCTGAAAGAGCACTCCAACTAAATACATTTTTAATAGCATTAATAGCGCCTGTAGCCATACTTCTAGCAGTATTGACTATAGTACCAACTGAACCACTTATTCCATTGGAGACCCAGCTTATTAAGTTTCTACCTAGGCTAGTACCAGAAGTAAATATGTTTTTTATTCCATTAACAACACTATCGGCTATTCCTTTTGCTATGCTACCTATACTACCTTTCATAGAGGAAAGACCATTACCAATCCATTCAATTAAGTTTTTCCCTAAACTAGTCCAATTGTATAATGTTATAGCATTTACTATAGCAAGAATTATCTGAGGAATATTAGCTATTAAAGTAGGAATTGAATCTATCAAACCTTTAATAAGCATCATTAATATTTGCACTCCAGCCTCAAGTATTTGAGGTAAGGCACTATAAATTGCATTTGCAAAACTATTTATAATTCTTGGAACTTCTGCAATTAATGTAGGCAAGGCATTTACCAAACCTTGTACTAAAGCTAATATTATATCTATTGCAACATCTAATATCAAAGGTAAATTTTCAATTATCATATCACACATAGAAATTATTAAATTTACTATAGTAGGAATTAATGTAGGTAAGTTCGCAGCTATTCCCTGTCCTAAAGTTATTAGTGCTTGTAAACCCACATCTAAAAGCATTGGCAAAATTTCTATTATTCCATTTGCTAACGCCATTACTATATCTATAGCACCAGTAGCTATAGATGGTAAGTTGTTTTGTATCCCCGTAATTAAATTTTTTATAAGGCTTACTCCAAGATCTATCATTTTAGGGGCGCTTGATGCAACTTGAGCAACAATTGTAGCTAAGACATTTCCTAGTTGACTAACAAGACCTTCAAAGCCACCTTCTGAAAATGCGTTTGATAATTCATCTACCATAGAATTAGCACTACTTACGATATCATTTAAAGGAGTATCTACACTTTGGTAAAATTGTATCCCTAAAGTTTCTAATGAACCTCCCAGTGCTTCAACATTGCCTTTTAAGTTATCCTGCATAGTTTTAGCCATTTGTTGAGCTGCACCATCAGAATTAATATAACTTTCAGTTAATCTATCAATTTCCTCAGGACCTGCATTTATTAAAGCCATCATACCACTTAATGCTTCAGTCCCAAATATTGTTGCTAGAGCATTTGATTTAGCTTCATCAGTCCATCCTTCCATGCCGGCTTTAAGCTCACTAATCATAGCACTTAAACCTTTCATTTTACCTTCAGCATCAAAAGCATTAAATCCTACTTTTTCCATAGCAGCTATCATGTTATCCGTCGGCTTAGTCAACCTAGTCAAAGAAGCTCTTAGCGCGGTACCAGCCTGAGAGCCTTGTATACCAGCATTAGCCATTAATCCTATAGCCGCAGTAACTTCTTCTAAAGAAATCCCTAAGCTACTAGCGACTGGAGCAACATATTTCATAGCTTCCCCAGTATCGTAAACAGCCGCATTAGTATCTGCAGCATTTTTAGCAAGAACATCAGCAACGTGCCCTGCTTCACTTGCAGCTAAACCAAACCCTCTTAATGTGCTAGCCGCTATATCTGAACTTGTTGCCAAATCTTCTCCACTACTTGCTGCTAAATCTAACATACCAGGCATAGCATCAATTATTTCATTAACAGTAAATCCAGCAGAAGCTAAATTTTCCATACCTTCAGCAGCTTCTTTAGCACTAAAAGCCGTATCAGCCCCAAGTTGTATAGCCAATTCATTCAATTTTTCAAATTCATCAGCAGTAGCACCAGATATAGCTTTTACTCTGCTCATCTGTGCTTCAAAATCCATACCAATCTTTACTGCCGCAGTTGCCAAACCAGCCAAAGCCGTAGTAGCTCCAGCAACTAATCCAGTTATAGCAGATACAGTAGATTTAGCTATACTACCCATTTTGGTACTAAGACTTTTAGCATCACTTTCAGCACCAGAACTATCAATTTCTGTATCAATTATAATTCTTCCATCAGCCATCATTTCACCTACTTTCTTTATAAAAATAAAAAAAAGCAGGCATTGGCTCACTACTCTATGGTGTGGCTCTAAGCTCTGTCTTCTTGTTCAAACTTTAACTTGTTTATCTTTTTACAACGAGGACATTTTATTTCCCCTTTAACATAATCAGCTTTTAATAATAGTTGATTACAGTTAATACAGCGTATATTATTTATTTAAATCACCACCTATAAAAAAGAAAAACACTTACCTAAGTAAGTGTTTTATATCTAATTTTGCAATTTAGGAGCTTTATGAACCCCTTTTCCTATAACATCGCAAATATACCATTCATTTGAATTATTAATTGTACTTAAAGCTGATATACCTATAGATATTTTATAAGTATCATATAATCCTCCTAAATAATCTTTACCTGAACTTTTAATAGAAGAATTTTGCAATTGTGCATTAGAATTAAATCTCCTTATGATGCTATCAGCAAAATCAAGAACTACTTCACTATCAGTCGAATCGGATACAACAGCTGTAAAAGTAATTTCATCATTAGATACTTCTATGTAAACATCTTTTACATAAGTGTAATAATCTGAATTAATAAATTCAGCCTTAGTATCATTTATACATTTTTCCCAATCTACATTATATGTCATAGTTTCTTTATTATCCTCTTTTACTCCAGTTTCTAAACTAGAGTCAATAGTTGTTTTTTTATCCACATCATTATTAGCATTATTACTTGATGTACACCCAACCAACCCGAAAGATATAGCTAGAAATAAAAATAAAGTTAATATTTTTTTCAAGTTAACACCCCCTATTATCATAATCATAATTGTAACAATAAAGGAATGATATTACAATAATTTACTTACATCTTCTCCATTCAATAAAGCTTTTTCAATTTCCTCTAACTTTTCCTGCTCATTTTTAGATACAGGGATTTTATAAATATCCTTCATTCTTTTATAATAAGCTTTTTGCTCTTTATCTTTAATCTTAGATAAATCCATACTCCTATATCCCATTATTTTAACTATTTCATTATCTTCTTTAAGACTTTTAAACATAGCTTTAAACTTCCACCAATGCAAATTCTCTATATCCTGCAAATCAATACCATATTGATCCATAAATGCAGCATAAATATAATCATCATCATATTCAAAATTGTAAATTTGGATGTCACTCTTGCCTTTACCATTTCCTTTAGATTTTGATATATCCTTACCACATCTATAAAACCATAATATCTGTTCTATTGCTAAATTAACATCATCAGGGACTATGGGGTAATAAAGTTCTACCGCAAGATAAATTTTATCTTTATCAAGTATTGAATTATCTTGCATTAAAAGCTCAAAAAGTATCGATTCTCTAAATCCGGAATTTATTTTATATTCTTTATTATTTATCATAACAGTAGTAGGTAATTCATCAATAAGTATATTCATATTATCTCTCACCCCCACTAAAAAGAACTCTTATTAAGAATCCAAGTATTTCCATAGAAGCTTTTCACCTGTTATTGGATGCTTACCAGCTGATTTTCTTTCACCTTTGCATACTCTTATTAAATCCGAAGAACTTCTTTTGCACCATTTGGCAGCATCTTTTATACAAGTAAAAACTTGCATTGTATTTAAACATATTACCTTTTTAGCATGACTACAATTTCCTCCAGTAAACCTCCCTTTAAGAGAAGCGCTTATCTTTGCTTTTACTTCATTGCTTCTATTTTTCCCGTATAATGGATGATGCTCCCCACTTCCAGCTCCTATGCCATATCTAGGATTATTCTCCCCAACACACTTTCCTTTTCTATTATTACTCATTTTTATCCTTATTTCAGCAGGAATAGTTTTACCATACCAATAACACTTATTACCTTTATATTTGCCTTTCTTGGCTATACTCATCTTTACTTTGCTTTCTTCTTTATGTTTCTTACCATTAATCAAATTAGTAATTACATAAACATAATGATTCATATACTCACCTCTTAGTTATATTATACAATAACTATTTATTGTTTTCAATAACCATTGATAGTTTTCAATAACTAATTTAAAATATATATGAGGTGATTTTATGAAATTAAAATTAAAAGAATTATTAGAACAACAAAACAAAAGTGCCTATTGGTTAAAACATGAAACTAATATAAGTCATGCAACTATTTATAAAATGGTTAATAATGAAACTACCATGATTTCTTTTGACAATCTAGAAAAAATTTGCAAAGCTTTAAATTGCACTCCAAATGATGTATTCGAATCTACTATTTAGTAGGTTCTTATTCATTATTGCTTAGCTCTTCTTGCAGCTCTATTAGGAGAATATTTTTTTAACATATCATTCATAGCGTTTTGGCTTTCATGATACTTCACACACAACTCTTCAAAAGCTTTCATAGATACAAGTAAATTCCTCTTACCATTAAAAACCTTTTCTGAAGTTCCTTCTCCAAAAATATTATCAAAAATTTCATTAATAGTATCACATATAACTTTAATACCCTCTGAGTTTTTTAAGTTAGCAATTTTAGCTTGGATTCCTTGAGTTTTTTCTAGCTCCTTTTCAACTTTTTGAGCTATTTCATAATCAAGTCCATTCAAATCTTCTAATTCAACTCCATTAATTATCATTAATATCCCTCCTATTCTGACTTAGGTGCAAAACCATCTTTGAAAGTTTTTGCTGAAGTATCAAAAGTTCCTTCAACTGGATCACTTTGTCCTAAGAAGTTTCCACTAATTCCAAGCTCTCCATCATTATCATCAAAACTATCCACTGCAATAGCAATATTAAACTTCCTTGCTCTATATCCACCATCTTGAGCTTCCTTATCTAAATCAACTATAATATATTCAGTTTCTGTATCAGAACCAGTTTTCTGCATTTCACCTATATCTCTAATATATTCAATAGCTTTTTCACTTTTAATCTGGTCAGCGTTAAATGAAGTACCCCACTCATACCCTGTAACAGCTTGACTAGAACTAGATTGATTTATATACCTCTTAGAAGTTGTTTGAGCACTTGGACTTTCATTTAATTCTGTAAATCCAGTTCCTAATAATTCAAAAGTTTCTCCAACTTTCAAATAATTTGCCTGTATCTTACGCTTTCTAATTCCCATTTAATTCATTCCTTTCTTAAAATATTTTAATCTTAACTGTATCTGGAATTGCGCAGTATCTTCTGTTACTGCAAAAGCATATCCAGTAGAAGTCACTTTAATCTCTAAAGCTTCCATTCCATCATCGAGTAATGGAAATATTTCTTTATCATTATTTTTTTCAATTTCATCTGCTAGCTTTTCATAAAAGCCTGAATTATCAATATTGGTTAAAACATCAGCTCCATAAGGCTCTCTACTTGTAAATATAAAAGCATACTGCCTTACGCTATTACCATTAATATATTTTTTTATTATAGGCTCAACTGGAACTTCTTCTATAGAATAAGTATCTGCGTTTGGCTCTAAGTAATTAACATTAACTCTTATAGCATTATTAAATGTATCTAAACAATTTAAATTTCTCATATAATTTCTAATACTATCTATGATCATCTACTTCTACCTCCACAAAACTTAGCTATAGTTTGAACTATTTTATCTCCATTATCAGCCCAGCAACGTTTATCCCAATACTTACCACGCTTCCCTCCGCTATTTTCACCTTGTTTTCCTAAACCTTTATTGGTGTAATACTGTTTCCTAGCGTATGGAGCATTAAAAATAATTTTACTAGTTTGTAATTCAACAGACATATCCTTCAAACGCCCACTATCAAATGGAACGTAGTTATTCATGTACTTACTACATTCTTTAGTAAACTTTATTTGAGCTTCACCATTCTTATTTAATTTACGTTTCAGTAAAATTTTTTGAGAATCATTCATTTCAAGTCTTATTTTAGTAGCCATCTATACACACTCCACTTCAAAATGACTTGATAATGGATTTATAGATTTAATGTTCACAACATTATCAAACCCACTTTCTAAATCAGCTATACGATAAGGCTTAACCCCAGTTACTTCGAACTCTACTTCACCTTTAACAACTTTATCTCCAGGAGCAAAAGTAAAATATTTTCCCCTTTCTAAAGGCTCTAGTTTAGCAAATTTTTTAGGGCTTATATAATTATCCAATTTATCTACAAAAATAAGGGTACTATCAGCCAAAAGCAAACCTTTATCAGTTACAGTACCAGTCCTTTTACTTTGCCAGTTAACACCCTTAATAACAGTTCTTTGATATTTATATATATCGTTATATGGATCATAGTACTTATTATATATAGTTATATCTGCATTCTTAAATAAGACTCCCATTATATTCCCCCTTTTTTACAAGTACATCCATACTAACTTAGTTGTATTATTTAGTTTCCCACAAGATTTTAATTTTCCTCTACAACATTTTATTACGCCACTTTCATCGCATTTATAATACCTAGCACCTTCTCTAGCACTAACAAATGTTTTTCCAGTGGTAATGCAAATTACTTTTTTAGAGCTAGGACATTTATCTCCACACATACCATACATTGGATTATTTTCCCCACTAACATTTCGATGTGATTTGCGCATTTTTTCTTTTGTTTCTTCGCTAATTCCACGTTTTCTTGTCCAGTGTGAATTCCCCCTAATGTATGGTCTAGGAAAACCTCTATGAGCTTTACTTATTTTAATTCTTCTTTCTTCTGGAATTGGTATCCCGTATAATGGGTTAAGCTTACCTTTATTTCCTAAATTACGTTTACTACCCCCAACTGAATTGTTATAACCATTGTGAAAGCTATTATAAACACGTATCCAACATTTCTCTTTAAAATCTAACTCACTTTTTGAAAAAGCAAAATCAAAACTTTCATAAACATTAAATGCATTAAACCCATATTTTTCAATTGAATCCAACAGGTGTTTATTGAATTTATAACCATTTTCTTTATTATAAAAATGGTGTTTATAAACTCTTTCAATTCCAACACCTCCAAAGTTATATCTTCCTTTAAACCCTCTTTTATTTGTAGTTTGACCTATATAAACTTTGCCATTTAATTTGTTTTCTATTTTATAAATAACTCCATATACTTCTAAGTTTCCAACCTTCAAATTCACTCACCTCTTAGTTATATTATACAATAATTAGTGATTGTTTTCAATAACCATTGATAGTTTTCAATAACTAATTTAAAATATATATGAGGTGATTTTATGAAATTAAAATTAAAAGAATTATTAGAACAACAAGATAAAAGTGTATATTGGTTAAAACATGCAACTAATATAAGCCATGCAACTATTTATAAAATGGTTAACAATGAAACAACTATGATTTCTTTTGATAACCTAGAAAAAATTTGCATAGCTTTAAACTGTACTCCTAATGATGTATTTGAGCTTACTAAGTAGTAAGTTCTTTTACCACATCTTTATATATGGAGTAGGCAACAAAGATTTTACATCAGCAGTTATGGACCAAGCTTCAATATTTGAATCAAAAGATATACTTTGATTACCTTCACTCATAGATTTTACTCCAACCAATTTAGCTGAATTTATTTTATTTGCATTTTCTATTAACTGATCTATGGCCAAAGTATAATTTTCCTTTATATATTGATCACTTAAATTTTTATTCAAGTAATTTCTAATAACTACAATTGCTCTAGCTTCATTTTTTTCTTCTAAAGTCAAAATTACCACTCCTTATAAAATGAAATAGAGAGTAAATAATTACTCTCTATTGATTACTCATTAAACCTTTTGCTTTCATATCTGCAATTAAATCGTTAAATGCAGTTACTACAACTGTAACCTCTGCTCCACCATCTAATGCATCTACTTTGTTTAATTTATTAATTACCGCATCTGCTCCTTTAGGTCCTTGAGGACCAGCTGGACCTTGTGCGCCAGTGTCACCTTTATCACCTTTTACACCAGCAGGTCCCGTAGCTCCCGTTTCCCCTTTGTCGCCTTTAGGTCCAGGAGTTAACTCTATCTTTTCAATTCCTTCTTCTATATGATTTAATTTCTCTTTTGTAATTACTTCACCATCTTGCCATGTTTGTTTTTGATATGCCATTTATATCACCTTCCTATTCTTTGCCTACTTTTGCTTTACCTACCCTAGCTTTACCGACTTTAGATGTCTCTAGGGCGGGATTAGGGTAAAGTTATAGTTCCTATTCCTAATTCTTCACCATGTGGTAATGTTGGCAATGCAGTAGCAACAGCCTTAGTAAACTCTCCAACTGGATCAATAGATGTGTAAGTTCCAACAAAAATCTTATTATCTAAAATTGAAGCTTCCTCCATCTTTCCATCACCAATCAATTTAACTTCTTCAGCAGTTAATCCATAAATGGTTTCACCTAAAGTTTCATCACCAAACATAGATATTACATTTTCAGGGAAATATCTAGCAGTAGTAAATCCTTTAGAAGTTTCCTTCTTATATTTTCCTTCATAAACGACAATTTGTGGTAAATCTAATTGAGCTAATAATTCATTTAATGCAGCTAAAGTAACAATTTTATCTGAATTAACTCCATAAATAGCTTTTCTTACACTAGCACAATTACAAATAGTTTTAACAAGCTTTCTAGAAGTTAAGGCTCTTGTTGGTCTATATCCACTTTCAGATTCAACTGCATCTGCTAATGTAGCTAAATCATCTAAAGGTTTATCAGTTTCAGGTCTTTGCCATGTAAATGACTTTTTGTTGCCATTCGGAACCTTATAGTCAATAGTAACTTTAACTTTATTTTCATTAATAGCAATTTTACCAGTAGATAATAATTCCATTCTCATAGCTTCAACTCTAACCTTAACTGAATCTGTCATCTTTTCAGCATCATTATAAAGTTGAGATAAAACAAAAGCTAGCTCTGAAGCTGTTCTTGGATTATTTATCTTTATTATTTCTTTTTCTGCGATTTTAATTTTTCTCTTTATAAGAGCTAAGCTTGCAACACCTTTCTCAATTGCTTCTCTTGAAGCTAATTGAGTTTCTGTATCAAAAGCATGAACTTCAGCAGTAACAGGAAGTCCACCTGTTCCTAAAATCATATCAAATTCAATGTCTTGAATTTTTCTTTCTGGGAAAAGTGACTCTCCTAACATTGGAGTAACTGCTCTCTCCTTAAAATAATTAACTAATTCATTTGTATTAAATACTTCTTCTAATCTTGGCATAATATCATCCCCTTCTTATTATCTAAATTTTATATTTGGCACTTTTTCTTTAGCAGCAGTTTTAGCATCTTCTTCAAATCCATCAAAGATTCTATCTTCTCTTAAATACCCTTCAACTATTATTGAAGCAGGAGCATCTCCATAAGTAACATCTACTGTTTCATATAAAATACCTACAGGATTTCCATCAAAAGAAGCCCCACTTGGCTTTACAACAGCCCCTGTAGCATCTATAAATGAACCTGCCTTAACATACTTTCTTCCATTCTCATCAGCTTGTGCAACATTTGAAGCTAATACCGTTCCTGGAAAAGTAACTAAATTTTTTTCAGTAACTAAAATCTCCATATCATTTTCATAGTTTAATCTTTTAAAATACATAAATTTTCCTCCTTATTTATCACCCCAAGGATTACTTGGAGAACTTGATTTTGAATTATTTTGAGCTGCAATAGAAGCACCAATACTTAGTGGCTTTCCATCTGAGCCTTTACCAGGTGTATAAGAATTTGATTTCATCTTTTCAGTAGCTATAGCTTCTAATCCTTTTGACCAATCATCAGCTAATGAATCTATAATTTCTTTAGTCTTATCAAAATCTTCATCTAAGCATTTTTCAATAATACTAGCTGGTAAATTAGTATCCTTAGCATACTTCATCACTTGAGCTAATAAATCTTTTCTAGCATTAGCAGCTTTTTCATCAGCTAATTGTTTCTTTAATTCCAACAACTCCTTTTGAGTTGGATCAGTAATTAATTCTGGATACTTTTCTTTAATGAAAGGTTCTAACTCTTTTTCTAAATTGTTTTCCTTCCAAGTTTCTAAAGCTTTATTAAAATAAGTATCATTAATACTATTCAAATAATTTTTAAAATCCTTATCAGACTTAACTTTATTTTTGAACATATCTACGCTGAGACTTTCCTTAAAAGTTTCAAACACATCAGTATCAACCAATAAAGAATTTATATCTTGCTCATCAGATACCCCCTCAACAAGTTTTAATAATTCTGACTTTTTCATAATACAACCTCCTTAGATCCCTTAAACTACATTTCTGTACCCCAAAAGAACTTTTTGTTTATTTTTATTAAAAATTATTAAGCCTTTTTAAGCCTTGCTCAGGGCATAATAAAAGACTCTAATTACATTGTGATTTAGGTTTATTACACCATTTACACCTGCAACCAAAGCCTTTTTGATATTCTATCTTATGTTTATGATTTTTAGTTCCAAAGAACTGCTTTAACTTTTCTATTATCTTCATAATTTCTCCTTAATTTTATTTATAAATAGTATTAAATCCCCTACAACAAGGATGCACTACTCCTGGAGCATCATCTAAGTTATAAACTTTTCCATCTATACTAGCACACTCTTCACAAGTCCTTCGGTCTAGGACTTCATTTCTAATTACCTTTTTAACACCAGTTTCTTTACAAAACCTTCTAAATGCTTCATCTTCACATCTATTAATCTCGGTTTCAACAAGTCTTTTAGCATTGTAAGCACTAGTATTAAAAGTCTTTTCTATATCCTTTTTTATTTGATTAACATTAATTTTTCCATTTAAGAAATCATTAATTTGTTTATGAAGATGTTTTGCGACTTCTTTTTCATTACTCCATACACGTTCTGAAAAATGTTTACCTTTAAAATTAGATTCTATTATTTTTCTAACATCCTTCAAATTAACATTATAATTATAAAACTCAAATGTTTTATTAACTGTAAACTTAAGAATATCATTTAGAACATTAACTTGATTTTTACCAATATTTTTATAATTAGCAATAATTAATCCAGATAAATTTTTATATATTTTATCTTTATCATTTTTCTTAATACTCATAAATCCATCTAATATATTATAAGTAAGCATAATAAGTGCTATTTCTTGTAAAAGCTCATTTCTAATTTCTTTCTGCTCTTTATAAACTTCTTTTAACTGCTCATTAGCTTCTTCATAAAGGCCTTCTACAAACTTCTCTTCTTCTGTCATATTAATCACCTAAATTATTTAAATCCATTTGAATTTCTTCATTCTGCTCTTCTTTAATTTTCTCAGCTTCAGCAACCTTATTATTTATAAAACTAAACAATCCTCTCGCTGTATCTTTAGAAATAACACCTTCCGGAGCTTGAGATAACATTTGAGCAGTTGATAAATCATCTATAGGAATATTAGGAGTATAAAGGGCCTTTACATCCTTATAGTCATACTTTTTATTTTTCTTTAAGTCTAAATATTTAAATAAAAATCTAATTCTATTTTTAACTATATTTTTATGTGCTTTTATTTCTAAACTACACTTATTTTCCAAAACTATAAGTCTAGATCTTAAAGCAACTCCACTCAAATTGCTCTGTAATGATTCATTATGATTTATATGGCAAGCCAATTGATACATTAAATCCTCATATCTATCTAAAGTATTTTGAATAAATGTATCATTAATATTTTTTATCAACCATTCTGCATCAGCTTTTTCCCCTGGAAGTTGCAAAACTCCTAATTTCTTCATATCAGCTACTTTATCTTTTTCTATTTGACAATTTTTAAATAATAAATAAGCATTTCTAAAGTCGCTTATTTCATTACCAATGTCAGACAGATTTGTTTCAAATGCATCCTGAAGTCCTTTTAAATCTTTATATATACTATCGTCATAATGTTCCTCTGTTAACTCCCCTATAGAAACAGGTACTTCTCCAAAAATATTAATAGTTGGAGATGCTATTTCATTAAATTTACTATCGAAATGATATATTTTATCAAGAGTATAAACATCTATGTATGATATAGTTGTTTCAAAATCATTTTTAAATTTGTGTATAAAAAAAAGAACCTTTCTTGAAGATTCATCATAATAAGCATATCCTTCAGTAGGTTTTATTATTTTGCTACAAAAATCAGCATTTTCATCAATATAATAAAGCTCATAAACTTTTGTGAAAATAATTAAATATTTCATCAAATCTGTATCATGCAATTCATTCCAATGAGCTGTATAATACTCAATATCTTTAACTACATCCTCATTTTCACTCCTAGATTCATATGTTATATCATTACCTAATGTATAAGCAACTTCTTCTTTTATAAACTTTTTTATATAATTAAGATTTATTTTAAGATTAGATCTTTCCGTTACAAATAAATATCTTCTTATAGCATCAGTATCTCCCTTATAGTATCTATACATTTTTTCATACACATTTTGAAATACCCAATAGGATCCATAGACTTTTTTAACTAAAGATAAATGTTCTGGATTATTAAGGTCCAATCCAATTTCTTTTCTAAAAAGTTTTTTAATAATTTCATTAATTTTCAAGATTCTCACCCCCTATAATCCTAATAATTTTCTATCAAGTAACAAAACTTTATTACTTACAGTACCTACGTCTGTAGATACACCATATCTCAATGCATCTAATCCGTGATTATATTTATCTATAGGAACATTTATATACTCTCCATCCTTACCTTTTTTCCAAGTATAATTTTTAAATTCCTCTTGAATGAAAATACATTTTGAATGTATTATTACTTCAAATTGCTGCAATAAATTAATACCATTTATAATACTATCCTTACCTTTTACAGCAGCTTTAACTCTATCAAGTCCATTTCTTCTTAATTCCTCAATAGATTTAGGCTCAGCACTATCACATATTATAATTTCTTTTCTAAACCCCATTTCTGTAATTTTTTGAGCTATTTCATCATTTAAAAGTCCTTTTTCTTGGAATTCATCAAATATCCATAGCTTTTTATTAATTTTATCAATTATTGAGCATACAAAAGCAGTGGGGTCATTAGTAAACCCAAAGTCTAAAGAAAATATAGCCTTACTATCCTTAACAGTTCTTAAAATCTCTCTATAATCAAAGTTCTCAACTCTCCAGTTTGTATATATAAGCTTATCAAGTGTAGCAAATTCCCCGAGGGCATATATCCTGAAATAAGCGGGATTAGTTCTTTCCATATCTAATAAGTTTTCTATATATTCTTTAGGCAAAAACTTATTGTTTTTATAAGTAGTATGTAAAATTACTGTATTGTCTTTATTGTAGTTAGCTCCTTCTTTAAACCATCTCTTATAAACCCAATTTTCTTTTGAAACTGGATTAAACATACAATGAACTTGGTTATATTGATTCCTGGACCTAAGTCTTAAAGATAATTGGTCAAAATCAAATTCATCAACTTCAGTACATTCTTCAACTATAATATCATCTATATTAGCAATAGATTTTATTTTTTCTGGATCATCCATTCCTTTGAAAATAAAATGACTACCATTTGGAAGCTCAACAGTTAGATCTGTTTTATTAATTTTACATTGGTCGTATAATTGCCAGTCACTTAAAATACTCTTCACAAGAGCGAAACACGAATCTCTTAATGTATTATTTACTTTTCTTACAACTAAACATTTTCTATTTCCATACTTTAAATATTTTAGTATTAATTTTTGAAATACAAAATGTGATTTACCACTACCAGCTCCACCATAGAATACATTGAATCTACTATTATAATTTTCTAGTTGCGATAAATAAACTTCATTAAAGCATTTCTTAGATATTTTAAATTTTGTGTTAGCCATGGCAGTAAATCACCTCTCTTTAAGTAAAAACTTTTTTTAATACTAATGATAATAGATCCACCTTAATCGTTGACCATTATATAGACCACAATAATTTTGAATTCCTTTTATAACCTTAGTTATTCCACTTTTATTTTTAATATTATAAAATCTAGCTGCTGCACTTATAGATTCAAAAATATCACCTGTATTGACACACATAACTGGTAACTTTAAATTAGGTTTTGCATTCCTTCTATATACACTTAACTTTTTGTTATGCTTTCCATGGTTAATATTTTCTTTAGCCGTACACCACTCTAAATTAGAAAGAGTATTATCGTCTTTAATCTCATTAATATGATTTACTTGTAAATCGCTCATTCCTTCAATAGCATTAAAAGTTTCCATAACCAACCTATGAACAGAATGTGTTTTCTTAACCCCATTTTTAGATAAGTTAATTTTACTATACCCATTTTTGTTTAATCGTGGCTTTAATTTTTTATTAGTTAAAATGCTATATACATTCCCTAAATCACTAACTCTATATAACCCTTCATAATCTTTTATATCTTTCCAAACCTCTTTACACATACATATCATCTCCTGTATTTTCTTCAAATTCTTTTCTATATCTGTAATATGCACTCTTATTTATGCTCATCAAGTCCATTACTTCTACTGGCTTTAATTCACCTTTTAAAACTCTTTTATAATACTTAGCAAATTCTTTAGAATCAACAACTCTAGGTCTACCATAATTATCCCATTCTCCACGAGCCTTTTTAGCCTCAATACCTTCTCTTTGCCTTTTAGTTCTCTTTTCCATTTCAGCATGAGCAAATGAAGCATACATCTCTATAAGCATATTATTTATTGTTTCCATCATCATTTTAGCCATAATATCATCTTTTGGTAACTCACTTAAGGTTGTTGGAATTTCTAAAACCATAATTCTTATTCCAGAATTCTTTAATTCTCTTATTTCATTAAGAGTTAATTCTTTATTTCTACCAAGTCTATCAAGTTCAGACACAATTAATGTAACCTTATTGCCATTCTCTATGCTTTTCAGCATTTGATTCTTCATAATTAAATATTGAGGTCTATCAAAGTTCTTACCAGTTTGTTGATCTGTAAATAAATACTCTAATTTAATGCTTCTTTCTCTAGCAAAAGACTCTATAGCATTAACCCCTCTATCCAAATGTTGTTCTTTAGTTGATGTTCTGTGATATGCATAATATCTCATTTTGAAAATCCTCCTACAATAATTTTATTTGGCCATTTGTTTTAAAAAAATATTTTTCCAAATCGTAAACCCAAGGGCTAATTCCAATTTAGAACCCACCCCTACTCTATGATATTATTATAGTACATTAGTTTCAAAATGTCCACACCTATTTTTAGAACCTTTTGGATTATTTTTATACCTTATAAACGGCTTAAATACGTTAATTTTTTATAGTCTTATAATTTATACTTTTTAGAACTACATCTAAAACTATATTTTAATCCTCTAATGTAACCTCTATAGTCTTATTAGTTTGCTCTACTTCCTGCTTATCTACCCACTTATAGTTATTCTTAAGTGTAAATATAGCCCCAACAGCACTATTCTTATTAAATAATGCTTGTTCATACTCTGATTCCACTCTTTGTTTAGCTCTTTTTATCGAGGTAATTAATCTTACTTTCACATCATAATCTAACTTATCATAGGCAGCATCTTCTAAACTATTTTCATAATTCAATAGCGTATGCCTATCAGTATCTAAATGTACAGCTAAACCAGTTACTGTAGGTATCTTTTTATTTTTATTACACCATTCAAAGAAATCTTCTATTTGACTATCAAGTTTATCTGGATCTGTAAACTTAAAAGGTCTTCCTCCCTTGTTAACTTTACTCATATAAACACCTCCCAACTACTCATTAATTTTAATATAAAAATAGACACATACTAATTAGTACATGTCCCTTTCTGATAAATCTCTATGATACTATTTTAACACCTTAAAAACATTAAAACCTAACACCTTAGTAACAACTAAGATATAAATTAAGTAGAAGTGATATTACATTTATGTTTACATAATGATTACTACTAAATGTAAGGCTTAAACCTAGTATTTTCAATACTTTAGACTAAACATTACAGAATTACATATTTTAAAAAACTTCACACATATATATAAATAATGATATATATATGATTGAATGTATTGTTATATATAATATATATATTTATATTTATGTAATAATGTAATATATATTATATATAATATACAGAAATGGCTTAACCACGCCATTTTTGCAAATTACAAAAACATTGCACTTTAATTACAAATGCTGATTTATTGTAATTAAAAAGCCAAGCAAATTGCCTGGCCTCATTTAATTAAATATAAAATCGGATAATTTCTCTATTATTTTATTTCTCAACCTGGAACATGTCATTCTATCCATTCCTAAATTAAATCCTATTTTAGTCCAATTATTTTTTACCTTTTGAAAATATCTCATTTCAACTAGCTTTATTTCTTCATCATTTAAACATTGTAATGCATTTTCAATTTTATTTTTTTTAATCATATAAAATTTCTTAGCATTTTGTAACTTTTGGATCTGCTCTTTAACCACTTCATCTCTTCTGATAACTTCATTTTCTACTGAACTATTAAATGCATTAGTTGGTCCTGATTTTTCATTATAATTAATTGCCTTTAAGGTTATATCATCCTGCAGCATTTCTATATCCATTTCTATGCTCTTAATTTTTATATCTAACCCTTTATAGTTATATAGCTCGCCCTCTGTTTTCTTGAATAGGTCTTTGTCCAAATTATCCCCTCCACTCTTTAAAGGCTTTTTCTAATGTTTATATTCTTTTAGATATTCTATTGGTATAACTTCAATTGACATTTCAGTATAATGGATAACTTTGTTATTTATTATCTTACAATTATCTATGACATTATACTTCCTATAATCTTTATTCATTAACGACAAGCCAAAACAATTTTTAATAAATTGAAATTTCATACTCCACCTCTTTTAAATATATTATCCTTTGCTTATAATATTAATTGCTATTTCTAATCCTTTTAAAATTCCTTCATTTCCAATATTATGTTCACAATCTATATTTTCATATTCCCACTTCTTTTGCTCATAATATCTTTGAATTGTTCATTACAATATTTCACATTTTAAATATTCTTCAAGTTCGGATGGAACTTTAAAAAATCCAATGTCCTTAACTTCTGATACTACAATTTGTGTAACTTTATCATCTTTTATATAAGGCTCTGCCTTGCATTTAAGAACTTCTACACTATTTGCTATAAATCTATTAGTAACTACTGAATCTTTATATACTTCTGCCCTATAGTACATTTACACTCACTCCTATCTAACTCACAATATAAGCAAATTACGGATTATAATTCACAAACTTCAACATCTTCATAACCATTGTAATCTACTATATTTATTGCATCATTAGGCTCTACATTAACCATTTTGGCTGAAAAGGGAATTCTACCTTTCTCTAACACATGTCCATATCCTTCTATAAATCCTTGTCCATATTTAGCTCTTAATCTACAATAATCTCCTGCCATTGATTTAATTCTGTCATCTTCTTCATCCAATGGGTAAAAAACTGATTCAAAACCATCTAATTCTTCTTCTGTTATTTT
>OCHV01000800.1_pt1 | contig 23643 bp, 13 predicted proteins | sample 1538461 | NCBI WGS metagenome assembly OCHV01 (sample SAMN04571692, study PRJEB22368) | human gut metagenome | biome: human gut; material: stool | host: Homo sapiens | place: Luxembourg | collected 2012-08-03 | reverse complement strand
CATCATGGAACGTTTTAGACTGACAATATTAGCGGAGAGCCGGATACGCTGGAAGATGTACGTCCGGTTCGGAGGCGAGTATTGGGAAACCTATCTTGGAAATAAGACAAGGCGCCGGGTACTTAGCCTGCATAATCAGGTCGTAAAGGTCGTCAATTCGCACTTTTCCAACGTCGCAATCCCGCATCAGATCGCCGCATTGGAACAGCGCATGAGGGAATTGAAAGCCTTTAGTATCAAGATACTGAACCTTGCCAAACAAGCTAAGGAATGGTTGCGAATATAAGATCGCGCCCCTCGCCCAGTGGAGCGTTGTATTATAACAAGGAGAAAGTGGATAAGGATGAAGCCGAAGTGCTCCTCTGGCAGAAGATACTCGAACCGTTCGATAAACACGGGCGAATGGATATCGACGCTTGTATGGATAGTTTCCGGCCATACTTCGAAGCCAACCGCCGGACGACCAATACGGTCTTCCATGCTTCGCTCGCCCCCTCGCCAGAGGATAAGCTGACCGACGAACAGCTCTGGAAAATCACCTGTGAGTACATGGAACGTATGGGTGCCCTGACCGATGACGGCTATGGTGTCGGAACGCCGTTCAAGTCGAGTCGTATCGGAAAGGATATCGGCTATAAGGCCTTCAAAAGTATTACGGGATGTCGAAAGACAAACTGAAAGAACCGGGAGCGCTCGACCAACGGCGACAAACAGTCAAAGATGCCATGAGCCCGCATAACACGCGGGAAGAGTTCCGGCGGCTGCTCAAAACGGAAAACATCGACGCAATCTTCCGCATTAATCCGATTGGCAGAATCTACGGCGTGACGTTTATCGACCACAATGCAGGCATCGTCGCCAACGGATCGGTACTGGGAAAGGAGTTTTCAGCCAATGTCTTCAACGACTTGTATCCGGCACCGAAAGAGGAATGTCAGGTTGCAGAACAGCGATATCCGGAACGAAAACTCGACCCGCAAAGTCATACGACCAATCCCCTGACCGAAGCTGCCGACACCCTATTGGATTTGGCTGATACGAAGGCGTATGAGGAACAGCAAAGGATAATACAGAGGCGAAAAAACGAAAACCGCATCAATAACATATTGTTTATCGTATAAATCCTTGAAATTAAAACAGGTATGTCGGTTTGAAACATATTCGACCGAAGATGTCTGACTTACGCGTTATCCGGTTCATGCCGTATTCTTTTTTTTGGGGAGGGGGGGGGAAGACGAAGGGTGTCGACGCCCGAACAAGTAATGTAATACTATAGAAAGAAGCAATACCAAGAGCATGCCGAGGAACATGTCGTCATATCCCCGGTATTTCACGAGTAATCCTGCTAAAATCCTCCCAATGCAATCCCGAAATCGAAAGCCACGAAAAACGTAGAGCTTGCGGCACCTCGTCTTTCGACAAGCATGGCCATGGTCTGCAGGGCAGACTGCACAGCTCCGAAACTGTATCCCAGCAGTGCTGCCACAACAACAGGTAGCACGGTATGTTGTGCGCGAATACCAGCAGAAGTATCCCGGTGATAATAGCTGCATTTCCTGTGTACACCAGTCGCGCCTCACCGGACTTACCACCACACGTCCCAGCTACGGCAATGCCGATGAAATAAATACCTTCGCTGGGCAGACAGTGGAGTACGGCATAGATCGCGACATATACCTCGACTACTCCGTATGCCATCATGAAGAAGAGTTGTGTAACAGCGGCCGGCACGGACATCGGTTCGAACAATTCGCCGAGCTTTAACGGCGTGTCGACTGTGGCGATGCCTGCCGAGATGAAATACCCCATCGGGACGAACGCCACTCCTGCCAGTCCGCATATAAGGACGAGGCGACGGCCTTGAGTGTCGACGAGCCATCCTACGAAGGGTCTCGACAGGATGGGCGCGATGCTGAACAACGCTGTTGCCAAATCTATGGTACGGCATCTCCGCCCAGAGAGGAGATAAAAAAGGGGAACGTGGGCAGCAGCGCATGAAAGTTAACGAAAATGAGGAAATTAACCAGGCATGTCTTGATGAAAGAGCCGATCCATAGTTTGGGAAAGTCTTCCGTTCTGTTCATATTGCTATTAACAAAAAAGGGTCAAATCAGGTCTCTAAAAATACAGCTCTGATTAATTAAGATTTCGATCTTTTGCACAGAGACAAAATATTCAGAGTGGATTATTTTACGGAGTTTTTCCGTATTAAGGACTATGAAACAGAGCAATCAGGATGCAGCCAAGGTGCCTTCTATAGTCTGGCAACTAAAATTGGCCTTATTATGTACGATTTTCGCCCTGTGAGGAATGAGGTCTGCGTATATTTGAAATATCATTTGGAACTTGCCGTATCTGGTATTTTTGAACGTCGAGAGGGTTCCAATGACACCAACCTTAAATTTCAACCTCAAATTATGGAGAAACTGCGACTCTTAACACTTTTATTTTTGACGGTGGTTATCGCGGCCTGTCAAAAAGATCCCACGCAGAATGGATCATCTGATCCGGATGTGGTCTCATTCCAGGGATCGGTTTCATTCAAGACTGTGGACCCGGCTGAAAAAGGGCTTGATCTGATCTGGAATGCCGATGTAGACCGGATCGGGCTGTTTGCAGCCGACGGCGAGACCGTCGAGCATGCCAATATTTATTATGCGGCCTTTTCATCGGCGGCAAATACGCAGTTCGTCTGTCCTTCGCAGGACCGGCGAATCGTGTGGAGCGCCGGTGCTGCCTCACGCGATTTCTACGCCTATTATCCTTATCGTACGACATACGATGATTTGACGGCTGTTCCGGTGGCGATTGCTGCGAAACAGAAAGGAGCGCCGGGCGCTACGAAGCATCTGAAAAAACTGGTCAATTTATATGCCGTGAGCAAGGGTGTGAAAGATCCTGTCGAAACCGTATCCTTGCCATTCGAAAGCGTTGCTGCGGTCATCGAACTCCGACTTGCCGCCGACCGGACATTATCGGATGTCAAGAACATAACGTTGCGCAGTATCGACGGCGGGATATTGGCTTTCGAAACGGGGTCGCTGAATCTGCGGAACGGGGCGGTAACACCCGGAGAGCAGACGGCAGCCGAGATAAACTATGAAATCGAAGGACAAGCGACGATTTCACGCACGCCGACGAGCTTTTTCCTGGCTGTGAATCCCGTAGAAGCTGGAAAAACGCTGGAAGTGCTGGTCGATTACGGAGAAAAGCATCTGTCGCTGGGATCGGTGACCGTTCCCGAAACCGGAATTCCTGCCGGACGGTTGACCATATTCTCATTGGGTTACGAATTTCCACAGCGCATCGCGGAGGACTTGAGCGCTAACGGTACGGCGAACACTTATCTGATAACCAAACCCGGTACGACCTATAAGTTCCGTGCAACGACCAAGGGCAACGGGGTGCCGCGCACCTACTCGTACTCGGTAGACGGCCATCCGGTAACCAAATCCTACTCCGAGACTGATCTGGCTATCAAGCCTATGGCGGCAAAACTCGTGTGGTACAATTCGCCGAAAACGGCCGACGGCTGGGTACGCGAAAGCCCCGTGACTATCGAATCCGTAGAGTATGACGACTGGGAAGGTAACGTCTACTTCACTACCCCGGCCGAGTTCGTTCCCGGCAATGCCCTGATTGCAGCTTATGATGCCGGCGGCGAAGTCCTTTGGAGCTGGAATATCTGGGCTGTCGAGAATTACGATTGCGACGCCGAAGCGCGACAGGTCGGCCGTTATATGATGATGGACCGTAATCTGGGCGCCATGGCGGGACGCGAGGCGATGAACTCCTCGGATAAACGCGTTGCGGCTTGGGCTTTAGGCAACTATTATCAGTGGGGGCGCAAGGACCCGTTCCCGGCAGCTGCGGAGTACGACGACACGGGATTCGGCAGCGAGATGTACTGGGGACTTCCAACTTATACGCCTATTGAAGAATTGCAGCAGGATTATTCCTCCGAGAGTTGGGGCGCTCGGAACATGATGTTCGGCAAGATCGGGGCAAATAACGCCTATGCCGTGGGTGACAAGGCTGTTGACGACGCCGTTGCCCTGTCTGTGAAATATCCCTACCGTTGGATGGCCAAAGAGGTCAGCGGCGTTCAGGCCGACAACTGGCACACCCCCTCCTATTCGTGGTTCAATAATACAGGTTCGGCTGAGAATCAGACCGGATGGTTCTGGTTGTGGGGAAGCGAATACGTCGGCGACAATCTGAAGAGCATTTACGACCCGTGTCCCGCGGGCTGGAAAGTGGCGCCGCCCGAAGCCCTCGATTTCGCCCTCGGCAGCGTTGCGGAACTCGATGAAAAACCGTTCGGGCGTTACTCCCGTGCATACGATCTCTATTTCCCCTATACCGGACAGCGGCAGTCGGCCTTCAACGGCAGCCATATCCGTTCGCTCACCAACAAGATGCTCGTGCTGACCAGTTCCAGTGCCAGCGGCAACTATTACCCGGTCCAGGGTAGTCTGGGCGGATATTCGTCCTACAACTCATATACGGGAGCCGGCTACCAGCTGCGCTGCGTTCGCGAGCAGACGACGGCAATGCCCAAAGGGCGTCTGGAGGGTCCGCGAGCCGTACTGATCGGCAACTCCATTACGGAAGTATGGCAGGGACGTACCGACAACAAGACCTTCTTTTCCGACAACGACTACCTGCCCAAGGGCATCAGCGGTCAGACCTCGCTCCAGATCAGCGCGCGTTTTTACAACGACGTAATTGTCAACGATCCGGCGTGCGTGGTCATCGCCTGCGGGGTCAACGACCTGGCTGAGAACGACGGCCAGCCCTGCTCAATCGAACGAGTTTTCGCAGACATCCGGCTGATGGCCGAAACAGGCGCTGCAAGAGGTTTCAAGGTAGTCATTGGCTCGACGCCCCCGGCCAACCGGATCTGGTGGCAGAGCGAGGAGTGGAATGCCGCTCATGCCGATCTTGGACAGCGTGTTGTCGAGTTAAACAGGCTGCTGAAACAGTATGCCGAAGAGAGGGGCTTCGTTTATGCCGACTACCATTCTGCGCTCAAAGACGATCAGAACGGACTGAAACTCGAATACTCCTGGACACCGGACGACCGTGTGCATCCCAGTGCGGCAGGTTATGCCGTAATGGAGAAAATCCTTAAGAAAGCCGTCGACAAAGCACTCTTCGATCCAAATGCAACTGACGGCGACGGACAGATTGATGACCTCGACAAATGGGAAGGCTGGGAGTAACCTTAAAATATTTAGAACACGATGAAACGAAACTATATAATTCTGTTGGCCGCCTTGCTGACGGTCGCATGCGCCGGAAACGGCGACATCATGTCGCCGACACCGCAGGAGGGCGAGATCCTTTTCTCGGGATCAACTGTCGGTCCCAAAGTCCGGACCTCCTATGAGGATACGGAAACAGCGCTCCGGGTGAACTGGGTCAAAAACGATCTGATCGGCCTTTTCGCCGAGTCCGGCGGCAAGAACCTGGGAGCCAATTTCGCCTACAAGGCGGCTGTGTCGGGAGCGACGAGCGATTTTACAGCTGCTTCCCGGCTCAATGTGATTCGCTGGGCTGATGAAACGTCCGACCACGATTTCTATGCCTATTATCCCTATACGGAAATGGCCGCAGCCGATGTAACGGCCGTTCCGGTGTCGGTTCCCGCCGTGCAGACCCGTTCGGAGAGCGATCCGCTGGCGACCCTGGCGGCTCACGATTTCCTCTACGCCGCTGCGCGAGGGATCAAAAAAGCGGACGACGCTGTCAACCTGCAATTCAAACACCTTTTCTCAGCGCTCGAAATTCGGCTGACGACCGACCTGCGTGCGAAACTCGAGGGGGTGATTTTCCGCTGCGTTTCGAACGAAAATGCCGCCGTGTCGATGGAGAATGCCACGGTCGATCTGCGCACGGGCGAGATGAACGTTTCCGAGGCTGTGGTTTCCAATGCCGTGCGGCTCGACTGTGCGGGCAATACCTCCGATACCGAGGCGCTGGTGCTGCACCTGGTCGTAACGTCCGGACACGCCGGTGAGACGTTCGAAGCAGTCGCTCTCGTCAATGGGAAAGAGTACGTCTTCGCCACCGTGAAGGCTCCGGCCGACGGCGGTATTCCGACGGGCAAAACGGTGGTCGTCGAAGGAGAGGCTACGCTCGACCCCGAGGATGCGCTTCCCGTCATTGATCTGAGTGCCGAGGGCACGGCCAATACCTATTATGCCGATGCGGCCAATACATTCTACCGCTTCCGTGCCGACGTGAAGGGCAACGGCAAGGCGCTGACCTGCGGCGGCCTCTCCTACACGGAGGAGGACCTCCGGATCGAGCCGAAAGCAGCCCTCGTACTGTGGTACAGTTGTTTGCAGACGAGCTATTTGCCATGGATACAGGCGTCGCCCGTGGTGCTCAGCAGCGTGAAATTCAAGAAAGATGGCTATATTTATTTCGATACGCCCGAAACTTTCGTCAACGGCAATGTGGTGATCGTGGCGATCGACAAGGAGCTCGGCTATGATCAGATCGAAGCCGATGCGGACAAGCGCATTACGAACGCCGAGGTGCTCTGGAGCTGGAATATCGTTTTCTCGGAGGGGTATGACCCCGACGCTGCGGAGAACTGGATCGTGAAAGGCGGCTATACATGGATGAATCGAGATCTGGGAGCTTTGATTGATCCCGAACAAGCGTATATCGGCGGTCAGCTGAACAATGTCGCTTTGGCCTCGACCACGGGCAATTGTTACCAATGGGGACGCAAAGACCCGTTCCCTGGCTTGCCGGACTATACGAGTGTACAAGTCAGTTATATGACCGGATTGTGGTTCGCTCCGGCCTATACGCCAATTCCCGCGTTGGACAGAGGGACTTTCGAAGCATGGGGCCGAGAGGCACATCATCAGATTATCGGTAATACGAAGGCGACGGTCGCCATCAACATCAACACGGCGCTCGGAACGGGTTATGTGTCGCAGGATGCATTCGACCTGGGCCGGGCCAACCCCCACCTCTGGCTTTACAAGAATGAAAATTACCTGACCGATAAGGCCGGATTGGCTGCCTGGGGTAATCCGTCGAAGGATGCGCACGGTGTAAAGACGATTTACGACCCGTGTCCCCGGGGCTGGAAGGTGATGAGCAGCCAGGCCTGGATAGCGCTGACAGACAATGAAACACCCGATGCCGTAGTGGCTACGACGATGCGCGGAATCCTGCTGGACAATAAGTGGTATTTTCCGCTGACCGGAGGTGCGCAGCATGTGCGCAACTCGGATGGGGGATCCAATGGCTATACCGGAAGTTGCGGTGTGGAAGTTTGTACGGCTTATTACATGGATGGCCCTGATTATTCCCCCTGGGGGCGGGTCGGAGCTTTCAAGGCTGCTCCGAACTACAAAGAAGGAGACAGTGTCACCTGTCAGTCTCAGAATACCTATTCCGACCGAGGGGCGTCGGTTCGCTGCATCCGGATTGACGAGTAGCAGACCTGCAACGGAAAAAGCAGCGGCATCGGAAGATGCCGCTGCTTTCGTATGGATGCCGACCGCCGTTTACAACAGAAATCCGACCGAAAAGAGAAACGTGTCGTTGAGCGGGTTGAATTTGTTACCGCCGAAACGCCATGCGGCGTCGCACCGCACGGGGCCTGCAATGAATCCGCAACCCAGCGAGGCGTAGTTGCCGGCGCCTTTGTTCTTCTGACCGAGGTGGTATCCGCCGCGCACGACACCGTGCCGGAAAAAGGTGTATTCGGCTCCTGCGGCCAAACCGGTGATTCCTCCCCGGAACTGGTGGCCCAGATCGAGGGCGATGCCGAGCACATGGTTCGGGCGGAAAGGCAGGTGAAGCGAGCCTCCGAGCGAGCCGCGTGTCGGCAGGCCACAGCGCTCTCCGTCGGAGGCTTTCACATCGGGGCCGATGTCGGCCAGCCGCAGTCCGACGATCCAACGGGCGCCCTTCACGGCACGGAGCGTTCCGCGGTAGGCCGCACCGATATCGAACGAGACGCCTTGCATCGGTTTCTCCCCGAATCCCTGATCGGAACGGACGTAACGGACCGTCAGCGAAAACGCTAGATTCCGGCCGATCCGACGGCCGTAACCGACCTCTGCCGAAAGGTCTTGCGGACGGGCCGTTCCGGCGGGAAATCCCTGTTCGTCGGTCAACCCGACCGAAGGTCCGCGGAAATAACGCACTCCGGCCAACAGGGCGTTCCGCGAGTCGGGAGTATAAAATCCCCCCGCGCCGTAAAGCACATTGGCGCTGTTGAAAGTCGTATTCCAAGGTCCGGAGAACAGGGCGCCTCCGGCATGTCCTTCGCCGATGAGGCTTAACGCGGCATTGGCGTAAACGGCCAGCGGATTGTCCGCAACTGCTGTCGCGGCCCCTGCCATACCGGCTGTACGGGCATTGGTTTCCAGGCCGAGGAACGGCATGATCCCGGCATCAGAGGTCTGGGCTTGCGCCGCATAACCGCCTGTCGCGAAAAGAAATGTCGCGGAAAAGTATCTGATTGATTGGCAGATAGACATGGTGTTTGCGGTTATCGTTTGATGATATGGCTGTTGAGTTTGCGGCCGCGGCACTCGACCGTGCAGCTGTAAGTCCCGGGAGAAAGCCCGGATACGTCGATGCGCCCCGTGTTACCGTTGTCGCCGGCACGGACCGAAACCTGCGTAGCGAGCACCTGCTGCCCCGCCGCATTGTGGAACCGGATGGGAAAATCGCCCTCGGCGTCCGGAATGCGTACGTTGAGTACATCACGGCATGGGTTGGGGAAAAGCTCCATCGCAACGCCCGTACCGTCGACGATCACCTGGAATTCCGAAGTCGCCGCGGCGCCGTCGAGGTCTCTTGCCGTTACGGTCAGCGTCGTGCAGCCCGCGGCGCAGGGCCGTACGAGCAGTTCCGAATTCTGTACGCGGCACTCCACGACCTTTTCCGCGGAAGGCGAAACGAAGTAGGAGAGCCGATCGCCCGGAGCATCGGCATCGGCAAAATAAAGTTGAAGATCGATGCTCCTGCCCGCTTTGTCGTCACTTTGCAGAAAGAGGTTCGGAATGGAAGCGGTTGCCTCGGGCGGGGTATTTTCTCCGGTCCGAACGGAGATGACGGCCGGGCGGGACGGAACGCCCGACGGACTTCGGCCGACGATTGCCAAGCAATAAATTTGCCGCGGCTCCAGCCCCTCGATTCGGCAGGCAAAAGTTTCACCGAGACTCGCATCGGAAGCAAAAGTGTGTCTGACGGCCGTAGCAGGAATGTCGTCGACCGTAGCGGCCGAAAATGTCCGGGTGTCGATGTAAACGTCGAATGATGAGACCGGACGCTCCAGATAGCATCGCGGAACACGCCACGACAGTTCCGCATGGGTGCGGTATCCCGAAACCGCAATCGTACGTTCGTCGACCGGATCCGGCCGGGTATCATAGAAAAGAACGTATTCGGCATCGACCAGTCCGTTACCGAGCATTCCGGCATACTCGGGATTGATCGTTTCCGTAAACTGCTTTCGGCCCGAACCCACGAGTATTTCCCGCAATTTCTCGCTGGTGAACCCCGGTCTTTGCACACCGAATGCGGCGACAGCCAAGGCCGCAATGCCCGAAACCTGTGGCGCGGCCATCGAGGTTCCTGCGGAGTAACCGTAACCGCCGTTCGTCGTGGTGCTGAAAACGCGAAATCGTTCGTCGCCGGTAGCATGGCCGCCCAAAGCCGCGAGATCGATCCACGAACCGTAGTTGGACCCGGCGACCTTACGGCCGTCGATGCCCAGCGACGCTACGGCCACCACTTTCTCGTAGGCTCCCGGGAACACCGGGTCGGAAATGCCGTCGTTGCCCGCGGCAAAAATGACGATGCCGCCTTTCATGGGACCTGTCTGATTGCCGTTCTCATCGCACCCGGCATACTTGATAAAATAGTCAATGGCTGCTTTGCCCGACTGCGACAAGTCCGGAAGACCGGGGACATAAGTCCAGCTGTTCTGGCTGATGACGGCCCCATGGTCGGCCGTCCAGACCATGATCTCCTCGATCGTCGCGGCATCGCGTCCCGGTTCGTCGAAAATCTGGCAACTCATCAGCCGCACACCGCTTCCGGGCGTTCCGTCGCCCCCCGCGATGCCGCAGACGCCGATGCCGTTGTTGTTGACGGCGCCGATCGTACCTGCGACATGCGTGCCGTGGCTGCTGGGAGTGATCTCCGTATTATGGCGGCAGAAGTTGTAGCCGCAGGCGCCCTGTCCGTCGCGCCAGATATTCGCTGCCAGATCGGGATGCGTATAGTCGATGCCGCCGTCCACCACGGCGACGACGACGTCTTTATGTCCGGTGCTGACGCTCCATGCCGGAAAAATGTTGAGGTCGGCCACGGCCGTCGATCCGACCGCAGCGCCCACCCGGTGGTAAATCCACTGATTGACCAGCAGCGGATCATCGAATCCGGGGTTTGCGACATTGTCCGAACCTGAGGTGCGGCTGAAATCGGCTTGCGAGACCGTCGCCCCGGCGGGAACCATACGCGGAACAGGTTCGATGCACTCGACTTCATCCACCCGGCCGAAGCGTTCCATGGCCTCGGCGACAGAAATCGCCCCGGAGAAATGAACGTCGTACCACAGATGAAGTCCGGCCCTGCGGCGGCGTTCGCGGAAACGGTCGCCATCGGAAAAGACACGCTGTACGGCAGTTGCCCCGGCACGGGTGGCGGCGGCATCGAATGCAGCGATTCCCGAGCCGGAACCGCTGCGGGTAAAGGCACGGGTGTCGAGTTCGGCTGCCGTTTCACGCAGCTTAATACGGAATACGCCGGGTATGTAAAACTCCTGCATCGGGGTTTGTCCGACGCCGGGAGCCGGGCCGGATTCCGGGTCTCTGGTACAGGCCGTCAGCAGGAGGAGCGTCAGAAAGAAAGAGAAGTGTTTCATCGGTTTTAAAGGAAAAAGGTCCGGAGCCGGCAGACGGCATCCGGACCGAATAAACATTTCTTAAGGATCACGGAACCAATTTGATGTCGAGAAACGAGTCGGTGCAAACGTAACAATCCGATGCCGAGGTAGGCCCCAATTGCCATTTGAAGGTTTGCACCGTCTGGTTCGGAAGTCCGAACAATTCACCCCGAAACGTGTAGGGGGCATAAAACTGCATGATGCCGTCTGGCAGGTAGATGACGCTGACGGGATCATTGGCTTCGACCGTTTCGTAGACCGGTTTCCCATGTTCGTCCACCTTCGGCCGTCCATAATCGTCGAAGGCCTGTTGGCGATAACTGTAGCGGAACGACCAAACTTTGCTGGCGGCATATTGCCGGAAATTGGTCGTCAGCGTCGCGTTGGGCCGCGTGAGTGTCCCGATTTGTTCGCCATTGGCCATTACCTTGAATTCGGTCTCGGTGATCGCCAATTGGCTGCTGCGGATGGTTTCGAGGTAACTCTCCGGAGTGTATTGTCCCGAAAGCGGCGTCATGCGAATCCGGTTGCCGGTTTTAATGCCCCGCAGAATGATTTCGTCGAAAGCCGGAGAGAGCGACATGAACGTGAATTCGTAATCTCCTTTCCATCCTTGGTAGCCGGCGCCGTTGTCTCCGGGAAACGAGAAGAAATGCAGATAATCGTTATGGGTTGCAAATTTCAGCATGGGACCGGTCGAGAATTCGATCCGATATTCCGATTCCGTGCGCAGCGGATCGGCTTCGACGAAAGTGCTCCCCTCGAACCAGGCCTTAACCATACGGTCATCCTGGAATTCGACGATATAAATCCAACCGCCATAACCGAGATTTTCGTCAGGGAAATACTCCATCACCCATGTCTTCCCGGCCTGCAATGCGAATTTGTAGCGTTCAAGCGTCTGCTCGATCCGGGTCGAGGTCGACTCGCTGAAGTTATTTTCCGAATCGTCGCATGCAACGGCTGAGAACAGCAGCCCAGCCAGTATTAATATATTGATTCTCTTTTTCATACATTCAGTTTAATCTTCAAGATTCGTCCAGTCGATGTCTCCGAGTTCGGAAAGACGGCGCAGGTAGATGTCGCTCCACTTCGCAACGTCCACGCCAAAATCGTCGCGGAGCCATGCGATGAGAATCGAGCGCTTCTTCTCGATTTTGGCGCGGCCGTCCGCGCTTTCGATCGAGGAGAGCATCGCCTCCCACTCCTCCTCGCTCATGCTGATCAGGCGTCCGCCCGTTTCGGCGATGTCCTCTGCGGGACTCGAACGTGCATACTTCGAAACGAAGCCCAGCTCCATGTAGTCATTACCGCTTTGGGCATACTTGTCACCCACGTAATCGCTTTGCGTAATGGTATCGTAGTCGCTCGGTACGGGATATGTACCATCGAGGATATGCATGAACTCGTGAAGCATCGTTCCGGCGATTCGTTCGCTGTCCTTTTCCCGGTCGAAAAATTTTACGCCGAGAACATTGATTTGAAGGCCATTTTCAGCCGATGCCAGCACGGTGTTCCCGGTGCTGCTGATCTCAAAACTGCCCACCAAATAGAGTACCCGCGGGAAATAACTCTTTGCGAAGAGCAATGGATCTTTCTGATCGGACATCAGTTCCGCCATGGCGTCAAGCGTCGAGTATTTGATCAGTTTGGCCACCTCGATCGATTTGTCCACGGGCGGCGGCGAGACCCAGTAGTTGAAGTGGGTTTCGCGGTCAGGCATGCGGTATTCGAAACGAATGTTGTAAGGTTCCGTATAGTGCCGGTCGAGCCAGAAATCGAACTCGGTCTTTTCCTCGGCGGGATCGACAAAGATGCTTTTGCCGTCCGGTTCGTCCTTGTCGCATGAGGTCGTAGCGCCTGAGACAAGCAGAAGCAAGAACAGGGATATGATTGTCGGTTTCATAATTCAATATAAATATTTAGTGAATTGGTTATTGGCAGAACGGATGGTCAGGACGATTCTCATTGCGGGGATTCGCCTCCAATCCGGCTGTGATAACCTCTTGAGGCAGTTGGAGCGCACGTCGAAGATCTTTCTCGCCGAGCGTGGCCGCAACAGTGAATCCGGTTGTATTGTCATCGTTGTAGGCCGAGTCGTCGAAACGATCAATCACGATGCCGTAGCGTTTGATGTCCCCCCAACGCAGTCCGTCGGCGATGGTCTCAATGCGGCGGCAAAAGAGCGTGGTCTGAATAAGGTGCTCCTGTTCACCAGCCTCGACTGTAAAGCCGTGGGGATGGAGCGGCTTGCGCGATGTCGGCTCCAAAGCGGTGTATTCGGCGATGTATCGATCCGATGACGGATCACCGTAGACCTCGGCGATGCGTTCGCGGGTCAGAGATTCGATGCCGTTCTGTCCGACCAGATAGAAAGAGCCGATCCAGGCATTGAGGTCGGCAACGGCCTTGTCGTACTCCTTGAGATGGACATAGGCCTCTGCACGGCTCAACACCGTTTCATTGGTTGTGAACGCCACCATCGTCGAACGACCGATTCCTACGCCGGTTACTGGGTCGGTTACCTCCCACTGGTTGGGCCATTTGGGCATGTAGATCTTGTTGACATCGTTGTCCTGCCAAATGAAAGGAGGATGCTGGTAGACCTTTTCGATGCAGTTGTCCTTCCACCGGTCCCACGGACCGCCCATCGGCCGCTTCGCGCGGTAGGTCTCCCTCTTGGCGACGCGGTAGTTGTGAGTGAAGCGCGCGCCGGAGTTGCTCCAGGCGTTAAAAAGCGATCCGTTACCGGTCACCATGGGAATCATCAGCAGGTTGAACGAGTGTCCGACGCTGATGTAGTCGAGGGTGCGGACCGAGCCGTCCCAGGCCAGCTGCTTGACTGCCGCCCAGTCGCGCATGACGGTCGAAGGGGCACTGCCGAGGACCTCGGAGGCGTATTCGACCACCTTTTCCCACTTCAGATAATAGAGGTTGAAGCGCGTGGCAAAGGCATAGGCGGCGCTGCGGTTGAAGTGGTACTTCGGAACCGCATAGTTGGCATCGCTGACCAGAGGAAGCGCCTCCTCGATATCCCGGTCGATTTTCTCATATACCTCCTTGAGATTGTCCCGGTGATAAACCGGATTGAGCGTCGTTTCGGGAGCTTCCATGTAAGGGACTCCCAGGTATTCGCCACTTTTTTCAGGATGATAAGGGAGACAATAGAGCATCGTGAGGCAAAAATGCGAATAGGCCCGGCAAAGCAGGGCCTCGGCTTTGGCCGGAAGCAATTCTTTGGGCGTACCCTGTTTTTCGATCGCTTCCAGAGCGGTGTTGGCTGCGGCAATCGCGGAGTAGTAGGCCTGCCAGGTATTTTTGTTGCTATCGTTCTCGGCCTCGTTCATGTCCATCCAGTAGCTGTTGTGCTCCAGCAGCAGGCTGGTGTTAGGATTGTTCGCTCCCATGTCGTCGCAGTTGTCCGATGCAATTTCGCACATGCGGGTGAAACTGCGTGAAGGATAGGCCGACACGAGCAGCCGGTTGATTTTGTCCGGCGTATCGAGCTCAGTACGGTTGTCGGGCAGTTCGTCGAGGAAATCGTTGCAGGCAGCGAGTGTGAGCGAACCGGCGCCGAGAAGCATTATGCGTGATATCAGTTGTTTGATTTTCATGGCGGAGCGGGTTTAGAAGCTGACACGAAGCGTCAGCGTGAATTGTTTGGGCATCGGTACTGCAACACCTCCCGTATTGAAAAACTCGGGATCCTGGCCTTGCAGCTTTTTGTCCGAATAGATCAAAAACGGGTTGGTTGCCTGGAATTTGAGCGACAATCCGCTCATGCGCAATTTCGAAGAGACCGATTGCGGAAAATCGTACGAGAGCGAAATCTCTTTCATGCGGATGAAATCGCCTTTGGCGACCCGTACATCAGAGTAATTGTAGGCGCTGTACGCGACATAGAGATTGGAAATATCGTTATTCTGTCGCGTGCTGGCGATAACCGGGACATTGGTCCGTCGTTCGTCGCCGGGATTGAGGTAGCGATTGGCGAATTCCCGGGGCATGGCCGTCAGATCGGAATAACCGTTCGAGAAAATCGGATCGAGACGGACGACGTTTCCAAAGGAGTAGGTCATGAAGACGTTGAGCGTGAATCCCTTCCACTTAAAGATATTACCCAGGCTGCCCGTGATGGTAGGATCGACAGGACCTTCATAGACGAGGTTGCTCATATTCACAGTCTCCTGGAACTGGATGTTCGTCGAGGTAATGCTGCCGTCAGCGGCGAGGAACGTCGGGATGCCCATCTCGTTAAGTCCCTTGAATTTCAAGGAAAAGAGCGAACCGCGCGGCGTACCTTCCATCGAGTAACCTGTGCCGGTGATATAATCGATCATGCGCGTCATGGTTTTGAGTTTGGTTACCTCGTTGTCCATCCAGGCAAAGATGAAATTGGTCTGCCATTTGAAGTCTTTACGTTCGATATTGCGGGTGAAAAGCGAAAGTTCCACACCCTGCGATTTCATCTCCGCGACGTTACCCTGCTTATCCACGGCACCGCCCAAACCCATTGTTACAACGTTGCCGATCAGGTCGAAATTATTGCGCCGGTAGGCGTCCATCGAAAGAGTGATGCGGTCGTCGAGGAATCCCATGTCGAGGCCGACATTCAACTCATGCTTTTTTTCATAGGTCAGTTCCGAATTCTCAGGAGCTGAAATACTCAATGCAGGTTCCCGGATTTCAGTCGCACCACGCCACGGGTTCAGCGGATAGATCGTAGCCGTGGAGTTATTGACCCATGTGGGGCCCCGGTCGGCAGTGAGGCTGTAAGAGAGTCGCAGCGCAAGGCTGGAGAAGGCCGGACGCAATGGTTCGAAGAACGACTCCTGGTCGATGCTCCACTTGCCGGCGATATTCCAGGTCGGCAACCAGCGCGCCTTACGCGATCGGCCCAACCGGTTGGAACCCTCGTAACGGAGCGTACCGTTGATCGTATAGCGGTAGTCGTAGGAATAGGAGAATGTGCCGGCGAAGGCGGCGTTGCGTTCCCGTGTATTGGACAGGCTGTAATACTGGGTGTTTTCCTCCAGTTGTTTCTTAAACAGATCCAGGATGTAGAACGGCGTTTCGCCCATGTCGTATTGCAGGCCCCAGCCCTGGAACGAGGTGGCGCGGCGGTCGATGGCATTGACTTCCACAATGCCGAACAGATTCAGAATGTGCTTGTCGTTGAACGTGTCGTTGTAGCTGATCGAAGCCCGGAAATCGCGGCTCTTGGCGCGGAAGTCGCTCCGTTTGTAGATACCACCCTGGGGAAGGATCGAGTATTTGTCACGGTTCGGCTCATCGGGATTGTCGTAAAGGTAGGGATTGTTGCTCTGAATGATCGAGGTGGCCATCGAACGGTAGGCCTGCGCCTGGTTCGAACTGTCCTCGATGTGATGCTCGGTGCTCGAAGCCTGATATTTGATTGCCCCAAGGGCCGAAACTTCGACTTTCGGAGTGATCTTCCATTTGAGTTCAGCCTGGAATTTCACGTCGCTCACGTTCAAGTCCATATAGTTCTTGGACAACTCGTCCTTGATGTTGAACGGAGTGTAATTGCGTGTGTAGAATTCATCAGGGTCGAGCGTGCGCGACGAACGCAATGCATAGGAGTAGGGGTTGATGTCGAAATCGCGTTTGACGGTTCCGAACACAGGGTCTACCTCCGACGAGAGCGATCCCGGTGCACGCTGTTCGCGGTACGAAGCGTTGCCGATGAGGTTCAGCGTCAGCTTGTCCTTGAGAATGTGCTGCGTGGTATTGACCAGAAGCGTGTAGCGGTTCACCTTGCTTTGGATGCTCCATCCCGGATCGACCATCGCACCGACGGAAGCGTAATACGAGCCTTTTTCACTGCCCGAGGAGATGCTGGCCGAGTGGCTGTGCTGAATGCTGTTGCGGAAGAGTTCCTTGAACCAGTCGGTATTGCGAAACTCCGCCTGTCGCAGGTAGGCGTTGCGCCCTTCGGGGGTGTTCAGTACGGCGAACTGCCCTGTGGCAGGGTCGTAGGTGTTGATCAGTTGCGACAACTTGCCATAGACGCCGCTTTCCGAACGGTAGACGGTATTGGCATAGTTGAGCCATCCCTTGTCGTACATCTCCTGATAGACGGCCATCTGCTCTTGCGAATTCATGATGTTGAAGTTCGAGTAGCTGGGAACCATACGCATCGTGAATTCGCCGGTGTAACTGACTTTCGTAATGCCGGGCGTACCTTTCTTCGTGGTGATGACGATGACACCGGCCATAGCGCGGGCGCCGTAGATCGAGGTTGCCGAACCATCCTTGAGAATCTGGAAACTCTCGATGTCATCGGCGTTAAGTCCGGCGATGGCCGAACTGATGAGCGTCGTGGCGTCGCCCGACGACAAGGAATTGGCATCGACGTTGATCACATCCTCCATGATCACACCGTCCACCACCCACAACGGCTTGGAGTCGCCGAAGATCGACGTGGCGCCGCGAATGCGGATTTTCGGGGCGGCGCCGAAAGTTCCGGAAACGTTTTGCACGGACACGCCGGCAGAACGGCCTTCAAGACCGCGGCTGATTTCACTGATGCCGTCCAGTTTGACATCCGAGGCTAATAGTTGGTCCGTGGCTCCGGTGAAGATTCGCTTGTCCATCTTTTGCATACCGGTCACTACGACCGATGCGATTTCTTGTGCGCTCGCTTTGAGTATGAAATCCATGCGGTCGGTATCGACCTTCTTCTCGACCGGATCGTATCCCAGAAAGGAGACACGCAGTACGGCTCCGGAGGGGACATTTTTGAGTGTATAAAGCCCGTCGATCGCTGCCGTGGCGGCATTGTTCGTGCCGACGACCTGGACGACGGCGCCCGTCAGCGGCGTACCGTCCTCTTCGGATACCGTGCCTGTTACCACGCGGTTTTGTGCCGAAGCCCGGCACACCACTGCCATGGCGAGCAGAATGAGTATGGTCAGTTTTTTCATTGGTCAGTCATTGAAATTCTTGGTTCCGGGGCGCAGGCAGGGCCGCGGTCGGCAAAAGTCGCGGCCCGCCCGCTGCATTCGGAGTCGGTTAGTAGTTTTTGGAAAGTTCCAGTGCGTTGGTTAAACAGAGCTGCCCGGTAAACGACCAATACCGGTCGTTGTTCTCCCAGAAACAGAGCGTCTTGGCCTCCCGGCCATTGCCCTGGCCGTTATCGCTGAACACGAGCTGGATCGTGCCTGCATTTTCATCGAAGACAGGTTCCGCCGCCCAGGCGACCACGCCCGCCTGTGACCAGATATAGTTGCCTTGCCCGTTATTCGGGCCATTGAAATGGAGGGTGTAGAACTTTGTTCCCGAAAAACCCAGTTCCTGACCGGTCTGAATGACCACTTTGCCATCGGCGAACTCCGCCGTAAAGGGATAATCCTTGAGTGCGGGATCGTTGATGGTGACCTTGTACGAATATTGATTTTCCTTGGCGGAGAATGTGACCGACGAGAGATTCTGGATGCTCCCGGCAAAAATATCGGTTTTGGTTACGTTCCACGTGCCGAGCAGGAAATCATAGGTGCTCTTTTTAGGTTGTATAAGCGTAACGATCACCGGATCGCCTTCTTCAGGTGTAAACTCCGCGCGCCCCTTCACCTCGACACGGCTCGACGCCTTGTTCGATGTGAAACTGACGCTCGCGCCGTCTTCGCTCTTCGAGAACGAGAATGCGTTATTCGGGTTCTCCGTGAGTTTTACATCGTAGACTCCGGAGCAGGTTACCGCAACGGAGAGCGTGCGGTCCGTATCGGAGAAGATGAGCGTCGAGGGTACAACGACAAGCCCCCTGAATTTATCCTGAACAACGTTGATCAGCAACGGCTTGAGTCCTTCCGCCTTCACGGTGACCGTGGCTGAACGCTCCTCTGAGCCCGTATACGCAAGAACGTTGAAATTGACGATCGAGCCGATGACTGCAGTACGACACCACGATTCGCTCGACTCCGCCGTTACATCCCGGCCACCGGCATCTACAATAGCACTGGCAAGACCGCCCTTGTAGTCGAATTTTTCACGCGTAATACTTCGGAGTGAAACAGATGTAGGATCGTCATCCTTCTCGCATCCGGTCAACAAGGCCAAGGAAGCCAGCAAGAAAAGTAAGTAATGTTTCATATGGGTAATTTTGGGTTGGTTGATTCCGCATTGTCAATCCTGGCCGGCTGATACTGCGACCTGCCGAATTCAATGTAAAATTACTGAATCCGGGATTCCGTGTTGAAAAATATCGTTCACTTTTACGATAAAATCGGCTCGGAGGCCCCGGGAGTTGAGAAATGGCTCATTCTGCCCCTGGCTACTGCGTTCCGGGGTCCTGCTTTTCGAGGAATTCCGTCGGAAGAACCCCGAACTGCTTGGCAAAACATTTGGCGAAATAGGACGACGAACTGAAACCGGTAAGAAATCCGATTTCGGTAATGCGGTATCGGCCTTCAATGATCATCCGTTTCGCCTCGTTCAAACGAATGAGTTTCATAAAATCGTTTGGCGTCAAGCCCGTAACGGCTTTCAGTTTTCGGAAAATCAGCGTGCGGCCCATCGCCAACTCACGAGCAAGAAGTCCCACGGACAAATCCGGATTCCGCATATGGGCGATGATCACGTCGCGGCATTTAAGGATGAACTCTTCGTCCAACCGGTTCTGTTGAGAACCCGTATCGAATTCGGTCATGAATTTGCCTGCATAGAAGCGCCGGATTTCATCACGCGTACGAAGCAGGCTGGAAATCTGCGCTTTGAGCTGGTCAGGCGAGAACGGTTTCTCGATATAGGCGTCAGCGCCGCATTCGAAACCCTCGATTTTAGAGCTTATGCCAGTCCGAGCCGTGAGTAAGATCACAGGGATATGGCTTGTGGAAATGTCGTTTTTGATACGCCGACAGAGCTCTATTCCATCGATATCGGCCATCATGATGTCGCTTACGACCAAATCGGGATCGTTGTTTCGAAGCAGGTTGAGCGCCTGGCTCCCGCTATCCGTTGAGATAACAAAATAATCGTTTCCGAGCACCTTGACCAAAAAATCGAGGATATTGCTGTCATCATCTACAACCATGACTGTATGGCGGACCGTCATATCGGAGGGCCGTTGTATCGCCAGGTCCGTTCCGGGTTCTTTCTGAAGCTGCGATTGCCCGACGGTTTCCGTATTGAGACGTGTCTCCACACGAATATCCATCTTTTCGCTCGCAGGTTCAGGGATGAATGCCGTCAGCAGCGCTCCGGATTTGCCGTCCGGACGTTCTGTCGCCGTAATTGTTCCGCCCATCAGGCGGATGAAGATTCGGCACAGATGCAAGCCAATTCCGACTCCGGACGCGAATCCGTTGTTCCGAGTTTGGTAAAAAGCTTCGAAAACCTTTTCCCGCTCTTCAGCCGGGATACCGGGACCGTCGTCCCACACTTTCATCACAAGACCGTCGTCTCTGCGATCGATGCAAATGTGGATTTCTTCTGCGGCGAAACGCAGAGCGTTAGACAACAGGTTGCTTATGATTTTGGTCAGCGCCTCCCGGTCGGTGATTTGCATCAGGCGATCAGGGATCTCTTCGATCAAACGGATGCGCCGCTGTTGTGCCGTGGGACCAAACATAGCCAATTGCTCCCGGACGAGCTGGCCGACATCGCAGATATCGTAGCGGAGTCTGTATTTGTTCGAATCGATCTTTCGGAAATCGAGCAGTTGGTTGACCAGCGAATGAAGCCGGTGGTAATTTTGCTTGATAACAGCCAGATACTCTCCGTCCTCCTCGGAAATCCGATGCGATTTCATGACTTGTTCCAGCGGCCCAATAATCAGGCTCAAAGGAGTTCGGATCTCATGGGTGATATTGGTAAAGAAACTGATGCGTTGCTCGTAGAGATTCCGTTCGTTCTCGCGTTTGACCGATTCGATCTTCTCTCGCTGCTGTTGCTCGGTACGCCGCATCCAGTAATACAGACCGACAGCGATTACGATAAGCGTCAGTACCACGTAACCTGCCAAAGCACCTTTCGACCGGAAAAACGACGGCTGGATACGAATCCAGAGTTTCGTCTCATCAGAATTCCATTGCATGTCGCCGTTGCCAACCTGCACCCGAAAACAATATTCTCCGGGACGCAGGTTATTGTAGTTGACCGAAGCGTTCCGGCTGTCGGTCATGGACCAATGATCGTCGAGTCCGTCGAGTCGGTAACGGTAGCGGCAATCTCCCGGAAAGAGGTAGGTTGGCGAAACGAAACGGAATCCCACCGAGGTCTGGCGGTGCGACAGCGTGATCTTCCGGGTGTATTCGACAGGAACCGAAAGCGGCGAGCTTCCGTCTTCCGCATGGGATACAGGCAGTCCGTTAAGCGAAAATCGGGTGATTATGACCGGATAGAGGTTCAAGTTGCCCATGATGTCATGGGGGGGGGTGAACGTACATATACCATCGGTCGTACCCAGCACGATGCGCCCGTCGGAAGTGAGGATACCCGAATTGGACATAAATTGTTCGGTGTGAAGCCCGTCGGCGCGCGAATAACGTTTCAATTGTCCAGTTGCGGGATAAAAGACGATCAGCCCCCTGTCCGTCGTGATCCAGAGTCTGTCGTTTTCAGGGATGATCCGCTGAATGATCTTACTGGGCAGAGGCAAGGTTTCATGGCGAACGAAACCGTCTTTTTCGTTATAACTGCAAAGTCCGTAACCGTTGGTTCCGATCCACAACCGGTTCGTGCGGTCGACGGCAAGCGTGTTGACCGCATTGCGGCTGATCGTCGCAGGGTCGTCGGGATCGTACCGGTAGTGCTGCAGGAGGTCGGTACGGGCATCGTAGGAGTAGAGGCCGTCTTCGTTCGTCGCGATCCAAAGACGGCCAGCATGATCCTCCGTAATGTCTGAAATACGCACCTTGGGGTCGCGTGTCACAAAACGATCTTCAAACCGGTCGTAATAAAAAAGCCCCACGGAAGTTCCGGCCCAAATGCGGCCGCTGCTGCTCCGGAATAGGACGAAGACACGAGAACTGGGATCCGACGGATCTGCAAGATAGGATTTCACGGTTCGGCTTTTCAAGTCCACGGCTTCGATACCCCGTTGGAAAGCGGCGATCCAGAGCGTTTGGTCATCGACAAGCATTGAAAAGACGTTGTAAATGGCAGTCCCAACGTTTTGAGCCGTGCGGTACGGAACGACCATGCCGGCATGTCTGTCGAAGAGCAGGATGCCGTCATTTTCGGTTCCCAATAGATACTGCCCGTCTTTCAGTTCACAGACCGCGCTGACGACCTTACCCCGGTCGGAACTATCGTTCTTTCGTGTGGCATAGCAAGTGAAGCTGTTACGGGCCGGGTGAAATTCTACACCCTCATAACAAGATCCGAACCAGAAATTTCCTTCGCGGTCGTATAGAAAAGAGAAGATGTTGCAACACTTGGTACGCATGAAGGGAACTTCAGTGTCCTCTATGGGACGAAGTTCCGATTCAGAAATACGGTAGAGTGTCGCACCACTGTTCGCACAGACAAGCAATTCGCCCGGCGCCCGCTCTGCCAGGCAGTGGATACGTTGCAATCGGCCCTCCCCATTCCTATCGTCATAATTGGTGAAACGGACTGTGCTCCGGTCGAAGCGATCAAGACCGGAACTTACCGTCCCGAGCCACAACGTGCCGTATGAATCTTCTGTGATGGCATCGATCGAATTATCCGAAATGCAATTCCGTCCGTCTGTTTCCTTCCGGTAATGAGTGAAGCATCCTGTCTGCTTGGAAAAAGCGCACAACCCTTCGCTGTAAGTTCCAATCCATATGGTTCCATCCTTGCTTTCGTAAATGGTAGAGATATAATCCTGCGCGATGGAGGTGTCATCACCGGGAACATGGCGGTAAACCGTAAGGCATTCCGTTACAGGATTCCAGCGAAAAAGCCCCGAATTGACAGTCGCAATCCAAATTTCACCTTCCCTGTCCTCAATGACTTCGGTCGTCTGTCCCGTAACGCATGCTCCGTCGGAAGTTCTGGCATCGAAATGTCGGAAACGGTCGGCCGCGGGTGTGTAAATGTCCACGCCATTATCAAGTGCGAGCCATATCTGCCCGCGGCTGTCGAGCATCAGCCGGCGGATATTGTTGCTCGAAATGCTCGACCGGTCGCCATCGGTATGGGTGTAACTGCGGAACTCACAGCCGTCGAAACGGCACAATCCGTTGTCGGTTCCGAACCAGATGAATCCTATCGAGTCCTGAACGATGCCATAGACGTGATTGGATGACAGACCGTCATCCACAGTATAGTTACGCAGATTATGATAAACAGAGGCGTTCGCCGATTCGGCACGCTCCAACAGAAACAAGATATAGAATAGAAACAAAAATGCAGCAATACAGCGGAAAATTCGTTTCATAGAAATTTGGATTATTGACAAATGTAATAAATGCAGGACTTTCTACAAAGATAATATGATACAGAAAAAGGCCAATTTCGTACATCTCGGTGTTGCGAGACGACGTTTCATGACGCGACAATTCGATTTTTCCTTTCCATTCAGATTATTGGCCTCGATATGTACTATTTTATCGTACAGCGGAAAACTTTTCATCTATTTTTACTTCGCGAGACGAGATAAAGAATTACTACTTAAATTTCTATCTTAATGAAATCGAACCCAAGCCGCACCCTGTTCCGCACGCTGTTCGCGACAGGCCTCCTCGCAGCCGGCCTCTGCTCCTGCTGCCCCAAACACAACA
>OCHV01000797.1_pt1 | contig 23665 bp, 24 predicted proteins | sample 1538461 | NCBI WGS metagenome assembly OCHV01 (sample SAMN04571692, study PRJEB22368) | human gut metagenome | biome: human gut; material: stool | host: Homo sapiens | place: Luxembourg | collected 2012-08-03 | reverse complement strand
CGAAATTGAAGTTGCTGAACCTGAAAACAAGGAAGCTGAAGCAGAGGCAGACGCTGAATAACACGCAAAATAGCGCGCGCCTTAGCATTTGTACAAAGTACAAAAGCGAGATCACTTAGGTGGTCTCGCTTTTTGTTTACTTCTTGCGCTTTTATATGAATAAAAAAGAATCCGGATCTGGGTGTGGTATCAAAAAAAAATTGTTGGACATGTTTAAACAATACGTAATAGGAAATGATCCCTACAAGTTTTCTCAGTCTATGTGTTGCGCATTTTTATTCTGATGAGTGCATAGATCGGTGCAGCCCTTTGGCAAAACAGCATAAGTTACTAAAAAGTTTCAGCAATTACTTTTATCGGTAACATAAATCCCTACTCGTAGCTGCTTCCAGGCTTCAGCCTCTTTATCAACTTTAAGGATGCGGCATTCCAATACGTCGTTGTGTCCAAAACGGAGTAGCAAAGCCGGAAGCCAATTTGAGTCTTGGGGAATATAGCCAATCTTTGCGTCTTTCCAATAAAGCGCAACAGCGCCTGGATCATTCGGATTATTTTCCTCTACGATCATGGTTAAATTAATGCCAACTTTTAGTTCGTCAAGTACAAGTGCGCCATCCCAATAACGCATACCGGCAACATTGAAGTCAGTTATATGGTGCGAGTAGATACTTATCTTTGATCCTTTCCAAATAATTCCTCTATTTGAAAGTGTACAGAACCAAAGCGATCTTTGTGTCCTTATCATTGGACAGGGAGAGCGTTTTGTTGCAATTATTGATTTGAGCGATTAGTTCATTTGAGGTGTTTTGCACTTCGCGTTTCAGTATTTATCGTTGGGCTAAGTGACCTTGCTTGCTTTAGGATGTGGATGTTTGATAAGCCATACGGTAATTAAAAGGCTTATGTGTTTACTTTATAAGAGGGAATCATGGCAAAGCTTGTTTTTAGTAGCGATTGGCATTTAGGCCATAACGCAGTTTTAGATTTAGCTCATAGACCTTTTGGTGATGTCGATGCAATGGCGCAGTATTTCGTAGAGCAGACCAATGAAATTTGCCAAGCTGATGATCGGCTTTTTTTACTCGGCGATATATCCTTCCGTTCAAGTTATGACTATGCGGTTGCCTACTTAAAACAGCTAAAGTGCAAGCATGTTTCTCTTATTTTTGGAAACCACGATTTTAAGTTGCGGGAGCAATGGACGGCATCGGGGCTTTTTGAGTTTTGTGGAGACATGTTTGAAATAAACCCAAAGGGTTATGGCTATGAAGGTGTTGGTAAATTGGTCCTATGTCATTACCCGCTTTTGACCTGGAACAGTGAAAGGTATAACCACAAGCAAGGCAATAGCCTCTCGATCAATCTTCACGGTCATCTGCACAGTGATGGAATATACAACAAACAGTGTCGAGACGAGGGGGCGTTTCGCTATGACGTTGGGGTTGATGCTAATGGGTATAAGCCTGTTTTGCTAGAAGAAATCATCGCGTTTCTTAAGTGAGAGCTGCTGACAAGAGATTACTTCCGGTGATCAATACCAGTCAGGGATGAGAAAATGCGCTACAGTGAAAAGGTAAACAAAAGGTGCTGAACTACCACTTTTGAGAGGGGATCTTTAAGTGTTGCGTATTTTTATCACGGGCGGAATCGGTTCAGGAAAATCTACCCTCATGGACTTTCTTAAGGAAAAGGGTGCCGGTATTTTACTTGCTGATAAAGTGGGGCACGAGAATCTTCGCAACAAAGAAATGAAGGCTGAACTTGTTGCAGCTTTTGGCTCTGAAATTCTTGATGAACGAGGCGAGATTATTCGTTCTGAATTGGCGGCACGCGCCTTTGCAACTCCGGAGGATACTAAGCGCATGGATGCCATCACGCAACCACGTTTATATGAGGGGTGCTTGCGCCATTTGGAGGAATTAGGTAAAACACACCAAGTTGTTGCACTGGAAATGGCCATCCTTGATGGGCGTGATGATTTTTATAAGCAGGCAGATATAGTAATAGCGGTTACCACTTCGCCTGAAGTTCGCATTAAGCGGCTGATGGCTTCGCGTGGCTTTAGTGAAGAGGATGCGCGTAACCGCTTAGCGCGTCAGGTACCGGAAGAAAAACGTCTTGCTATTGCAGATGTAGTGTTTACCAATGATGGCACTTTGGAAGAATTTGAAACACAGATTCAGACGTGGTGGGAAAACGAAATACAGCCCCGTCTAAATAAGAACAATAATGCTGTTTAGGGTTGTCACTGCGATCAGCGCAATTGGCTTTTAGGTGACTTTTAGCAATTAGCGTTAAGCAGCTTCCAACGAGAAAATCATTTTAGGTTGTCTCGTTTTTGTTGCGTAAGATTATCTTGTTCAATATCGAATTACGGTAACTACCTGATAGGATTGCTATCAGGTAGTTTGATGATGAGGAGGAACAATGGCACATCTTCAAAGCCTTGAAGGCCATCAAATGGAAGGCAAATTGCCTATAGCGCGCCTTTCGTCTCAACCATTTGAGGTAGTTTCTCCCTATGAACCTGCAGGCGACCAACCTAAAGCTATTGCGCAGCTTGCTAAAAATATCGAATCGGGTATGCGATACGAAACACTGTTGGGTGTTACGGGTTCCGGTAAAACATATACCATGGCCAAAACTATTGAAGCGGTTCAAAAACCAACCTTAGTGTTGGCACCAAATAAAACGCTAGCAGCGCAATTGGCAGCAGAGCTCAAAGAATTTTTCCCCAATAACGCCGTAGTGTATTTTGTTTCCTACTACGATTATTACCAGCCAGAAGCGTATGTTCCTACCACGGATACCTTCATCGAAAAGGATGCTTCCATTAACGAGGAAGTGGAAAAGCTTCGCCATGCAGCAACGTCCATGCTGCTTTCTAGACGTGACGTTATTGTGGTGGCTTCGGTGTCGTGTATTTACGGTATTGGATCGCCTATGGAATATGCGGGAATGGCGGTTTTTCTGGATAAAGAAGTTGAACAGGATCGCGACGAGCTTATTCATAAGCTGATTGACATTCAGTACGATCGTAATGATTACGAACTTAAGCGCGGCACGTTTCGTGTTCGGGGCGATTCGTTAGATATTTTTCCACCCTATGCCGACAATCCTATCCGTGTGGAGTTTTGGGGTGACGAAATAGAAGAAATTTCGGAAATTGACAATGTTACTGGTGAAGTACTAAATACCTATGAAGCGCTTCCGGTTTGGCCTGCTTCGCACTATGTGGCAGCCCGTCCTGCGGTTGAGCGTGCCCTACAAACTATTCGTGATGAATTGGATGCACGCTTGAAGGAGTTCAAGGAAGAAGGCAAGCTTCTTGAAGCCCAGCGCTTAGAAATGCGCACTTCGTATGACTTGGAAATGATTGAGACTATGGGCTTTTGCTCGGGTATTGAAAATTATTCGCGTCATTTGGATGGGCGTGCACCGGGAGAGCCGCCCTATACCTTGATTGATTATTTCCCTAGTGATTTCTTGTGTTTTATTGACGAAAGTCACGTAACGGTGCCTCAGATTCGTGGCATGCACGAAGGGGACCGTTCGCGTAAGGTAACACTGGCAGAACATGGTTTCCGATTGCCATCGTGTTTAGATAATCGCCCGTTGCGTTTTGATGAATTTGAAGCGCGTATTCCGCAATTTGTGTACGTATCCGCAACGCCAGGTGATTATGAAGAGCGGGTAAGTGAAGCAAAGGTGGAACAAATTATTCGTCCAACTGGTTTACTTGATCCAGAAATTGATGTGCGTCCTATTCTGTCGCAGATTGATGACATTATTGATGAAGCGAAAGAACGTGCAAAGCGTGACGAACGTGTGCTTATTACCACGTTAACCAAGCGTATGGCAGAGGATCTTACCGAGCATCTATTGGACCAAGGGGTTCGTGCGCGTTATATGCATTCCGATATTGGCACCTTGGAACGTGTTGAAATATTGCGTGATTTACGTAAAGGTGAATTCGACGTTTTGGTGGGTATTAACCTTTTGCGCGAGGGTTTGGACCTGCCGGAAGTTTCATTGGTAGCTATTTTGGATGCGGATAAGGAAGGTTTTTTGCGCAACCATCGTTCTCTTATTCAGACTATTGGTCGCGCCGCACGTAATGCGAGTGGTCAGGTAATTATGTATGCCGATAAAATTACCGATTCCATGGATCGCGCTATTACAGAAACACGTCGTCGTCGTGCTATTCAGATGGCCTATAACGAAGAGCATGGCATCGTGCCGAAAACCATTCGTAAGGGTATTAGCGATATTACCGATTATCTTGAAACTGACGAGGGTAAACGCAGTGCCGATGAAGTAAATGCCGAATTGGCGGGTTATTCACGAAGTGAGATGCTGCGTGTTATTGCTGCTCTTGAAGAAGAAATGATGGAAGCTTCGGCTGCGATGGATTTTGAACGAGCAGCATCGGCGCGTGATCAGGTGATCAAATTGCGCGCTCAGCTGGAAGGGAAGGCCGAAGAAGATATCTTGGGCGACTTGAAGAAAACTGCTCGAAAGGGTAGTGCGTTTGGTTCACGCAAAAGCACTTATGGGGGCGGCAGACGTTCGTAAAAGATGTTTTTGTGGGGCGAACATTTGTAATAGGAGCGCGTGTAGCTTTGCTCTAAATGGGGCGGACGCTTGTAATAGTGTGCGTGTATGCTCTAATGAGATGAACACTTGCAATAGTGCACGGGAGCTCTGCTCTAAGGCAAGTGTCCAGAATCACAAATTAGATTGGCGTGAGGTAACCTGTGCTCAATTTGTGGGGACGCTTTATTTAATGTTGTCCTAAGTCCCGTATCCTTCTATCCTACAATTAGTTAGATAAACTAAGTAAATTGCAGAACAAGAAATCACGGTTTCTTGCGGAAGGAGATGAGCATGGGATTCGCTGTCGTAGTTGATTCAACGTGCGATTTTACTCAGGAAGAATACAAAGCTCTTGATGTTCATATGGTTCCCTTAAGCGTTTTGATCGATGGGAAAGTTTTCAAGGACCAGGTAGAAATTTCCTCTGAACAGTTTTATGAGCGCATGGCTGCCTCTGATGGTCTTCCTCAGTCCTCTCAGCCCACTCCTCATGAATTTGAGCAGATGTACACCTCCCTTGCCGAACAGGGCTATGACGGCGTGATCGCTATTCATATTGCGGGTGTTTTATCCGGCACCATTGAATCTTCTCGTACTGCTGCTGAACAGGTAGACATCGATGTGCGCGTTCTGGATGGCGCTCGTGCAGGTGCTACAGCATCCGTCGCTTTGGTAGTTGCTGAAATTTGCAAGATGCGTGATGCGGGTGCAACGCTTGATGAAGCTGAAGCTAAGGCGAAAGAATTACTTGCAACGGCAGAATTTTTGGTAGCTCCTGAAACACTGGAAAACTTGCTGAAGGGTGGTCGCCTTTCTGCTGACCAGGTAAAGAATGCAAGCCTTTTGAATATTAAGCCAATCTTCACCTTTAATGAAAAGGGTATTCTGGTGGCTTATGGTAAGGCTAAGGGCATGCGCGGCGTTATTAAAACGTTTGTAAGTGAAGTAGAAAAGCGTACTGCTGATAAAGGTACTCAGCGTATTCGTTTCTGCCACAGCGGTAATTTGAAGCCCATCGAAGATATGAAGGCGGCTCTTGCCGAGGCTGACATTGAGTACATCGATGGCGGCACCTGCCCCTGCGGTGCGATCATTTCTACCCACCTTGGCCCTGGCGCTTTGGGTATTGGTATGCTGCCCGTAAACGCGTAAAGTAAAGAAACGTTTACTGACACAATGTGAGTAATGGAAGGAGAAAGGTTTTGAATACGAGCATCGAAACACCTGATTGGCAGCGCGAAGGTAAAGAAGTTGTCAATGAGATGCTCACTGACACCTTTAATTCCATCTTGCGTATTGAGGAAAAATCATTAAACAACCGCCTTACCGAAGGGTTGAGTATTGCAGAACTCCACACCATTGTTGCGGTAGGACTGCATGAAATTAATCCTATGAAGGTGGTTGCTTCTCGTCTTGATGTAACCCTGGCCACTCTTACTGCTTCGATGACGAAGCTTGAGCGAAAAGGGTATGTCAAACGAACAAGAAGCGAAGTAGATCGCAGGCAAGTGCTTGTTCAGCTTACTTCTAAAGGACGTAAGGCGTTTCGTGCACATGACGCTTTTCATAAAAAGATGGCCGATCGTGCACTGGAGCGTTTAACTCCTGAAGAAGAAGCTGTTCTTTATAAAGCTTTAGGTAAGGTCAAAGAATTTTTTGACCAAGAAAACGCAGCTGCTGCTAAGTAAGCGGCTTACAAGAAAGGATTACAAATGGCAACTCTCGACGCAATTAAAGAGATTTTGGAAGAAACCCTCGACATCAACCCAGAAGACGTAACCGAAGACGCTACCTTTGAAGATTTGGGAATCGACTCTTTGGATATGGCTGAACTCATTTGCGACATTGAAGAAAAGCTTGACATTGACTTCGGCGAACCAGAGGGTCTTGAAACCATCGAAGATCTGGTTTCCTATATCGATTCTCTGTAAAGAATCACCTTTAAAAAACGCTTACGAGTACTGCATATTTAGAGTTGAACCGTTGGGTTCCTGCTGGTGATTTTAACTAGTGGTCTTCTGTAAGGCTGCCAGTTCGTCGGTAAAGTGGCCGTACTCGAAAGTTGTGTTGCCGGCATTGTTTTAACCGGCTCGCTTGTTGTTAATGACTTCCACTTATGAAAGAGATGATCATACATGAAAACACGAGTAACTGAGCTGTTGGGAGTTGAATATCCTATTATTCAAGGTGGCATGGCAAACATCGCCGATGCTCGCCTTGCTGCTGCGGTTAGCAATGCTGGCGGTTTAGGAATAATTGCCTGTGGCGCTGCTCCTGTTTCTTGGGTTAAAGCCGAAATTGAAAAGGCACGTGAATTAACCGACAAGCCTATCGGTTTGAACATTATGCTCATGAATCCCGAAGCTCCTCAGTTGGCTCAGCTTGCTGCTGATATGAAAGTTGATGTGGTTACCACTGGTGCTGGCAATCCTGGTTCTTATGTACCTCTGTGGAAAGAAGCTGGCATCACCGTTATTCCGGTTGTAGCTTCTGCTGCTTTGGCTCGTCGTATGGAACGCTGTGGTGCCGATGCTATTGTGGCTGAAGGCTGTGAAGCGGGCGGCCATATTGGTGAACTTAACACCATGGTGTTGGTTCCTGCTGTTTGCGATGCGGTTTCTATTCCGGTAATTGCAGCTGGTGGTATTGCTGATGGACGAGGTATGGCTGCAGCGTTTGCTCTGGGGGCTGAAGGTGTGCAGGTTGGCACCCGCTTCTTAACCGCAGAAGAATGCTGCATTGCTCAGGCTTACAAAGATAAGGTTATTGCTGCAAAGGATTCGGACACTATTGTTACGGGTCGTGCCGGCGGTCATCCTGTGCGTGGCCTGAAGAACAAGCTTACGCGTGAAATCCGCCAGATGGAGGCAGCCGGTAAAGGCGACAGTGCTGAAGCGGAAGAGCGCCTGGCTGGTTCGCTTCGCCGTGCAGTACAGGGCGACGTGGACAATGGATCTATGATGGCAGGTCAGTCTGCTTGTTTAGTTCATGATTGCAAGCCTGCGGCAGACATTATTAATGAACTGGTTTCTCAGGCTCAGCAGTGGGCGGGATTTGGTTTGCAGGAAATGGCAGACAAAAATGCTGTCCGTGCGTGGAAGTAGGAGATGACCGCAATGAGTGTATGGATGATGCCTGGTCAGGGCGCACAAAAGGTTGGTATGGGTGCCGATCTTTTGGTGTTGCCTGAAGTTGAAGAAACCTTCGAAATGGCAAAAGCGGCAACAGGGATTGACCTTGTTGCGTTGAGTAAGGAAGGCGACGAAGCGCGAATTAACGATGCGCTTAATTCTCAGATTCTTACCTCTGCCATTTCGGTGGGTGTAGTGCGTGCCTTATTTGCGCAGGGTTGTACCCCCGATGCTATTGTGGGCTTTTCCTTGGGCGAAATCAGCGGCCTTATGGTTTCCGGAATACTGTCGCTTGAGGAAGGCTTCGCGCTGTTGAACGAGCGTTCTCTTGCTTTGGCTGAAGCTTGCAAAAATAACCAAGGTGCTATGCTAGCGCTTTTAGGCGCAAGTCATGAAGACGCACAAGGTGTATGTGATGCCTGCGCTGAAGGCGAGGTACTGGTATGTGCAAATTACAACGCACCCGGTCAAGTGGTGGTATCGGGTAACATCGCGGCAATTGATCGTGCCGAGGCTTACTGGAAAGAGCAGTCCAAGCGTTGTTCTCGTCTGCGTACTGCGGGTGCTTTCCATAGTCCTTTGATGGCAGATGCGGCAGCACGGGTTGCTAAATTCTGCGAAACACTTTCCTTTAAGCAGCCAACCTATCCGCTTATTTGCAATACTGATGCGAAGCCTTTTGTGGTAGACGAAGCGGTTGATCGCTTATCAGCTCAGGTAAAAAGTTCAGTGATGTTCGAACAGAGCATTGCATCACTTGTTGCGGCAGGCAATTCCGATTTTGTTGAAGTTGGCTTTGGCGGAGTTCTTACTAATTTGGTGAAGCGTATTGATCGTGGAACTAATCGTATAAAAATTGGTACGTACGCCGAATGGGAAAAGGAAATTCCTGTCCTTACTTCGTGTGAGGAATCTAAAAAATAACAACGAGGCAACCGAAGGAGGTTTGCATGGCTGATATACAAGAAACCCAGGAGCAGGTTGCACTCGTAACGGGCGCAAGCCGAGGTATTGGTGCTGCTATTGCTCGTAAGCTTGCAGCACAGGGTTTCGCTCTTGCCCTTAATCATTCCAGTGAACACAGCGCTCAGGCCTGTGCTGATTTAGCGCAGGAGCTTCAGAGCGAATACGGAGTGAAAACCGCAGTTTATTGTGCCGATGTTTCGGACTTTGATGCTGCTAAACACATGGCAGAACAAGTTCGCGAACAGTTTGGGCGTATTGATGTGTTGGTAAACAATGCGGGCGTTACTCGCGATGGACTGTTGGCTCGTATGAGCGAAGAGGCATTTGATAAGGTAATTTCAGTTAACTTAAAGGGCGCTTTCAACTGCATGCGCCACGTTGCTCCTATTATGATGAAGCAACGCAGCGGTCGTATCATTAGCATTTCAAGTGTAGTTGGTTTGTATGGTAATGCTGGTCAGGTCAATTATGCTGCTTCTAAGGCGGGCATTATTGGTATGACAAAAAGTGCTGCTAAGGAATTAGGTGCCCGTGGTATTACGGTTAATGCCGTGGCACCAGGTTTTATTGATACAGATATGACGCGTGCACTGAGCGAAAAAACTCGCGAAGGCGTAGTTTCGCGTATTGCCTTGCGTGAATTAGGTAGCGCCAAAGATGTTGCTGGTGCGGTTGGCTTTTTAGCAAGCAAAGAAGCCCGCTACATTACGGGTCATGTTTTAACGGTAGATGGAGGATTATCGCTATGAGTTCACAGACGAATACGGTGTCATTACACCGTGTAGTTATTACCGGTATGGGTGCGGTGTCTCCTGCTGGACTGGGCGTTGAAACTCTGTGGTCGAAAGTTACCAGCGGTGAGAGCTGTCTGTCTTTATTCCCTGAAGAACGTCGAGAGCAGTTGGGGGTAAACGTAGGGGGTACTATTCCTAACTACGACCCTCTGGAGATGGGCTTTACCAAGAAGGAGTCTCGTCGTTTTGCTCCTTTTGTTCAGTATGCCATCCTGGCTTCCGACGAAGCTATGGCGCAGGCGGGCATTGATATGGAAAAAGAAGACGCAGATCGTTTTGCCTGCATTTTTGGCTCCGGCATTGGTGGCCTTAACATGTTTGAACATGAATCGGTTGTTTTGCATGAAAAGGGCGCAAAGCGCGTAAGTCCTTTGTTTATTCCTACCATGATTTCCAATATGGCAGCAGGCAATTTGTCTATTCGCTATGGCTTGAAGGGCGATTGCCTCAATATCGTAACCGCTTGCGCAACTGGTACGCATTGCGTGGGAGAGGCGTATCGTTTGATTCGTTTCGGATATGCTGATGCGGCTCTTGCAGGCGGCACAGAAGAAGGTACTGCCAACATGTCTTTGGCTGGCTTCGCTAATTTGGGTGCTGTCACTAAGTCTGATGACCCGAAAAACGCTTCAATGCCTTTCGATATTCGTCGTAGTGGTTTTGTACCGGGCGAAGGTGCTGGTGCGTTAGTGCTTGAATCTTTAGAGCATGCGCAAGCTCGCGGAGCAAACATCATTGCTGAAGTGACCGGCTTTGGTTCTACGGGCGATGCATATCACATCACTGCTCCTGAACCAAGCGGTGAAGGTGCGGTTCGTGCCATGAAGCAGGCTCTGGCCGAAGGTGGCTTCAGCGTTGACGATATCGGTCATTTAAATGCTCACGGTACCGCAACTCCGGTGAACGATAAAACCGAATCTGCGGCTTGGAATACGCTCTTGGGAGATCGTGCACGTGAGGTTCCGGTAACTTCGGTTAAAGGCTGTGTTGGTCATATGCTGGGTGCTGCTGGTGCAATTGAGGCAATCGTAGCTGCTCTTTCTGCGGCAAAAAGCGTCGTACCTCCTACGGCTGGCTTTGCTGAGGCAGACCCCGAATGTCCTGTGTTGGTTCCTACGGCAGCAATGGTAAATTATGACCAAAAAGTAGTGCTTTCCAATTCGCTTGGTTTTGGTGGACATAATGCAACCTTGGCTTTATCGCCCTTTGTCGAGGAGCGTGCCTAATGGCTGAAGAGAATCAAACCATGTGTGATGCTTCTTTATCAGAGGCTGCTCAATCAGGTGTAAAGGAAGGCAAAACCACTACGGCTAAAGGTGCTTCTGAAGTTTCGGGATCCGCTAAAGCTGCAGTGTTGCCTGTTGAATTTCCCTGCGAGAAAGAAGGGGTATTAAAGCTTCTTCCTCATCGCGATCCTTTTGTTTGGGTAAGCCGTGTCTTATCGTGTGAGCCAGGCAAAAGCGTGGTAGCTGAATTGGATGTTGATCCCGAGCTGCCTTTATTTGCGGGCCATTTCCCTGGACATCCGGTTCTTCCTGGCGTAATTTTGATGGAAGCGCTTGCGCAGGCAGCAAGCATTTGTGTGCTTGTTCAGGATGGCAAAGAAGGCTCTTTGGGTTATTTAGTGGGAATCGATAAAGCGAAATTCCGTCGAACGGTTCTTCCTGGTGAAACGGTAACCTTAAAGGGAACCATCACGAAGAATTCAACGCGTATGTGCGTTGCTGAAGTGGAAGCAAGCGTTGATGGGGAAGTATGTGCAACAGCGGTGCAAAAATACGTTATTGCGCCCGGTAAAAAATCAGAGGGAGGTAATCAGTAATGACTGCAGTTCAGCAAAATACGCAGGCAGCAGTAGTAACTGATGGTCCTACTATCGTATATCAGTTGCCAATTTTGGCAGAAAAGCTTGATGGTCCTTTATTGGTGGTTGGCTATGGATCACCCATGAAGGCAACGGTGAAGGCATGCGTGAAAAGCGGATGCTCTCAAATTTGGGTAACAGGTACCGATGATAAAGCTCGTGCCTTTGCCTGTTCTGGCGCTGCGCAGGTAGCGTCATTGGGACCAAAATTTGATGCGCGTTTGTTCTCAAATGAATATGCCATTATGGATGCAGTTCGCAAAAGCGGCGCTTCGGTAATGTTGGTATGCAACCCTGAAACTGCTAATAGTTCACTTCTTCGCATGGTGGCACATCAGGCAGGTGTTCAGGTGCTCGGTCCGATGGATAAGGATCGTACTCATACCATGTGGGTAGAATGTGCTCCTAATCCTGATTTTGGTGACTACGAAGTAACGTGGCGCAAGTGCCCTAAGTGCAAGTTGAATCACGACGAAAAGCCTGTGCTAGCAACGGGTGGTGTATGTCCTACCTGTGGTGAGCTGTATCGCCTTACCTCCGATGAGCGTCTGGATTACCTTTTCGATAAAGATTCCTTTGAGGAATGGAATACGGGTATTCCAGAAACTGATCCGCTTTCTTTCCCAGATTACGATGCCATTATCGAAAAGAACCGCACTAAAAGTGGGCTTGAAGAAGCAGTTCGCTGTGGATCGGCACTTTTAAAGGGGCGCAAAATTGCGGTTTGTATTATGGAATCTACGTTCATGATGGGTTCCATGGGTTCAGTGGTGGGCGAAAAAATTACGCGCACTATTGAACGAGCAACTGACGAGCGTTTGCCTCTTATTATCTTTACTGCATCAGGTGGTGCTCGTATGCAGGAAGGTCTTGTGTCCTTGATGCAGATGGGCAAAATCAGTGCAGCGGTAGAACGTCATAGTCGTGCAGGGCTGTTGTATATTTCGGTCATTACCGATCCTACTACCGGTGGTGTTACTGCATCCTTTGCAACGCAGGGTGACATCATTGTGTCGGAGCCTCATGCGCTTATTGGTTTTGCTGGTCGTCGTGTTATTCAGGACACCATTAAGCAAACTTTGCCTGAAGGGTTCCAGACGGCTGAATTTGCGCTAGAACATGGCTTGATTGACGCTATTGTTGAGCGTTGCGATTTGCGTGATTATCTTTCCGATGTGGTAGACATTCATTGTGCAACGCAGGATTTGGAAGCACTTTCTGTTGATGAAGAAAGCGGAAGCGCAACCGATGGCACCATTCGCTCTGTTGTTCGTGCTGCACGTGAGGCAGCTGTTTCGCGTGCGGAATTGGGTCATACGGATGTGGTGGCGCATGGCTCGTCAGCTAAAACGATCCCTACTAAGCAGGGCGGCAATCCCTTTGCGCGTTTGTTTGGTAAGGCTGGTGCTGCGCTTTCTGGTGATGAATCATTCCCGCTTAAGCGTGCGTTGCGCAAGCGTGGTGTTGCTGATGCGCCTTCCATTCTTCCTATGAAGAAAGCCGAAGCAGGATCTGGTGGGGATGATAACCCTGCATGGCAAAGCGTTTTGTTGGCAAGAAACGTTCATCGTCCTACTGCTCAGTACTATATCGATCATATGGTAGACGGCTTTATTGAGCTGCATGGCGATCGTGCTTTTGCGGATGATGGCGCTATCGTTGGTGGTATTGGCTGGATTGATGGCATTCCTGTTACGGTAATTGCTGAAGAAAAGGGAGCCGATTTGCATCAGCGTATTGCACGCAATTTTGGTTGTCCTCAGCCTGAAGGCTATCGCAAGAGCTTGCGCTTAATGCGCCAGGCAGAAAAATTTGGTCGTCCTATTGTATGCTTGGTTGATACCCAGGGTGCCTTCTGTGGCATGGAAGCTGAAGAGCGTGGTCAAGGCAATGCAATTGCCGATAATTTGATGGCAATGTCGGGTTTTGGCGTGCCGGTGGTATGTGTCGTACTTGGCGAAGGTGGATCGGGTGGTGCGTTAGCGCTTGCGATGGGTAACCGTGTCGCAATGCAGGAACATGCCGTATATTCGGTACTTTCACCTGAAGGCTTTGCCTCTATTTTATGGAAAGATCGTTCTCGTGCTGCTGAAGCTGCAGCGGTTATGAAAATGAGTGCTGCTGAAGCGAGCGAAATGGGCTTAATTGAAGAGGTTCTCAGCGAAGGAGAAAAGCCTGCGCATGAAAATCCTGAACAGGCTGTTGTTGCTGTTCACGATTTTGTGACGCGTTCCTTAGAGGAATTGCTGCCAATGACTTCAGACGAATTGCGTCAGCAGCGCTACGAACGTTTCCGTGCGTTCTAGAACGTACTAGACGCTACGAGCTATCTTGGTAGCTCTTGGGGTTTTGAATAGCGCCCAGACGTTGGATAGCGTTTGGGCGCTTCATATATATTCAAGTATTCCGGGCTTGTGTCACCCTGGGATAGCAGCAAACCCTTTGATTTATACAAATATCGGTAATTTAACCGCCGAAATGGCAAATTCTGAGCATATCGGGTTGTTCTTTCAGAAAAAATCGAAAGAATATTGCCAGATATGCTTTCTTTTTGTCATTTTGTATTCATACCTCGAATATAAAGGTAAAGATATGCAGGTAATGAATGGATTTTGCAGAACAATTGACCCGATAGCGTACAAATTTGCCATTTTAGGGCATTTAGAAACCGGATTAGGAATTAAAGGCGAAGAGGCTAAACTAACTAGCTCCAACCTGGTAAATCCAACCGAGGATTAAAGTTGATCTAGAAGATCAAAAAAGCGATTGAAGATTTAAAAGAGTAATCAAAGTAAAAAAGCTGGCCGAAAATAAAAAGAGCAACCGAAGTTTGAAGGGTTGACCAAGGGCTAAAAAAGAGCAACCGAATGTAAAAAGGAAAGCTAAAAAGGTGACCAAAATAAAAAGAGCAACCAGGAATGTTTCCTAGTTGCTCCTAAATAGCCAAACGATTTGTTTGAGCAAGCGATCTACTGACTTGGAAGATATTCTTCGCTTAGCCCAATCCGAGCCAGGTCATGATTTTTGGTGCATATCCCATAATGAAGATGATGATGATCAACACTGGGATACCGTAGGATACCCAAATGCGGCTCCAGGCAGGGAAGGCAATTCCTTTACCCATGTTTGCTTCTGCGACGAAGTTTTTCCAACCCCAGCCATAACGACGGGTACAGAACAAAACAAAAACCAAGGAGCCCAAAGGCAACATGTTGTTAGAGACGATAAAGTCTTCGATTGATTGAATATCGCCAATAGCAGGGATAGTAACACCGGAAAGCACGTTAAAACCAAGGGCGCAAGGCAAACTCAAGATAATAACCAGTACACCGTTGATGGCTACTGCCTTAGAGCGGGTCATGCCCCATTTGTCCATGCACCAGCTGATAAGGTTTTCGAATACTGCGATAACGGTGGAAAGTGCTGCAAAGCTCATGAATACGAAGAACAAAGCGCCCCAAAGTTCCCCTAAAGGCATTTGAGCAAACACCAAAGGTAAGGTAACAAAAACCAATGAAGGACCGGAATCAGGGGTAACGCCGTAGGCGAAGCAGGCAGGAAAAATAATCAAACCAGCAAGAATAGCAACAACGGTATTAAGAGCTGTTACAGAAATTGCTTCACTGGTTAAGCGACGCTCGCGCCTGATATAGGAACCAAAAATTTCCATGGCTGCAATACCAAGCGATAGCGAGAAGAATGCCTGTCCCATGGCGGCATAGGTAGCTTCCCCAAAGGTTGCCCAGCCATTTTCGAAGAGACGAGAAAAGTCCGGAATTAGGTAGAAGGCAATGCCTTCAGCACCGCCTGGTAGCGTCATGGTTCGTATACACAGTGCAATCATGACGACGAATAGAATTGCCATCATCCATTTAGTAATGCGCTCAACACCCTTTTGAAGGCCAAGGCTACAGATAGCAAAACCAATAGCAATTGCAGCAAGCATCCAGCCAATAAGCTCGCTGGGATTGGCAAGCATGGCATTGAATACGTTTGCGGCAACTTCGCTACCGCCACCATTAAAGGTACCTGCTGCCATTTTGGGAATGTAGGCAAGCATCCAGCCTGCAACGGTGGTGTAGAACATCATCAAAATCATGCAGCCAATGTAGCCCCACCAAGAAAACCAGTGGAAGCGACGTTTGGGCTCCAGGATGTCGAAGGCTTGCGCAGCACTTTTTTGCGCAGCACGACCTACAGCAAATTCCATGACCATTACAGGAAGGCCAAGAATTACCAAAAAGATTAAATACAACAATACAAATGCGCCACCACCATATTCGCCGGTAATGTAGGGGAAACGCCAAACGTTACCGATGCCAATAGCGCATCCAGCAGCGATAAGGATAAATCCAATTCGTGAGGCAAAATGTTCGCGAGACGAACCAGCATTTGCTGCTGTGTCAAATGCTTTATTACTCATGGTTTTCTTTCTCTTTAGTCGGATACAGAAGTGTCCAGAATTTTACCACTTTGCAACAGTTCTATAACGTACGTATTGGCAGCGAGCTCTGCATCCCAGATTTCGGTCATGACGTAGAAGCCAGGATGTGTTTTTGTATAGGTAAGTGCTTGGTTGATACATTCCGATAAGTCGCTGCTTTCAATGCGGAATCCGCGGTAGGTGGTTTTGGATAGATGATAAAAGTTACCTTCAGGGTCGTTAGGATGAGAAAACGCTAAAGACTTTTTCGCGTCAGACAATGTTGCTGGGTAGAATTCGACAGACACGTAGGCAGAGCATTTTAAATCGTCTGTTGAATCGATAAGCAAACCTTGAAAATAAAGCGGCGTAAACCCCAGATGTTCGGCCTGCTGATAAAGATCGCTCATGGTTTTAAGGTAGTGCTTTATCTCGAAGGGTTTGCTGCTATCCCAGGGTTTTGCGTACACGGACGAGAAATTGAGTGTTCGGGTATAGCGCATGCGGCAACTTCGATGTTTTGTTTGTTCTTCAATTTCTTCCAAACAGGAATTGATTTGAATAAGTGACTGCTGCGCCCGCTGCATTTTCCGCTCTGCTATATGCGCCCCTTCTTTGAGGAGTTTCTTTAAATCTATGGTTCCTTGTGTAGTTTGGTAATCAAGAAGGTGCTTAAGGGGGATATCAAGCTCGCTGCAGGTAAGGATTACATCAAGATCAAAAAGCTGCGCAGGAGAGTAATATCGATATCCACTCTGAGGATCGATATACTTTGGTTTGAATATGCCAATTTTTTCGTAATACCGAAGTGCCTTAATACTGACATTCTTAAGCCTTGAGGCTTCCCCGATAGAAAGTAGTGAATTTCTCATGACAGCTCCTTGACTCTACCCTAGGGGCAGAGTTTAGCATGACAAATCGCGAAATGAATCAATTTAATTGTTCGGGATTTGAAAAAGCCAGCAGAAACATTAGACGAAAAGGAAAAATATGAATCCTTATCTTATGATTGCTATTGCGGTTTGCGCGGAGGTGTTTGCTGACTCCATGCTGAAAGCGTCGCAAGGATTTAAATACAAGTTGCCGATTATCGGGATTGTTGTCGGTTATGTAATTGCGTTTTGGTGCATTTCTCAAGTTTTGATGATGCTGCCTTTGGGTCCTGTCTATGCCATCTGGACGGGAGCTGGCATCGCTCTTACCGCAATTGTGGGCGCTATTGTTTGGAAAGAAGGGTTCAACCTTAAAAAAATCGTGGGCCTTACGCTGATTATTGGCGGTATCGTTATTTTGAAATTGGGTGTATAAGCATGGGGAATATCGAAACCTTTCAACGCGAAAAGAAAGAAGCTATCAAGAAAAAAGCTGCTTCAAAGCGGTTCTGGTTTTTGCTCTTAGGTATATCTATTGCCTGCGAAGTAACTGCAACCATTTCGCTTAAAATGGCAGAAGGTTTTACCGTGGTGGGGCCAAGCATCATAACTATTCTTGGCTATCTTGCTTCATTTATTCTTCTGGTTCGCATCCTTGAGCATATGCCCCTTGGTTTGGTCTATGGTATTTGGGGTGGTGTAGGATCGGCACTCACGATGTTGGTAGGAGTGCTTGTTTGGCATGATCCTTTTACTCCGCTAACGGCTTTAGGATTAGGTCTTGTAGTGGTGGGTGTATATTTCCTGAATACGGGAACTGACGAATTAGAAGCGCGGAAGATGCAGGAAAAAGCCCAAAACACGCAGAGGGTATAAGGCGTGCAAAACGCTCAGAGCAACGCATAGGGTGGTCGAGCGAGTGGAGCGCATAGGGTGTACTGTGCCCGTGGAGCAGCGAAGAAAAAGCGAATGGCACAAGTTTGAAGTGCGGAAGTTACATAATTCCCGCACTCTGCAAAAGCGACAGCAAAGCGAACCACAAAGGTGGTACAAAAAGTGCCGGCAGTAAATTCATTGTGGGTATTTCTTTAATTTTTAAGAGATTGATACCGGTGGCTAAAATAAGCAAACCACCCACAATACCTATTTCTGTCATAAGGCCACCACTCATGTAGGGAGCTAAAAAGCTTGCCAACAAAAAGATGGCACCCTGCCAGCAAAACAGCACCACTGCAGCAAGGGCAATACCAATACCAAAGGTGGCAGCAAGAACAATAGATGAAACAAAATCAAGTGTGGCATTGGTTAGAAGAAAGGTTTCATCGCCATAGAGCGCACTGTTGATAGGCCCTAATATAGAAAGCGTTCCCACGCAGAAAAGCATAATGGCAGTAGAAAGACCGCGAGCAAATTCGGTGCCGTTTTTTGCTCGCTTGGATACAGCCTTTTTGAAGCGTTCTTCCAGATTAAGTGCGGTACCAATTACGGCGCCTAATGCCATGCTTACGATAAACAAGACCGGATAGTTGCTGTTTGGCATATTTTGAAGTGCTGCATTAAGACCTAGACCAATAGTGGCAACACCTAATGCAGTAAAAATTGCTTCTTGATATTTAGGTTTAAGCCCTCGTTTGATAATGCTTCCAATAGAACTTCCTACCAGAATGGCGCACGCATTAATGATGGTTCCTATCATGAAATGATGCTCCTTTCTGTAGGAATGATTGAGGGTTTACGCGTGCGTTCTATTCTAGCAAACGTTTTCATGGTGTTTATCGAAGTGCGCCTCTTATACCAACCTTCTATACCAAAGAGCGTTACAAATATCGAAATAACTCGAAAAGAAGGTGCATCACCTTTCTTGAAGACTATACTTATAACCAGCACACACCTATACGTTAGGTGTACATACATGCAGGGGTGCCGGCGGAGCGTGTATAAATGTTTGCGCGAATCAATGGCTGAGAAAGCTTAAGCTTAACCCTTTGAACCTGACAGTTAGTACTGGCGTAGGGAGCAATTTCTTAGGTTAGCTAAGGAGCGCTGTCTATGCAGCGCTCCTTTTGTTTGGGTCGCAGCATGGAACTGAAAGAATCGTTCGGCATAAAGGAGGACATGGTGATTGAATCCGAACAAATTAAGCAAAACATTATTAAAGCAGTAAAAGAAGTTCGTGCTACTAATCCTATGGCAGGATCGGTAACCAATACGGTAACGATCGATTTTGTGGCAAATGCGCAGCTGGCGGTAGGAGGATCTGCTGCTATGGTGTATTTGCCTGACGAAGGCGAATGTTTAGTCGCAGCGGGAGGTGCGGTATATCTCAATATGGGAACACAATTTCCTATCTATACCGAAACTATTCCTCGAACCGCAGCAGCAGCCTTTAATGCAGGTAAGCCTTGGGTTATAGATCCAGTTGGTATTGGTATTGGTAAGCAGCGCAGTGATCTCCTGCTTGAGGTGAAACAATATAAGCCCACCATTATTCGTGGTAATGCTTCAGAAATTATTGCTCTTGCTGGTTTGTGGGATGTAGCTGGCACAGCAGAAGATCTTTCTCGTGCGCGCGGGGTGGATAGTACTGATGAGGTTGCTTCAGCGCGCGATGCAGCTGTTGCCCTTGCGCGTTATACGGGTGGCGCTGTTGCAGTTTCGGGCGAAGTTGATCTTGTGACCGATGGTAGTGTAGTGGCATATTCTCATGGGGGATCTTCTCTTATGTCGAAGGTGACTGGTTTTGGTTGTTCCCAAGGGGGCGTGTTGGCAGTATATGCTTGCGTTGCTGATCCTTTTACCGCAGCGTTGGCAGGCGTGGCGCATTACAATAAAGCAGGTAGGCACGCAGAGGAACTTGCTAGCGCTCCTGCCAGTTTTAAAGTGGCATTTATAGATGAGCTATACAAAGTGTCACCTGAAGAAATTGCGGAAAACCCCTTTGAGTTGGAAGAGGCTTAAAAGATATGAACACCCTTGTTGCAGTAGCTATTGCTCCTTTTGGTGTGGGAGATGAATTGGCCGAATATGTTGCTGAAGTGGTAAAGGTTATTCGTAATTCCGGTTTGCCAAGCGAAACTCATTCTATGTTTACCGAAATTGAAGGTGAGTGGGATGAGGTAATGCGGGTAGTTAAAGAAGCTACCTTTGTGCTTGCAGAAAAGGGAATTCGAACCGAAGTTATCTTGAAGGCTGATGTTCGCCCAGGTCATGAAGATATGATGCATAAAAAAGTTGCTGCAGTGGACGCCATTCTTGCACATCAAGAGTTGTAGTTTTTGGGCAGCGGGGTTAAACAAAGATTCGTTGTAAAAGTTTGAACCGTAAGGTAAAAGCACAACGTTGCGACACATAAAAACGCGAAGCCGCAAAATGTTTAACCCCCTTATTTCTTTATACGACACAAAGGTTTAAAGGGTGTGAAAAGAGGTTTCTTGTGAGAGACGCATTAGATATTTCTGCTTATTTGGTAATAGGACCGGAAAATACTCTTGGAAGGCCTGTGGCAGATATTATTCGTCAAGCGCTAAGGGCGGGCTTCACCTGTGTACAAATTCGCTCGAAGGAATGTTCGGCACGTGACTTGATTGAATACACCGCGCAGGCGGCGCAGGTAATTTCGGAAGTAGGAAAGAGCGATTCGGTAGCGCTTCTGGTTGATGACCGCTTAGATGTGGTGCTAGCTGCTCGCGAAGCGGGAGTAAAGGTGGATGGTATTCATGTTGGACAAACCGATATTCCTGTTGAAGTGTGTCGAAAACTACTGGGGCCTGATGCGGTCGTTGGTCTTTCGGCACGCGCAGACGAAATGCTGGAGTATGTAAAAACTGCCGACATGAGCCTTGTCGATTATTTGGGAGTGGGACCTTTGCATGAAACACCCACTAAAAAAGACTGTGGACGCAGCGCCGATGGTACCATCATTACGAAAAGCATTGATGACTTGCGTGAATTAGCTCAGGCGAGTCCGGTGCCTATTGTGGTGGGTGGCGGCGTAAAATTGATTGATATACCGCTGGTGAAAAGTACAGGGGTAGATGGCTTTTTTGTAGTCTCTGCGGTATGTTCGGCGGATAATCCTTACGAAGCGGCTCATGCATTAGTAGCAGCATGGAATCAGGCTTAATGTAAACGAAAGGTAACTATTTGTTTTAATACTTAACGTATGGTGCAGGTTAGGACTATAGTCAAAGCACGGGGAGTTTATGTGAGAAGCAAATTGAGCTCTGAGCAATAGAGGGACTTGCAGATAGTGTTGTTAAAAAACGGCAATATAACTAGGTAAGTTCTTCAAAAAGGGGGAATTGTTATGCCAGAGGAAGTCATGCCCTATAGGTTTTCTGGAAGAACTCAACTTATGGAAGTTTCTCCAGGGGTGTTTGCGGTTGATTTGCCTACACCTTTGGCAATAGGATCTACCAATTCTTATATTTTCAAGGCTGATGGTATCCACGACAAGGGCCGTTCGCTTATCGTGGATTCAGGCTGTAACACGTCTCTTACTAAAGAAACATTCGATGAAGCCTTGGCATCCTTAGGCATTTCTTGGGAAAGCGTTGATGTATTCATTACACATTTTCATTGGGATCACTGTGCGGGACTTGATCAAATTTGGCGGCCAGGGATGACGGTGTATGCAGGGGTGCAATCCACGAAAGATCATGGAACTCCTGTAATGGCGGCGCGCGAATTGGGCGAAATTGAGCGACGCACCAGTGAGTTTTTTGAAGTGGGAGATGAATATGATCCTGTTTATTGGCAGCCTATGACCATCAATGGAGAAAAAGATATACCTCTTACGACTGTCCATGAAGGCGACGTTATTAAAGTTGGTACCTATGAGCTTATGGTATTAGAAACGCCTGGTCACGATCTGCATCATGTGTGCCTTTATGACGAACAAAAGAAACTTCTTGTGGCAGGCGATCAGGTTTTGTATAGCATGAATCCGCCTATCATGATGGAATCGGAAAATGAAGATCAGCTGGGTATTATGCTTTCAACCCTTGAACGTCTTGAAACTTTGGATGCTGATCTTGTCTTGTGCGGCCATGGTGAAGAGGGTAGTAATTTGTCGGCGCGCTGTGCAAAGGTGATTGATCACTATCACAGGCAGCTTGCTTCATTTAAGAAAGTGTGTCTTGATTATCCTGAGTGCAGTGATGTGGGCAAACTTTCTTATTATTCAACCCATGAAGGAAAACGTACTCCTTGGGAAGACAGGCTTATTTTTGGTCGTCGCGCTTTGTTAGCGCAGAATATGGCCTATACGGCACATTTGGTTGCAGCAGGTGAATTGCCTGATCAGTACGAAATAGTTCCTTTGCGCTAAGAAGTGTTCTGAGGAAGTGCTTTTAAGGAAGGGTGGCTACTTAAACGTGGTTAATTTACCGTGGCGCTTAAGTGTGACTGCTTGTCGTTGTGTTAGGCTGCTTTTGCTTGAGTAATTTTGGTGGTATGAAGTGCTTTGGCTTTCTGAAAGAAGAAGCGCACAAAACACCCCAAAACAAATAAGGTCATAAGACCAGCAAATATCGTTTCGCCATAGAACAGGATATGGCAAATCCAGGGAAGCTGCAGTCTTTGAGTGCTCAATGCGGCCAATGCGTTACCCAGCGCAGTTGCGGTAATAACAAAAGGGAAGGTCATTGCCGCATAGCTAGGGAAGAATCCACCGCGTAAAAACTTGGGAAGTTGGGTAAGTACTACTAGGAACAAAAGTTGCGCCAGAACTTCAAGCACTGCAACAAATAGTATGTTTGGGCTATTGTAAACGGCCAGGTATCCAGCCAAAGAAAGACTCATAGGAGCTGCATAGATACAGAATGTTGGTGCGGCTCCTGCTGTTAAAGAAAGCTTTGCATGGCGAGCGGTAACCAAAAAGAGCAGCGCTATGTAAGCAACAAACCCAAACCAGAAAAGCCCCTGTCCGATTCCTGTTAGCTCAAGGGTAGGGCTGGTTACCGATCCAACGATAATGCCCACATAGCAAACAAACCACGTGGCAAATACATCACCCAATTTAAATTCCAGAATGCGTTCTTTAGTAAACCAAGCCATGAGAATAAATTGACCAAGTACGGCACCAAACCAAACAATACGACCAATAGGAAGCGAAAATAACGCCAGATATGTGGATAACTGCATATACGTCATAAAGAAGGTTCCAAAAACCGCTGCTTGTACCGGTTGGTGGAGATCGGCAGCTAGTGCCTTGCGACATACGAGAGCTTTTATAGTTACCAGCGCTATAAGGATTGCACATATTGTTACACAGACTGCTTCTATGCCAGGGATATAAGGTCCAATAAGTTTGCCTGTTGCAACAACGCCGAGGGCAAGTCCAGCGGTAGGTACAGGTATGTCTTTGATAAAGGTGCGAATCATTAAAGGAAGCCTTTCTTTAGTTTATTTAGTTAAACAGTATGAAGGCTTTGAAGTAAAATAATGTCTAATGATTATTTTGAATGCCATAAGGATTTCTTATGTTAGATTGGCGTGTTGATACGTTTTTGGATGTATGTGAAACCTTGAACTATACCCACACTGCAGCTCGTCTTAATATCACTCAGCCTGCGGTTTCACAACATATCGCTTGGTTAGAAAAACAATATGAAACAGCGCTTTTTACCCGAAAAGGGCGAACCCTAGTTTTAACTGATGCAGGAAAAGAAGTAGCAGAAGTACTGCGTTCTCAGAGAAACGATGAAAATCTGCTAAAGCAAGACGTATCATCCCTTAATTCGGGGGCAAGTAAACTTGTTATTGGAGCAACGCTTACCGCGGGAGAATTTATACTTGCACGTCCGTTGGCGCGCTGGTGCAGTGATCATCCTTTAGTTCAGGTGCGTGTTGTTATGGCGGATACGGCAGATTTACTCTCAGATCTTGATAAGGGACTTATTGATTGTGCGCTCGTTGAAGGTATCTTTGATTCGTCTAAATATAGCTTTCGTGAATGGTCCTATGAGCAGATGAAGTGTGTCTGCGCTTGTGAGAGTAACGTTGCTATTGGTACTTCT
>OCHV01000792.1_pt1 | contig 23816 bp, 20 predicted proteins | sample 1538461 | NCBI WGS metagenome assembly OCHV01 (sample SAMN04571692, study PRJEB22368) | human gut metagenome | biome: human gut; material: stool | host: Homo sapiens | place: Luxembourg | collected 2012-08-03 | reverse complement strand
GATCCTCATATCATATTATAGTAAAAAACGGAAAGAAAACAGTAACTACGGTTTCCTTTCCGTTTTTTTCGTGTGTGCGCCCGGCGGCGCACGTTTCTAACGGGTGCAAGTCCCGAATCCGCCTGGTAGTGGGAAGGATATAGCCGAAGGCAAGGGTGTCCATCGTGAGGTGGAATCTGAAGGAAGCCGGATGTGGGAATAAACTAACCACGGGCAAATCTCTGGTCTGACGAACAGAAATCACATATAAGGTTTTGCATGAGGGTAAGGCTGCACAACAAGTCAAAGCCCAATAACTACACGGAATCATGCGGAATAGATGTGGCAGATAGATGGAGAGAAAGAAGCGTGTGATACCCGGGGAGGTCTGCGCGACATGCCTCGAAAGAGGTAACCACTGCCAAAAGCAGTGCTGAATGCACAGAAGTCAGCAGAGGTCATAGTAGCCGAGAGGTGAAGGACTGAATCAATAGGAGTCTCAAGTATGACCCGGAAAGGAGAAATGAGCAGATGGATGCAGAAAACAAGGAAAGCTGCTTGCAGAGAGATAGCGCGGAACGTAAAGGGTATGTAAGAGCGCACCGCTCATTCAACCGGATATGGAAAGAAAGGGACAGTGCAGAGCCGGATATCTTAGGTAAGATACTGAATAAGGACAACCTAAACAGAGCTTACAAAAGAGTGAAGGCAAACAAGGGAGCGCCGGGAGTAGATGGGATGACCATTGAAGAGGCGTTCCAGTGGATAAAGGAACATAACCACGAACTGACAGAACAGATTCGAAAGGGGCATTATACCCCATCGCCTGTGAGACGAGTGGAAATTCCCAAATCAGACGGAGGAGTACGAAAACTTGGTATTCCGACTGTCATAGACCGTATCATCCAACAGGCAATGTCACAACAGCTGATACCGATTTATGAGCCAAAGTTTTCGGATGGAAGTTTCGGATATCGTCCGGGACGGAGTGCGAAAGACGCAGTTCAGAGGATAGAGGAGTATGCAGAACAGGGATATACAAAAGCAGTAGTCCTAGACCTGTCAAAGTATTTCGATACACTGAACCATGAGTTACTTGTAAATATCCTGCGCAGAGATGTAAAGGATGAACGTGTAATACAGATGATAAAGAGGTATCTTAGAAGTGGAGTGATGGAAAACGGTGTAGTCGTTAAGACGGAAGAAGGATCACCACAGGGAGGAAATCTCTCCCCACTGTTAGCCAATGTATATCTTAACGAGTTTGACCAGGAGTTCAACAAAAGAGGAGTACCGTGCATTCGCTATGCAGATGATATCGTATTGCTAGCGAAGAGCGAACGTGCATCCGAACGGTTGTTGGAAAGCAGTACGAAATATCTGGAAGGGATACTGAAACTAAAGGTGAACCGAGAGAAAAGTCGTACGGTCAGTGTGTTTGCAATAAGAAATTTTAAGTACCTTGGCTTCTGTTTCGGGAAGAGCGGAAAAGGAATCTATGTCCGTGTCCATGGAAAGTCATGGAAGAAAGCCAAGGAGAAGCTGAGAAAGCTCACTTCCCGGAGCAGGTGCGGAAGTATAGTAAAGACCATGGAACGTATAAAAGAATATATGCGAGGATGGCTGAACTATTACAGTATGGCAGACATGAAAAACAACGTCGAAAGGCTGAACAGGTGGCTGTATCGAAGGATACGAATGTGTATCTGGAAACAGTGGAAACTGCCAAAGACACGAAAACGGAAGCTGATGGGGTTGGGAATGCCAGAATGGTCAGCCTGTGAAGGAGCCTACAGCCGAAAAGCTTATTGGAGAATGGCAAATGCAGGAGTGGTCAAACGAGCACTAACAAAAGAAAGACTGATAAACTGGGGCTTTTATGATTTAGCCACAGCCTATCAGTCCATGCACGTCAACTATTGAAACCGCCGTGTACCGAGCGGTATGCACGGTGGTGTGAGAGGACGGCGGTTAGTCACCGCCTCCTACTCGATCCGATCCGGTAAGTCTGTTATTTTTCTTTTCCGGTTTTTACCGCACTTGCAGGTCCGGTCTTTACCTTCTTGTTTACTGTGCGGTATGGAACCAGTCTGTAGCTATATGTAACATTTTTTGCTGTCTTAAATGTATAGCTGGTATTTTTGTAAGAAATAGTTTTTACTTTTTTGAAGGAACCATTTCCTTTTTTCTGATAGATGACATAGCCGGTTGCTCCGGAAATCTTTTTCCAGGAAAGGGTCTGTTTTCCTTTGAGGGTTTTAAGCTTTATGGACGGACGGAGCAGATTCGGTTTCACAGTCACTGCTTTGGAAACTGGACTGTAGATATAACCGGAGGATGTTTTTTTGCTTGCACGGATCACGTAAGAATATTTATTTCCGATAGTGATCTTTGTGTCTTTGTATGAAGTAGTATTTGTGTTTAAAGTTTTGATCTTTGCGTATTTTCCGGAATTTGTTTTTCTGTAGAGAATATAGTTCCGGGCATTGTTTATACGGTTCCAGCGGAGCGTACAGCTGTTCCAGGAGGCAGAGGCCTTAATTGACGGTGCAGTTAATTTCGTGATCACAGGAGCCGGAGTGCCAGATGGCATTGGAGCCGGGGTAGTGAATGGCTTCGGAACTGGAGTGGCAGTAGGCTTCGGCGTTGGAGTGGCAGTAGGTTTCGGAGTCGGGGTAGCAGTAGGCTTCGGCGTTGGGGTAGCAGTAGGCTTCGGCTTTGGAGTAGCAGTAGGCTTCGGCGTTGGGGTAGCAGTAGGTTTCGGAGTTGGAGTGCTCGTTGGTGCTGGAGCGGATATTTTAAAGGTCAGGGACTGACTTGAAAAATAATTGTTGATTCCTGTAACCGTTACGGAGCCAGTGCCGGTTTTGGCGTTATCTTTCCAGGTAAGGATATAATCCGTGCCTTCCTGAAGCGTGTCCGAGCCGTATTTTACAGTAGGCTTCGGAGTTACTGCATTGCCGTTGAAGATCTGTTCCGGAATATCCGAAAGATCGCAAAGCTTTACAGATGTCATATGCCTTGAACCGGAATAATTCTGCTTATAGGAAAGTGAAAAATCCAGGATCTCATTGCTGGAGGAATAGTATACAGAAGTAATGCGAAAATCATCAGAGGTCAGTTGTGTGCCATTATAGGTGATGACCAGGTTATTTCGCAGATAAGAGGTTACACTTTCACTTTTGCAGTTTGAATCTGCCAGTTGGATGGTCTCACCGGAGAGCTTCAGTGGATTGATGGTGAAGTATTTGGAAAAACCGCTTCTGTAAATGCCGATACCGGTTATATGGACACGAGGTCTGTTGGTTCTGGAACTTGCCATGGTGTTATCATAATAAGAAAGGGTATAATCAACATCTTTCTTTAAAGTAACACCATTTAATGTGACCGTTGGCTCCGGCTTGAATTCTTTGCCAGGAGCATATTCATAATCCGGGATATCACCAATCTCAGCTTCCGTGATCGGGGTAAGGTCGATGTAGAAATATTTATTACTTTCACCGGTGAAATTTCCCTTACCGGAAACAGTAACATAAGCGTTTCCCTGCTGGGCATTGTTATGCCAGGAGAGTGTATAATCTACATTTTCTGTCAGGGTTATACCATTCCAGGTGACAGTGGGCTTCGGAGTTAGTGGAGTTCCGGTATACAGATAGGAGGACTGGGAAAAATCAATCTCTGCCTGAGAGAGATTGATCTGCCAGATACCGAAATTATTCGTCAGAGTTCCGGAATAAAGGCCAAGACCTGTGATCGTGAAAGTTCCCACACCGCTGTTCTGATTGTGGGAGAAAGAAATCGTATAATCTTTTCCCTCAGTCAGCGTACGACCATGGAATTTTAGTTCAGGAGAAAAAGTAATGGGACTTCCGGTATAGTTCCAGGAACTTGTATAGCGCAGAGAAGTCTCTCTGGAATTTTCCAGATCATAGTATGCATTGAGATCTGCAGACAGTGTTTTGTCCGGGCAGGATTTCAGTGTGGCAGAAACCGTAGTGGTTCCTCTGCTTTTCAGTCGGATAACACCGCTCTGATCCACAGTGGCAATGGAAGGATCTCCGGTTGACCATGTGAAAGAAGCTGGGTCAAGGCTGGAACTCATATAGCTGAATCCATTACAGGTTATATAGATAGCCAGTGTTTTCTGTTCTTCTGTGAATGTGATCGGAGAAGCTTCGTTGAAATGGATATTTATCAGCTTTGGAAGCACGGAAATAACAGGTGACACAGTTTGATTGGCAGGCTGTGTGCAGGCTTCTGTTGCGTGAGAAGAAAAGCACTGGATCCAGTAGAGATGACCGTTCTGTGAGTAGCAGCCGATTCCGGCAGAAACATTTTTGGAATTCATGATGTTCGTGTAATGTCCGGAAGATTCGATCCATGATTCCATAACTTCTTCAGGAGTTCCCTGGTTGATCGCAAGATTTTCACTTGGATTCTCAAAATAAGGAAAGGCTGAAAAACAGATGGAACCATTGGGACGGGTATGACTGGCGCAAACGGTCAGTTCTTCTGCTCTGGTCATGGCGCATTCCAGAAGGTTCTTATCCATAGTGACAGGATTCCGGTTCTTTTTGGCACGTTCCTGATTTACCAGATCAAGGACCTGGTAAGCATAATCATAGCGGCGGATACCCTGACTGAGTTTCAGCTGGACAGCAGTCTGGTCAGAGGCGGCCTGCACACGGACAATGTTGCCCGGCGCCAGCAGAAGAAGCAGAAGCAGTAGCGCAGGCCATAATAAGTATCTTGTTTTTTTCTCTTTTGTCTGATTCATGATGTTTTCCTTACCAATATAATATAAAGATATTTTCTTTTGTTATTCGTTATAGTATCCATAGATCGCACGGCTGTCCTGTGCGATGGTGTTCTGTGCAGCAGAGGTATCGTTAAGATCCTGTGACATAAAGCAGACTACCAGGTCGATCCCCTTTGCAGTGTCATAGATGATGCCGACATCGTTTTCTACGTGATCCAGTTCACCGGTTTTGTTGGCAACCTTTACCTCGGAAGGCATCTGAGCCGGGATCTTGTTTTTCCTGGTCTGCATTTTCAGAAGACGATACATATATTCGGCTCCTGCCAGAGTATCGTTGTTATCGGTAGCAGTACCCTTGTCGATCTGATAGATGGTCTTCAGAAATTTTCCACAATCCTTTGCGGAAGTGTAGTTATCCCCATTGGAATTATCTGCAAGAAGAAGACGTCCCATGGAAGTGCTGGTGTATCCGTGATCCTGACAGAATTTATTCACACGGGCCATTCCGGCTGCGTCATCTCCGCCGCCAAGATAATTGACAAGTGTATTGGCAGCATCATTGTCGCTGACTATGATCATGGAGTTCAGTGCATTGTCCAGCTGATCCTTGCTGTATTTGGAGGAAAGACTGTCATAATCTTCATATACGGCACCCATGATATAGAGCTTGATCAGGCTGGCAGCCTGCATCTGCTGATCGTTGATGGTACCTTCGGTATTTTTTGCAAGATTGCATACATATACGGACCAGGTTCCGTTATCGGTGGGAAGAAGAGACTGTACCTGATTCAGAAGGTTGTCCATGCTGGAATCCGAATTGTCTGTGAAAGTACTTCCGCTGGATGGGGAAAGAGTTCCTTCTTCCTGAGTGGAAGAAGAACTGTCCTTGCTGCCAGAAGCTTCGGAAGAATCGGAGGCTGCAGATGTATCTGTGGATTCTTCCTGTGCGGAAGGACCCTGGACCTCAGCTGAAGATGCTGCGGCAGCAGCGCTGGAAACGGTAGGATCATCAGGATAAAGAGCATCCAGCTGATCGGCTTTGCTGCTGAGCTCAGCGGCAGAATCAGAAACCTCCTGCACACTTTTCTGCAGCTTGTTAACTTTTGTCTGGAGAGATGCAAGCTTGTCCAGGGAGCGGACATTCAGTGCCCCAAGTCCTGCCAGTGCGATGACAAGCACTGCGATCACAATATATAGAAATGTATTTTTTTTCATATATAAACAAACTCCTTTTTATTATTGGAAATAAGCATCGATTCCATTGGCGATCCCTTCTGCCATAGTCTGTTGGAAGGAAGAATCCGCCATTTTCAGATCATCGCTCTGGTTGGTCATAAATCCCATTTCCACAATCGTCACCGGGATCGTGCTCCAGTTAATACCTGTCATGGAATCTGTGTAGATGATCCCGCGGTTCTGGAAGCCGGTAGCTGCGCAGTAGGAATCCACAATGCATTTGGATAGTTTGTTGGAACTGTCATAGAGACTGGAAACATAAGGATTCTGCTGGGACGGACACATGGTCAGAGCACCGGAGACATCTGCAGAATCATCTCCGTTTGCATGGATACGGACACAGATCTCCGCACCCTGGGAAGCGACCAGCTCTGCACGCTCCTTGTTGCTGATAGCGGTATCATTGTCTGTCCTTGTCATTATTACCTGGTATCCACGCTGTTCCAGGATATCCTTAAGCAGAAGAGAAACGTCCAGGTTCAGCTGATACTCCGGGAGACCGCTGAAGGAACCTCTGGTTCCGGTGGAAGCCTTGGCCTTCATGGTGGAGGAACCGGGACCGTTCGGCTCTGTGGCACTCATATCAACATTTTCGCCCTGATGTCCGGGATCGATTCCGACGATATGGCCGTTGTTGGAAGCAGAAGAGGTATCATTACCGCCATCGGTGAATCCCTCACCACCGGCTTCATTGAAAACAGAGGGTTTGGTCGTTTTCTGACTGTTTTCGGTTTCCGGTGCCCGTTCATGTTCACCGGTGTTGTTTTTGACAGCTTTTTCTGTCTGTGCCCGCTGCTGCAGGTATTTGTCGGTTGCCTGTTTCTTTTCGATCTTAGCTGTATAAAGTTCGATATCCTCTTTCATGGATTTCTGCTTTTTCTGGACCGGTTTGATCACGGAGGCCATTTTCTGGTCAACGGCATCGATCTTCCGGTAGGTTTTATAGCTGAGTCCAAAAAGCAGTCCAATACAGATAAGACCCGTCAGAAACAGGACGATCGCCATCAGATGAGGCTTTTTTTCCATAAAAATACGTCCTTTCTTGGTGGGTGTTTGCATTTGTAAATATTATAAATAAGGAGATAGGAAAAAGCAATTGTGAAATTGGGCTTGACAACAGGGGAAAATATGATACTATATATGTAAAATAATTATATATAAAAATTTTATATATAAAATAATTACATAAAGAGGTGAGCGTATGTATTACTATCCGGTATCAGCTGTGCTGACAGAATGTCTGATCCTTTCTGTTGTGGAACAGCAGGATTCCTACGGATATGAGATCAGCCAGACTGTAAAGATGGTTGCATCCATCAAGGAGTCTACCCTGTATCCCATCCTGCGGAAGCTGGAGACAGGTGGTTATCTTACAACGTATTCCCAAGAGTTCCAGGGCAGGAAGCGAAAGTATTATTCCATCACAGAAGCCGGGCGTGATCAGCTGGAATATCTGAGGAAAGAGTGGAGAGAATACCGCGATACTATAGACGATATTGTGGAAGGGAGACTTCGAAAATGACAAGAAAAGAGTATATGGAGCAGCTGAAGAAATATCTGAAGCGGCTTCCAAAAGAAGATTATGACAATGCCATTGAGTATTTTTCGGAATACTTCGATGAGGCTGGACCTGAGAATGAACAGCAGGTTATGGAAGAACTGGGACAGCCTAAAGAGGCGGCAAGGGAACTGCTTTTGAACCTTTTACAGGAGAGTGTTGGTGACAGTAAAGACATCACCGAGGAAAAAACAGCAGCTTTGCCGGCAGCAGGTTCATATTACGGAGAGAGCTCCCATGCACATAGCCGGACAGATTCAGGAAACCTGAGTACAACAGGGTACAGTACATCCGCAGGAAAGAAGCGTTCCCCCGGAAAGATCATTCTTCTCGCATTTCTGGTGATCTGTGCATCGCCGGTGAGCATTGCGCTGCTGTTTGCAGGCCTTGCAGTACTGGCAGCAGTGGTGATTGTCATCGCAGCAGTGATCTTTTCCATGGCAGTTACAGGTGTATCAGCAATTGCCGGAGGTATCGTGCTCACAGGTTTCGGCGTGACATTGATCGCAAGATCTCTGGCAGCAGCCTGCATGATGGTCGGCAGTGGATTTCTGATGGCAGGTGCGGGAATCCTTGTTGGAGTACTTACCATATATATATGTAAATGGTGTGCAATGGGAATCGGCCGTCTGGTTAACAGACTTGCAAGAAAGAAGGTGCATAAAAATGAATAAGATTGCAAAAACAGTGCTGATGACAGGTACAGCACTCTGTGTAGCGGGAGTTGTTCTTTCCACAGCAGGATATTTTGCAGGGGGAAAAGATTTCACATATACTTCAGATCATATGTATGTATCCGGAGGAAATTCTTCCAGTCGTAAAAATCTTACAGTAATGAAAAAAGAACAGATTGATGATTTTACGAAGCTGAATGTGGATTTTGAGGATTTTGATCTGGATATCCGTACCTCAGATGATGACCATTATTATATGGAATATAAGCTTGAGAAAAACGGGAGGAAAAATCCTCTGACCTGGAAGGATAAGGATGGAGAGCTCACGCTTGAGGAGCCTGCAGGCGGCAGTGGAAGTTATTATATAACCTATGATCTGGGGATATTCTCTACACATGCGGATCTGACAGAAAAGAAAGATGCATTGAATACGGTGGTTCTTTATATTCCGGAGAAGGCACAGCTTTCCGAAGCGGAGCTTCAGCTTTCCGACGGGGATCTTGCTGCCGATCAGCTTTTGTGTAAAGAAATGACCTTGGAACTTCTCAGTGGAGATCTGATGCTGGATAAGGGCGAGTTCGAAAAGTTTGATGCAAAGCTTTCCGACGGGGATCTGAATGTAAAAGAACTTCAATGTACAGATAACATGCAGCTGAAATCCGGAAACGGAGATGTGACCATAAAAAAGGCAGAGCTTGCAGATGGGCAGATAGCTCTCAGCGACGGAGATATTCAGATAGACAACAGCAGCTTTAACGGAGATATGAAGATCAATAGCTCCTGCGGTGATGTTTCTGTAGAAATGAAGAACGGCAGTGCAGAGAAAACCAATATTTATCTGAAAACTGCAGACGGAGATGTGGACACGGAGGGGCTTTCCAGGGGAAAAACCGACAATGAGGAAGACACCTCTGTTTATGAGAACAAGGCCGGTGCTTCAGCACCGACTTTAAATGTGGAATGCAGCGATGGGGATATTACATTAACAGAATCTGAAAAATAAAGAATATGAATATCCGTCTGACTATGCATCTGCTTGTAAAAATCCTAAAAAAGAATAAATGAAATTATATGAAGCGCAGGGGTTTTTCCGGAGAAAAATTCCTGCGTTTTTTGGCTGAAATGTATTGACAAATCCCTGTACTATGATATAATTCAATCAAATCACAGAAAACATATATAGTTACTAGGAAATAAGGAAATGGACATAAAGGAAATAAGGAGGATATCATCATGGGTAAAATTTACGGAAGCGCACTGGAACTGATCGGAAACACACCGCTTGTAGAGGTTAAGAACGTAGAGAAATCTGAGGGACTTGAGGCTACAGTACTTGCCAAGCTTGAGTATTTTAACCCGGCAGGAAGCGTTAAGGACAGAATCGGTAAGGCAATGATCGAGGATGCAGAGCAGAAAGGTGTCCTGAAACCAGGCGCAACCATTATCGAGCCAACATCCGGTAACACAGGAATCGGACTTGCAGCCATCGCAGCTGCCAAGGGCTATAAGACGATCCTCACCATGCCGGAGACCATGAGTGTTGAGAGAAGAAACATCTTGAAGGCATATGGTGCAGAGGTAGTTCTCACAGACGGAGCCAAGGGAATGAAGGGTGCCATTGCCAAGGCAGAAGAGCTTGCCAAGGAGATTCCGGGAAGCTTCATCCCCGGACAGTTTGAGAACCCGGCTAACCCGAAGGCACATGTAGCAACAACAGGTCCTGAGATTTGGAAGGACACAGACGGAAAGGTAGATATCTTCGTAGCAGGTGTCGGCACAGGCGGAACGATCACCGGTACAGGTGAGTACCTGAAGAGCCAGAACCCGAATGTGAAGGTAGTTGCTGTTGAGCCTGCAACTTCTCCTGTACTTTCTGAGGGAAAAGCAGGCCCGCATAAGATCCAGGGTATCGGCGCAGGTTTTGTTCCGGACACACTTGACACCAAGGTTTATGACGAGATCATTCCGGTAGAGAACGAGGATGCATTTGAAACATCCAAACTCCTTACCAAGAAAGAGGGAATCCTTACAGGAATTTCCTCCGGTGCAGCTCTCTATGCTGCGATCCAGCTTGCAAAACGCCCGGAGAACAAGGGGAAAGTGATCGTAGCACTTCTTCCGGACAGTGGAGACCGTTACTACTCCACACCACTGTTTACAAAATAATCGATCCGAAGACCGCTTCTTTTGCCCCGAAGCGTGATCCTGCGGGATTATTTACGGCGCTCCTGAATGCCTGTCCAAGCAGGCTGCCGGAGCGCCGGTTTTATTCTTGATTTCATCGAATTAAGTAAGCCCTCTGTGGGGCTGTGGTTACTGTTCACTGGTAAGGTCCCGCGAAAAGCAATAAGCAGTGTGTGGGGACTTGCTTGTATCTTGTAGCTTTTTCAGGTATAATAGAGAAAACAAACAAAACCTATTAACAATATAAAGAATAAAGTCTGCAAAGCAGATTCTGCTTCCTATGAAAGAAGATACAGGAAGCTGCCTGTGCATCACAGAGAAGGGTGCCGGTTATGGAATACAGAGGAATATTTCCGGCTGAACAGCTGCACAATAACAGAAAGAGCAAAAGGCTATAAATCAGAAGAATACTGAAATATTGGAGGTAAATATTACATGAGGATTTCTACAAGAGGAAGATATGCGCTGAGACTGATGTTGGATCTTGCTACAAATTATACAGGAAAACCGATCCGCCTGAAGGATGTGGCGAAGCGCCAGGAGATCTCCGATAAATATCTGGAGCAGATCATCTCCATTCTGAACAAAGCAGGCTTTGTCCGCAGTGTCCGTGGCCCTCAGGGTGGCTATGCACTGCAGCAGACCCCGGATAAATACACGGTCGGAATGATCCTTCGTCTCACAGAAGGAAGCCTTTCCCCTGTGGAATGTCTGGACGACAACGGAGCCTTCTGTGAACGTGAGGAGAACTGTGTCACTCAGATCCTCTGGAAAAAGCTGGACGATGCCATCAAAGGTGTGGTAGATCATATAACACTGGAAGACCTGATGAACTGGCAATCTGTTAAGGCAGACGAATACATCATATAAAAAAAAGCTGCGCGAGCAGCTTTTTTTTATATCACGTTTTTTAACCAACATTTTACAAAACCGCGATTTTATATTTTACCTTCCATTCCTATAATAACACCTGTATTTAAGCAGTAAGCAAGTAAAAATGATCATAGAAATGAGGAGAAAAAAATTATGAAAAAAAGAATCGCAGGTATCTTAACAGCAGCACTTATCGGAACTACAGTAATGGGAACCGTTGTAATGGCAGCACCATCCGGAGCGATCGACGTAATTTCCCGTGAGGACGGATCCGGAACACGTGGAGCATTCGTAGAGCTGTTTGGGATCGAAGAAGAAAAAGACGGCGAGAAAGTAGATATGACAACACAGGAAGCAAGCATCACAAACAACACAGATGTAATGCTTACCACAGTAGCAGGCGATGAGAACTCTATCGGATACGTATCCCTTGGTTCCCTCAACGATACAGTAAAAGCAGTAAAGATCGACGGAGCAGAGGCAACAGCAGAGAACGTTGCAGATGATACATACAAGGTAGCACGTCCGTTCAACATCGTAACAGGCGACAAGCTCAGTGATGCAGCACAGGATTTCATCAACTACATCATGAGCTCTGACGGACAGGACATCATCGAAAAAGAAGGCTACATCAAAGTAGATGAAAAAGCAGAGGCATACAAAGCCGGAGATGCAAAAGGCAAAGTCGTAGTTATGGGATCTTCTTCCGTAGGACCTGTAATGGAGAAGCTTGCGGAGGCATATCAGAAAACAAACAAAAACATCACAGTAGAAGTTCAGGTCAGCGACTCCACAACAGGAATCAATAGCGCAACAGAGGGTGTATGTGATATCGGAATGGCATCCCGTGAGCTGAAGGACGAGGAAACAGAGAAAGGTGTTAAAGCTACAGAGATCGCAAAAGATGGTATCGCAGTCATCGTAAATAACGACAATGACCTTGAGGAGCTTTCAAGTGACCAGGTAAAATCCATCTTCACAGGTGATATCACAGACTGGGAAGACGTGACCAAATAAATTCCTAGGTAAAAAACGATTGAAGTATCTTACAAAGAGCGGCGATCATGACAAGGTCAGGAAAGCCGCTCCGTTATATATCAGCACAGTGGATATCCACTGGGACAGAGAGAAAGGTGTCTTATGAATCATTTAGGAGAAAAGGCCATGAAGGTCGTTTTCCTCATTGCGGCCTGTGCATCGGTTCTCGCAGTATTTCTTATTTGTGTGTTCCTTTTTGCAAACGGCCTTCCTGCAATGGGAAAGATCGGTCCCTTAAAATTCCTCTTCGGAACAGAATGGAGACCAACAAACGATAAATTCGGAATCCTGCCAATGATCGTGGCAAGTATTTATGTAACTGCAGGAGCAATCCTTATCGGAGTTCCGATCGCACTTTTTACATCCGTATTTATGGCAAGATATTGCCCGAAAAAAATCTATAAACCACTGAAATCCGGTATTGAGCTTATGGCAGGCGTTCCATCCATCGTATATGGCTATTTTGGTCTGGTTCTCCTGGTACCGCTGATCCGCCAGCTGTTCGGAGGAACCGGAAGCAGTATGCTGGCAGCATGTATCCTTCTGGGAATCATGATCCTTCCGACGATCATCGGAGTTACGGAATCGGCAGTACGAAGCGTTCCGGAAAGCTACTATGAAGGCTCACTTGCGCTTGGCGCAACAAAAGAGAGAAGCATTTTCTTTGTTATGCTTCCGGCAGCAAAGTCAGGAATCCTGGCAGGCGTTGTCCTTGGGATCGGACGTGCCATCGGTGAGACCATGGCCGTGATCATGGTAGCCGGAAACCAGCCACGTATGCCGAAGGGACTTCTTCAGGGTGTCCGTACCATGACTGCAAACATCGTAACAGAGATGGGATATGCATCAGGACTTCACAGAGAAGCACTGATCGCAACAGGAGTTGTACTCTTTGTATTTATCCTGATCATCAACTTAAGTCTTTCACTGCTGAACAGGAGGGCGGAGTATGCAAACTAACGTATCAGTAACTGCAGATCCTGCGGCAGAAACAACCATGAAAAAAAGAAATACACTTACCATAGGAGACCAGCTGAAGTCTTATGCAAGACATCCTGGTGCAGGAATCCTGGCATTTCTCACACTGCTGGGAGCAGTGATCACGTTTGCACTGCTGTTCTTCCTGATCGGCTATGTGCTTGTAAAAGGTATTCCCTATCTGAATGCAAGTCTGTTCAGCCTTACCTATACCTCAGAGAACGTTTCCCTTCTCCCGTCACTGATCAATACCCTGATCATGACACTGGTATCTCTGGCGATTGCCGCTCCGGTAGGAATCTTTGCAGCGATCTTCCTTGTGGAATATGCAAAAAAAGGTAGCCGTTTTGTAAAGCTGATCCGTATTACCGCAGAGACACTTTCCGGTATTCCATCCATCGTATATGGTCTGTTCGGTATGCTGTTCTTTGTAACTGCACTGCACTGGGGCATGTCTCTTCTTTCCGGTGCGCTGACTATGGTGATCATGGTACTTCCCCTGATCATGCGTACCGCTGAGGAAGCACTGAAATCTGTTCCGGATTCTTACCGTGAGGCAAGCTTCGGACTTGGAGCAGGCAAGCTCCGTACTATTTTTACGATTGTACTTCCCTCCGCAGTTCCTGGAATCCTGGCAGGTGTGATCCTGGCCATCGGACGTGTGGTAGGTGAGACTGCAGCACTTCTTTATACCTCCGGTACTGTTGCGGCAGTTCCAAACAGCCTGATGGGTTCCGGACGTACCCTGGCACTTCATATGTATGTGCTTTCCAGTGAGGGACTTCATGTAAACCAGGCATCTGCAACAGCAGTAGTCATTCTGGCATTTGTACTTGTTATCAACGGACTGTCCGGTCTGGTAGCCAGAAAAATTGCGAAAGGATAATGATCGATCATGAGTGAAAATACAAAAATTTCAATTGACAATATGAATCTCCATTACGGAAGCTTTCATGCCCTGAAGGGAATCAATATGGAGATCCCGGAAAAGGAGATCACAGCATTTATCGGACCGAGCGGCTGCGGTAAATCCACACTTCTGAAATCCTTAAACCGTATGAATGACCTTGTGGAAGGCTGTACCATCACAGGAAAGGTAGAGCTTGACGGGGAAGATATTTACGGAGATATGGACGTGAATCTTCTGCGTAAACGTGTGGGAATGGTATTCCAGAAGCCCAATCCGTTTCCGATGAGCATTTATGATAATATTGCATACGGTCCGAGAACACACGGTATCCGTTCCAAGGCAAAGCTGGATGAGATCGTGGAAAAATCTCTCCGTGATGCGGCAATCTGGGATGAGGTCAAGGACCGCCTGAAAAAAAGTGCTCTTGGAATGTCAGGCGGACAGCAGCAGCGTCTCTGCATTGCCCGTGCCCTGGCAGTACAGCCGGAGGTGCTTCTTATGGATGAGCCCACATCTGCCCTGGACCCGATCTCCACTTCCAAGATCGAGGATCTGGCAGTAGAGCTTAAAAAGGATTACACCATTGTCATGGTCACACATAACATGCAGCAGGCAACCCGTATCTCCGACAAGACAGCATTTTTCCTTCTTGGTGAGGTTGTGGAATTTGCGGATACAGACAAGCTGTTCTCCATGCCGGCGGATAAGCGTACAGAGGATTATATTACAGGAAGGTTTGGTTGATATTATGTCAGAACGTTTTGTAAGACAGCTGGAAGAGCTTCACGTGGAACTGATCACCATGGGAAGTCTCTGCGAAAAAGCAATTTCACTTTCTGCCAAAGCTATTCAGGGTGAAGGCGGGATGACTCTCATTGGCAAGATCTTTGAGACGGAAAAAGAGATCGATGCACAGGAAAAAGAGATTGAAAATCTCTGCATGAAGCTTCTTCTTCATGAGCATCCGGTAGCCGGAGATCTGCGATCCATTTCCGCAGCGCTGAAGATGATCTCCGATATGGAACGCATCGGTGATCAGGCAGCAGATATTGCGGATCTGTCCAAGCATATCGAGGACAAAGCAGTTACCGGAGATATCATTAATATCCGGAAGATGGCAGAGGATACTGTCCGGATGGTTACAGAAAGCATCGATGCCTTTGTAAAGGGTGATCTTGAGCTTTGCAGAAAGGTTATTGACGATGATGATAAGGTGGACGATGCCTTCAATGATATTAAGGAAAAGCTGGCCGAGGTCCTGAATAACGGAAAGCCGGATGCAAACATCGGTCTGGATATCCTTATGGCTGCAAAATATTTCGAGCGTATCGGTGATCACGCTGTGAACATTGCAGAGTGGGTGGAATATTCCATCACAGGAAACCACAGAAGCGGTTCCAGTCATACAGATAACTATTTTGTTGAGGAATAGAAATAAGTAAGAGCAGATTGCAAAGAGTTGCATTATTGCAAAAAAAAGTGCTGTGGTATTGAAAGGATATCACAGCACTTTTTATAATGTGATGAAATTTACAAGGATTTAACTTTTTTCAGATGATTATTTTTACATTGCTTTTGTAAAATGCTATATAGATTTCGGAGAAAGGAAAGGGCTGAGCTTTGAGTAAAAAAATATTTAAGTATATCATGCTGGTTTCATCACTGATCACAGTACTGGGACTGGTATTTGTCGTGGGGATCCTTTATCACTATTTTCAGGGACAGCTGATGGGTGAGCTGAAGAAAGAAGCCGTGTATATTTCCAGAGGCGTGGAAAGTACCGGGACAGATTATCTGAAGAAGCTGAATGATGAGGATTCCAGGATCACTTATGTGGATGAAAGTGGAAAAGTTATCTACGACAATGAGGCAAATGTGGAAAGCATGGATAATCACGGACATCGCAAGGAGATCCGTGAAGCAGAGATCAACGGAGAAGGTGCGGATGAAAGAATGTCATCCACGCTTTCCGAAAAAACAATGTATTATGCAGTACGCCTTGAAAATGGCAATGTGCTGAGAGTTTCCAGTAACCAGGCTTCTGTATGGATGCTGCTCCTGCAGCTGCTTCCGCCTTTTGTTGCAGTTCTGATACTTATGCTGCTCCTGTCCGGTGTATTTGCATCCAGGCTTTCCGGGAAGGTTGTGGAACCTCTTAATGGGCTTGATCTGGAGCATCCGGATGAGAATGATGCCTATGATGAGGTACAGCCGCTTCTCAGCAAGATCGGCAGACAGAGCCGGCAGATTCGTCTGCAGCTTGAGGCAGCCAGAAGACAGCAGAAAGAATTTTCTATTATCACGGAGAACATGCAGGAGGGACTTCTTGTGATCGACCGTTATACCATGGTACTTTCTGTCAACTCCAGTGTGGGAAAGCTTCTTAAGGTAAAGGAGATCAAAACAGGAGAAAGTGTATATCTTCTGAACCGCTCGGAGGAGTTTCGAGGTGTCGTTGGGCAGGTCCTTGAAGGAAAGCATGAGAACAAGATCCTTCGTCTGGATGGCAGTGAGATTCAGGTGATCGCCAATCCTGTCACAAGAGAAAATAAGACAGAGGGTGCGGTGATCCTTCTGGTGGATGTGACCGAAAAAGTAGAAAGGGAACAGCTGCGAAGAGAATTTTCCGCCAATGTTTCCCATGAACTGAAAACGCCGCTGACTTCCATTTCCGGATTTGCTGAGATCATGCAGGACGGATTTGTGAAGGATGAGGATGTGAAGGTTTTTGCCGGACGCATCTATAAGGAAGCGCAGAGACTGATCCGTCTGGTTGGAGATGTGATCCGGATCTCCCGTCTGGATGAAGGCGGATTGCCGTATCAGTGGGAAAAGCTGGATCTTTACAGTCTGACTCATGATATTTTTTCTACCTTACATGAAGCTGCCGAAAAGCAGGAAGTGCATATGTATATGGAAGGCGGAAGTACAGTGCTGGATACAGTGCCGACGATCATGGAAGAGGTTCTCTATAATGTCTGCGATAATGCTGTCAAATATAACCGCCGGGGTGGAGAGGTCTTTGTGAGACTGAAGGATGGCGAGGATGCAGTTCGCGTGAATGTGCGGGATACAGGGATCGGTATTCCGAAGGAAGATCAGGAACGCATTTTTGAACGCTTTTATCGGGTGGACAAAAGCCATTCCAAGGAAATCGGCGGAACCGGTCTTGGCCTTTCCATTGTGAAGCACGGGGTAAAAACTCTGAACGGCAGGCTGTGGCTTAACAGTGAACCGGGACAGGGAACCGAGATCATTATGGAATTTCCGAAACATCATATGGAAAAGGAAGCAGCAGAGTGAACATAGGTCGTGCAGCGATGATGTTCATAGGCATGCAGCAGAGTGGAAGATGAAAGGCCGTTCTGTTGTATGTATCTGCTGCTTTTTATATCATAGTATATTGCTGGTTGGAGGTTGATGGTTTGACAGACCGGAAGGGTTATGCTATCTTATGTAATAATAATCAGAATAAGCAACAGGAAAGCGGATGATAACGGTCCGCTTTCTGTATTATAATTGGTTCGGAATAATTCCGGACGACTATACTGAGGGGAATAAAAATATGATACAGGCAATTGTTTTACTGGTATTCCTGATCTTTCTGAACTCTGTTTTTGCAGGTGCGGAAATGGCGATTCTGTCCATGAATGAAGCAAAGATGAGGGAGCTGGCGGAAGAGGGAGATCACCGGGCGCAGATTTTGATAAAGCTTACAGAACAGCCGGCACATTTTATGACAGCGATCCGTGTGACGGTAACTACGGCAGGATTTCTGCAGAGCGCTTTTGCGGCAGAATATTTTGCACAGCCGATGACAGAGGCACTGATAAAGACAGGGATAGATGTACCACAGAATGTTCTGAAGATCGTATGCATGATCATTGTGACCATACTGCTTTCCTATGTAAGTCTTCTGTTCGGAGAACTGGTGCCAAGACGTCTGGGAATGAAAAATCCGGATGAGCTGTCTCTGCGTCTGGCAGGACTTCTTAAGATTGCGATGATCGCAGTCTGGCCGGCTACTGCACTTTTGACAGTAACTGCCAATGGTGTGCTGTATCTGATGGGGATCAAACCGGAAGAAAAAGAGGAGCAGGCCACAGAGGAAGAGATCCGTATGCTGCTTACAGAGGGAAATGAACAGGGCAGCATCCAGCAGGAAGAAAGCGAGATGATCCAGAATGTTTTTGACCTGGATGATACTGCGGCAGATGAGATCTGTACACACAGAAGAGATGTGGTTGTTCTCTATATGGAAGACTCCGATGAGGAATGGGAACGGATCATCAGAGAGAACCGTCACACCTTTTATCCGGTATGCGGGGAAGACCAAGATGATATTATCCATATTCTGGACACCAGAGATTATTTCCGCCTGGATGACAGATCCAGAGAAGCTGTTCTGCATCATGCCTGTTATTCGCCGTTTTTTGTACCGGAATCCATGCGTGCCAACCTGATCTTCCGGGAAATGAGGGAGAAACGTGATTATTTTGCAGTAGTGCTGGATGAATACGGCTGCTTTGTGGGAATCGTCACTCTGCATGATCTTGTGGAGACGCTGGTGGGAGATATTGACGACAGGACAGATCTGCCGAAGCCGGATGATATTGAGAAGACAGGAGAACATATCTGGAAAATACAGGGAGGAGCGATCCTGGATGATGTGGCAGAGGTCATAAATGTGGAGCTTCCTGTAGAAAAATATGATACCTTCAGCGGCTTTGTCTGCGGAGTTCTGGAACGTGTACCGGAGGACGGAGAACAGTTCCGATGCAGCTGGAAAAACCTGGATATTGTGGTAAATCAGGTCAGAAACCATACCGTTGTGGAGGGAATCGTTCATGTTCAGCCAGAGAAAAAAGTGCAGGAACAGAAAGAAGAGATCTGACAAAACCTTGTTCAGCCAGGTCATGGGACAGTTATCGGGAGAAAGATCTCCGGGGATTTATGGACATTTTCGAACATGTTGTTGCTTGAAAGTATGTTATTTTTATGACATAATAAGGAAATAACCCGAGGAAAGCTTGTGATGGGGGAGAAAAAATGCCAGGTTTTACAAGACAGATTATACTGTATACACTGACGGAACTTATGAACGAAAAACCATTGTCCAAGATTACGGTAAAGGACATTGTGGAACGCTGTGGAGTAAACAGGAATACATTTTACTATCATTTCAGGGATATTCCGGATGCGGTGGAAGCAATGGTAAGGGAAGAGCTGAATGACATTCTGAAGGATCAGAAAGCACCGGAATCAGTCAGCGACTGTATGGAAATCCTTGTCAATGCAGTTCAGAAGAACAAAAAAGCCATGATACATCTGTACCGCTCGATCCAGAGGGATGTATTTGCCGATTATCTGGATCATGCCGCAGAGCGTGTGGTGGAGGAGCTGATCAACAGGGCGGTCGGAGACTTTGAAATGGATCAGGAAGATAGGCATCTTATAAGCCGGTATTATAAATGCGTATTTGTGGGAGTGATCCTGGACTGGCTGCGGCATGATATGGATTATGATATCCTGTCAGATATGCATAAGCTGGAGTATATTTACGAGAAGAGCCTTGAGAGTCAGTACAAAAATCTGAAAGAAAAGCTATGATTTCAACTAAATGAAGATTAAAAATATCCATTTAGCTGTAGAACGGGAATGTCCTCGAATATTATTAAGGTATAGAAACGGTTAATTTTGAGCTGGTGTCTGAAATTTAGGCACTGGCTCTTTTTTGTCTGTTTTTTTAAACGACACAGTGATGTATAATTCAGTACAATAAATGATAAAAAATTATCAAGGAGGGAACGTATGGATGACCTGAAACAGCTGAAACTTGTAAAAAACATCTACATCGTCATGTCATTACTGTTCTGTGTGCTGGGTATTTTTCTGATGGCGAAGCCGAAAAGTTCTGTAAAAATGCTGTGCGTGCTCATGGGAATCATGCTGATTCTGTACGGAGCTATTAAGATCAGCGGATATTTCACGAGAGATGCTTTCTGTCTGGCATTTCAGTTCGATCTGGCTTTCGGAATCCTGCTGATGGCAGTGGGAGTGATCCTGATAGCCAGAAAAAATTTCGCAGTGGATCTTATTTTTTCCGTGTTCGGAATTCTGATCCTGGCAGATGCCCTGTTTAAGGTCCAGATGTCTGTAGATGCGAAGAGATTCGGTTTGGCGTTGTGGTGGCAGATCCTGCTGATCGCACTGGCCACCGGAGTGATCGGAGTTCTGGTTTTTATCAGACCATTTGAAGCAGCAGCTATGATGATGGTGTTGGTAGGATTTTCCATTTTACTGGAAGGGATCCTCAATCTATGGGTCGGGATCCTGACGATCAAGATCATCAAGAGTCGGCTTTAAACATAAACATAAAAATAACCAATCACTTTAGATAATAACATAGGAGGAAATAGAGTATGGGAATCGTAGACAAAGCAAAACAGGCAGCGATCGCAGCTACCGTAACAAAAGCACTGGATTATCTTGAGAAGGATCCGGAGACAAACATACCGAAGATCATGGAAATGGTTGATAAAGTAACACCGGATGGCTGGTATGCAGGACAGAGAAATGCGATCCGTCACTCCATCGAGGCAAAGGACAACTGGTATCAGCTGATCCTTCGTATGTATCAGCTGGATGCAGGCGTACGCCAGACATTTTTCCGCAACTTTATTGTAAATGCCAGTCTTAAGGGAAGCGCAACGCAGGAAAAGGTATCAGAAGAGAATGACTGCAATGTACCGTGGGCAATTCTTCTTGATCCTACCAGCGCATGTAACCTTCATTGCACAGGATGCTGGGCAGCAGAGTATGGCCACAAGCTGAATCTGGATCTTGAGACCATCGATTCTATCGTAAAACAGGGTAAAGAACTGGGAACCTATATGTACATCTACACAGGCGGTGAGCCACTGGTCCGCAAAAAGGATCTCATTAAGATCTGTGAGATGAATCCGGACTGCGAGTTCCTTTCCTTCACAAACGGAACTCTTATTGACGAAGAATTCTGTCAGGAAATGCTCCGTGTGAAAAACTTCGTTCCGGCTATCAGCCTTGAGGGAACAGAGGCAACTACAGACGGACGTCGTGGAGATGGCGTATACCAGAAGGTTATGCATGCCATGGAGCTTCTGAAGAGCCACGGACTTCCGTTCGGTGTTTCCACATGCTACACATCCGCAAACGTAGATGCAGTAAGCAGCGAGGAATATTTTGACCATCTGATTGAGTGCGGAGCTTATTTTGCATGGTTCTTCCACTATATGCCGGTTGGAAATGATGCAGCAGCAGATCTCCTTCCCACACCGGAGCAGAGAATCAAAATGTACGATAGCGTCCGCAGATTCCGTGCCACAAAATCTCTCTTCACTATGGACTTCCAGAATGATGCAGAGTATGTAGGCGGATGTATCGCAGGTGGCCGCCGTTACCTCCATATCAATGCAAACGGAGACGTGGATCCTTGCGTATTCATTCATTTCTCCAATGCGAACATTAAAGAATGTACACTCCTTGAGGCGCTGAAGAGCCCGATCTTTATGGAGTATCACAAGGGTCAGCCGTTCAACAAAAACATGCTTCGTCCATGTCCGATGCTTGAAAATCCTGAGCTTCTCCGCAAGATGGTTGAGCGTGCAGGAGCGAAATCTACAGATCTTCAGTCTCCGGAGACAGCGGAGCATCTCTGTGCAAAGTGTGATCACTATGCAGAGGTATGGAAGAAACAGGCAGATGAGCTCTGGAGTGAGAGCCAGGCGAAAAAAGCTGCAAAAAAATCAACAACTTGTTAATTAACACTTGATATAGATGTTGGGATACTGTATAATGAACCCGTTTTTCAGGAGTCTGAAATAACAGTTCAGATAAGAGTGTCGAAACAGAAGAGACACGATACGTGTACTGACAGATAACAGGGCGGTTATATTCAGCAGTGGGTATAACTGCCTTCTTTTTTATGTTATCGTCAGGACATAGGGAAAGAAAGGATGGATTCATTATGGAAAAACAGGAGAAAAACACAGCCAGCCCTTATGAGCTGGACGGACGCCCACCTCTTAAGGTGGCAATTCCCCTTGGACTGCAGCACGTGCTTGCCATGTTTGTGGGTAACCTTACCCCGCTTCTGATCATCACAGCTGCCTGCGGGATCGAAGCAGGAGGGGATCTTCAGGTTGCATTACTTCAGAATGCAATGCTGATCGCAGGAATTGTTACACTTGTACAGGTCTTTACGATCGGACCGGTCGGTGGCAAGCTTCCTATCGTTATGGGAACAAGTTCAGGCTTCATTGGCGTATGTCAGAGTGTTGCCGGAGTCATGGGAAATGGTGTCGTTGCCTATGGTTCGATCATGGCAGCCTGCTTTATCGGCGGTCTTTTTGAGACTGTTCTGGGAAGCTTTCTGAAGCCCTTGAGAAAATTTTTCCCATCTGTTGTAACAGGTACAGTTGTACTTTCAATCGGTCTTTCACTGATCGGTGTGGGAATCAGCTCTTTCGGTGGCGGAAGCTCCGCAAAGGATTACGGTTCTCTTGAAAACCTTTTCGTAGGCTTTGTAGTTCTGATCGTGATCATTGTACTGAAGCATGGAACAAAAGGCTTCACAAGCTTTTCTTCAATCCTCATCGGTATTATCGTGGGATACATTCTGGTAAGTATCATGGCTATGGTACTTCCTACAACATTTACATATGTAGATGACACAGGTGCTACTGTGGAGGCTACAAAGGCCTGGGTTCTCAACTGGGACAAGGTTGCTCAGGCAAAATGGTTTGCGGTACCGGCACTGATGCCTGTAAAATGGGTGTTTGACGCACGTGCGATCGTGCCGATCCTGATCATGTTTATTGTAACTGCAGTTGAAACAGTTGGTGATATTTCCGGAATCACAGAGGGTGGTCTTGGAAGAGAGGCTACAGACAAAGAGCTTTCCGGTGGTGTTATGTGTGACGGACTTGGATCTTCCTTCGCAGCACTGTTCGGTGTGCTTCCGAACACATCCTTCAGTCAGAACGTTGGTCTGGTTGCAATGAATAAGGTTGTAAACCGTTTCTGTATCGCTACAGGAGGAATCTTCCTGATCGCATGCGGACTGTTCCCGAAGCTTGCTGCATTGATCTCCATCATGCCGCAGAGTGTTCTTGGCGGCGCTGCTGTTATGATGTTCTCATCCATTGTTGTCAGCGGTATCCAGTTAATCACCAAGTGGCCGATCGGACCGAGAAATGTTACGATCGTTTCCGTAGCACTTGGTCTTGGTTATGGACTTGGCTCCAATACAGCGATCCTGGTGCATCTGCCACAGGCGATCAGCCTGATCTTCGGCGGTTCCGGTATTGTTCCGGCAGCGGTATTTGCGATTATTCTTAATATTGTTCTTCCGAAGGATGAGAAGAGTGAGATTGAGAGAGCTGAGGAGATGCTGGAGAAGGTTAAGAATAAATAAAAAAGTGTAAGAATAAAAAGAGTTTTTTTCTTTTTTGAGACTGTTGGACTTTATTGGTCTGACGGTCTCTTTTTTTATATGTTTTTATTTTTTTATTTTTAGGATAAAGGTTCGGCCTTTTGGAAGGCGGTAATTTGCGAGAAGGGGAAGCACTCGGAGTTGCGAAGGCCGTC
>OCHV01000779.1_pt1 | contig 24141 bp, 18 predicted proteins | sample 1538461 | NCBI WGS metagenome assembly OCHV01 (sample SAMN04571692, study PRJEB22368) | human gut metagenome | biome: human gut; material: stool | host: Homo sapiens | place: Luxembourg | collected 2012-08-03 | reverse complement strand
CCGCCTTGGAAGCCGAATGATGGTACGAGCATCCATTCGGCTTCCAAGGCGGCCACGGACAGAACGGGGCGAACAGAAGAGAGCGACGGACGTCTACTCCCCCGCCACGCACGCGCGTAGCTTGGCGGCGATGGGCTCGGATGCCAGCAGGAACACGAGCATGACCACGGAGCACGCCAGGCACACGATCCAGGTGCTCGCAAAGGAGCCCGTGGCATCGAACAGCACGCCCGAGACAATGGCGCCTACGGTGCCACCGACCATCTCGAGCGAGGTAATGGTGCCCGTGACCTTACCGAGGTCGGCCATGCCAAACTGCTTGGAAGCCGCGATCGTGGGCGTAATGGTGCCCATGCACGTTCCGATACCAAAGCTCACAGCGGCGACAATAGGACCGAGGTCCGTCGTCGGGAAGCACAGCGCCACGCAGGCGATAATGCACGCAACGGAGCCAAGGATATTGCCAAAGCGCAGGCCAAAGCGATCGTAGATGGCGCCGAGCGAAATCTTGGCGATAACGACGGTGACCATATAGGCCGAAAGCACCGTACCGGCCCACATGGGATCGTGACCGCCCGTGACGATCTTGGCGCCGTTGACGGTAACGCTCGTCATGTTGGTGACCTGGTTGGGCAAGATGGCGCCGTTAACGAGGCCCATAAAGAGGAAGGCGACGACAAGCAGCCAAAACGCCGGGCTCTTCTTGATGCGAGACCAGCCGACGCTAACCTCGGGCGCCGTGTGCTCGTCCTTGTCGCCAGCCGTCGAGACGGACGGATCGCCCAGGTTCTCGCCGAGCGGCTTAAGGCCGATCTCGGAAGGCTTGGTGCGGAAGGAATAGGCCGTGATGGGCAGTGCCGCCACCATGCAGACGGCAGCGAGTACCAGGAACGCAGAGCGCCAGCCCACACTCACGATAAGAGAGCTCACGATCGGCGAGAGAATGGCTCCGCCAAAGCCCGAGCCCGAAAGTGCGATGGAAATGGCAAGGCCGCGTTTAGCGGTAAACCAGTTGGCGGTCACAAGGCTAATGAGCAGACGGGTCGAGGCCACAGCGAAGCAGCCCGAAACGGCAAAGAGCACGTAGGCCTGCCACAGCTCACCGACAAAGCTCATGCCAGCAAGCACCGCCGAGGTAGCGATAACGGTAAGCGAGCCCAATACGCGGCCACTCACCTTATCGGCAACATGACCGATAACGAGCGAACCCACGACACTCACCACGGTGGAGATGGCATTGGAGACGTTGTACTGCGCAAGGGAAATACCCAGGTCGCTGACGATCAGCGGCTGGAACAGGCTCATGCAATTGACAAAAATCGTGTAACACGTGGCCATGATCACGAAGCCGGAGGCCACCACGAGCCAGCCGGGGAAGAACTTACGCTGCTGGGGCATACTGCTCCTTTTAGACAAACGAATAGCCTGCGCCGGGCGCCGGTAGTGCCCAAGATTGCCTTGAAAGACAAGGGCATAGGCCTTACGGCCATGCCCGCAGGCTTGAAAGGCAAGGTTGGGTGCTACCGGTGGTCGGCGATATAGCCCAAAGCGACGGCGGTATAGGCCGCGGCACCGAGCGGCAGCTCGGCATCGTTAAAACGTGCCTTGGGATGGTGCTGGGCAAAGTGTTCGTCCGTGTCGGTTACGGCCGCGCCCACGGTAAAGTACGCACTTGGGATCTTGCTCGAGATAAGCGCGAAGTCCTCACTCGCCATGGCATGGAAAAGCGGCGAGAAAGCCGTCTTGGGCAGCACTGCGCCCACGTAGCCAAGCGACGCCTGAGTCATATCGCTGTCGAGTACAAGCGGCGGAACATCCGAAAGCGTCTCGATGGTCGCCGGCGTACGATAGGTCGTAGCAACGCCGTTAACGACCTCCGCGATGCGGGTCTTTAGGTGAGCCATGAGCTCAACATCAAAGCCGCGCAGCGTTCCCTCGAGCACGCAGGTGTCGGGGATGACGTTGGCCGCCAAGCCGCCGGCGAACTTACCAACGGTAAGTGCGACTTCCTTGGCCGCCGGCACCTCGCGGGAGATAAGCTCCTGGAGCGCCAGGTGCACGTGGACGCCGGCCGTGATGGGGTCGATGCAGATCTCGGGGCTGGAACCGTGGCCGCCCTTGCCCTGGAGCGTGATGCGGAAACCGTACACGCCCGAGAGCGCCGGGCTGCCGTAGAGCACCAGGCCAAGCGGCGACTGGCTGTTGACATGCATGGCAAAGGCCGCCTGAGGGCGCGGGTTCTCGAGCAAGCCGTCGGCGATGGCAGCGCGTGCTCCCTCAAAGGTCTCCTCGCCCGGCTGGAACAGCAACTTGACGGTAGCGTTGGCCTCCACAAGCTCGGCCTCGCGGGCCTTGAGCAGGCGCGCCGCACCAAGCAGGGCCGTCGCATGCATATCGTGGCCACAAGCGTGCATGCAGCCGTTGGTAGAGGCGAAAGGCTCGCCCGACTCTTCGGCAACGGGCAGGGCATCCATGTCGCCACGAAGCATGACGACCGTTCCGGCCTGCTCGTCCTTGCACGTGCCATTGCCCTGAGCGGCCGCGGCCGCACCGGAACCGATCAGGCCAACGACGCAGGAACCGTCGACGAGCGTGGTATGGGGGATGTCCATCTCGTCCAGACGTGCCTGGATATAGGCAGACGTCTGCGGAAGATTGTTACCGAGCTCAGGCATCTGGTGTAGATCGTGTCGCCACGCAGCGAGCTCGTCTGCAAAAGCCCGAGCTTCTGCGACAAGACCGTCACCGATAGCGGTCTGCGCTGCTGTGGTAGCCTGAGGCGCTGGTTGCGGTTGAAAATCGGACAGAGCTGATGCCATAGAAGCCCTCCAGTAACGTTTTTGCAGCACGCACTTTGATAGCGTAAAGTGCAAGGTACAACTGTAAGGGCATGACATAAAAATGCCGCCCTGGGAGGGCGGCGCAACAAGTTGTTTACAATTGCGGGTGTGATTTTCGGCGCAAGAAATCGAAATGCGTCTCGCTCAAGATAATCGAAAGAAAGATGAGCGCGAAGCCGGCGAGCAGGCGCGAGGTGAGCGCCTCTCCCATCAGCAGCACCGAGAACAGCACGCCCGAAGGCGACTCCATCGAAAGGAGCAGTGAGCCCGTCGAGGCCGAGACATGCGCCAGGCCGACGTTTTGGATGAGCAGAGCCGCGCATGTGCAACCAACCGAGAGAAACGCCATCGCGCTGATAAAGCTCGGCGTCCACACGGACAGAGGCGCTTGGGTCTCGAATAGCAGCGACGTTGCCAGGCTCAGCACGCCGTTGCCCACAAACATCCAAAACGTGATGACGTTGATGTCCATTTTGCGACCGTACTTGGCAGTCACCGCCATCTGGATGGCGAAAAAGACCGCACCCGCCAGCGTAATGACATCACCGATGTTGAATTCAACGCTATCGAGCGCCACCAAGCCAATGCCCGCCAAGCACAGCAGCGCCGCGCCCAGGTTATAGCGGGTGAGTTTTTCGCCGCTCAGAAAATAGCTCGCGAACGGCACAACGATGCAATACGTGCCCGTCAAAAAAGCATTCTTGCCCGCCGTGGTGTGCGCCAGACCGACTGTCTGCAGGGCGTAGGCGGCCCACATAAGTGCGCCCATGCCAAGTCCGACGATAAGGTTGCGGGCGTTGAGGTGCGCGATGATGCGCTTGTGGAAGATGAAAAACATGACCAACGCCGCAGGCAGAAAGCGCACGTAGAGCAGTTCGAACACCGGAATGGTGTCGAGCGCGTCCTTCATGGTCGTAAAGGAGTAGCCCCAGACGACTGCCACCGAAAGCAGCAGGACTTTCCAGAACAGCGGCGAGCGAGCGCCGGCGCCGCGGGAGGTGCCGCCCGCGCCCAGGTCCTCGCGAGCAACAGGGCTATCGGGCATCATTTCGATATTGTCAGTGGCATGCTGGGCCATAGGGCATCCTCGCGCTCAATCTGGGCGTGGTGTCCGCACGCGCATGGCTGCGTGCCGCCTCATGGTCAAATAAAAGCAGGGCGCACCGGACCCCCGGCACGCCCCGCTACTGTAGCAACAACCAAGCAGCCCGTGCAATTCACTACGCTAAAGCATCGGGTTGGAAGATCTCGATGTTCCGACGGCGTTTACGTTGCTGAACTAAATCAATTTGGTTGACTCCAGTTTTTCGATGATCCAGTCGTTGGCTTTGATGACCGGGCGGCGGAAGACGACGCCCAGTGCCAGCGACGGAATCAGATAGCTCGCCAGAATGCCTAGCTCAATCCAGTACTCCATGTGGTACGCACCGGCCATGGCGGCATGCATGGCGTTGATGCCGTGGGTGAACGGCAGGAACGGATAGATCGCCTGGAACACGGGGCCGGTCATCTCGATGGGGAACGTGCCGCCCGAACCGCCGACCTGCATGACCAGCAGCACGACGGCGAGCGCCTTGCCGATATCGCCAAACGAAACCGTAAGCGTGTAGACGATATTGGAGAACACGAGACTCGCGACCCAGCCCGCCAGCACAAACTGCAGCGGGTCGTCGCACTGGATGCCAAAGAACAGGATGTCGCCCGCACACACGAGCGTTGCCTGCAGCAGGGCCAGACCGCCAAAGAACAGGTAGCGGCCCAGGTAGATCTCGTGCAGGCGCACGGGGATGAGCTCGTTGATAAGCTCATCGTCAACCGAGACCTTCATCATGGCCGCCAGCACAATCGAGCCCACCCAGAGCGACAGAATCGTGTAGAACGGTGCCATGGCCGAACCGTAGTTGCGGATCGGATAGACCGGCTTGCGATCGAGCGCGACGGGGCCGGAAAGCGACACGGCCAGACCCTCGGGATCATTGCCGATCATCGTCTTGATCGTAGCGAGGTCATCCGACATCAAGGCGCCGTCGAGCTCGTCCTTAAACGCACTGATCTTGTCCGACGCCTCGCCCAGCTGATCAGAAGCCTTGTTGACCAGCTTTGCAGCCTTGGAGAGGCCCTTTGCCAGCGAACCGGATGCGTCGGTCAGGCCAGCAACAGCACTATCCAGATCGTTCGAAATACCGTTCAGCGAATCCAAAACGCCCGAGATGGTCTTCTTGAGCTCCTTTGCCTTGGCCGAAAACGTAGAGTCGTAGTCAGTCTTGGCGCCCGAGATACCAGCCTTGGCATCCGCGATTGCCTGATCGACCTCGGCACGCGACTTATTAACCTCTGCCATGCTGTCAGAGAGAGACTTCGCGGTGGCCGTCAAGTCCTTGGCGTTGTTGCGATACTCCACAGCAATCCTGCTCAGCGATGTTGCCACAGACTTGAGGCTGTCCTGGAGTTTTTCGTCAGTCACCTGATCGGCAAAGCTGCGGAGCTGGTCGGCCGTGGCGTCGATATCGTCGGCACGCGTGTTGAGCGCCGCCGCGGCATCGTTGAGCTGGGACACTGTAAGGTCGACATGTTGATTCGCGGCATCAAATGCCTTCGCAAGCTCGGCGGACACGTTGTCAAACGAGCCCGCGCTTCCGTCAATCGCGGCATTGATGGCGTCGTTGGCGTCCTTCAGCGCTTCCTTGGAATCGCTAATACCGCTCTTGACATGCTCCATCAGCTGCTTCGTTGACTCATCGACCGTGCCCGTCTGCTTGAGCATGCCGCTCGCCGACGTCAGCGAATCGGACGTGGAGCTCAAAATGCCCGCAAGCGACGTTGCGCTGGCCTGAACGTCCTGCAGGTCCTGGACCGAATCGCCGAGCGTCGAGGACAGGTTGGCGATAAAGTTGCTGACCTGGTCGGTGCTCATGTAATCGAGCAGGCTGGACACCGTCTTAAGACCGATGCTCGTAATGGTCTCGGTAAAAGTTTTGTTAACCTGGCTCTGGACGGCGCTCGAACCCTTCTCGGTCACGATCTGCGCAATGGCGTTGGCCTTCTGATTCTCGTAGAACTCGATATCGGCATGCTTCACGTCGGTCGAGAAAAGCGTCATCATGTCAGCGCTAAACGTTTTGGGGATAACGACGGCAGCATAGTACGCGCCCGACTTAACGCCCTCGATAGCCTTTTCGCGATTGTTGAGCACAACCCAATCGAAGCTCTCGTTGCCGCGTAGGGTGGCGGTCACGTTTTCGCCCACGTTAACCTCGACGGGGATCAAATCGCTCTCGTAACCCTCATCGGTGTTGACCACGGCGATCTTAAGATTGCCGGTGTTGCCGTACGGATCCCAGCTGCCGGCGATGTTAAACCACGCGTACAGACACGGTACGATAATGAGGCCCATCACGACAACCAAGCCGATCACGGAGCGAGACACGTTTTGGACATCGCGCTTAAACAGATGCAGGATGTTCTTCATTTATGCCTCACCTCCTTTGGAGTGCTTGCCAAGCGGAGTGGCATTTCCATCATTTGTGGCTGTACTGTCGCTGTCCTGAGATTTATGGTTCGAGCCTATATGCGGCAAGCGGCCCGTGGACTGATCGCCGCCCTTGGCACCACGCTCGCTGGCGTTGAGGCCAAACATGTAGCGGGCGGCAGGAATGGCGGCCGTGTGCTCGCGCATCTCGCGACGCAGGTCCTCATCCGAAAGCGCCGAGATGCGCATCTGGGTATTGAGGCTCGCGCGGATATATTCGATATTGATAAGCCAGCCGCAGATGGCAATGACCGAGATGATCCAAATGACAAGCAGGATGATCTTGCCGTTATTGTCGATATCGAGAACCGTCGACAGGACAAAGAGCAGGACCTGAACGCCCACCACGGCGGCAAAACCGCCCTTGATGTAGTACGGGTAGCGATGTTCAAAGGCGACCGCATGATCGAGCAGTTCGCGACGGTACGAATCGGAATCGAGCATGACACGCATGGCCGTGCGCAGCGAGTAGCGCTGGCGCGGCAGGTCGTTGGACTCGCAAATCATCATACCGGTCGTGGAAAGCTGTTTATCAAAGAGCAGGTTAAGGTTGAGCAGCAGCGGACGCAGCTGCAGGCCGATAAAGAGCGCCACGATCAAGAACACGCCCAGAATGCACAGGTTAAACAGGTAGTTGAACGAATACATACCGCCGACCGTCTCGCGCAGCAGATTGATGCCGTAGGTAAAGGGCAGCAGCGGGTGCAGCCACTGGAAGAAGCCGGGCATCATCTCGATGGGGTACATGCCCGACGAACCCGGGATCTGCACGATGACGAGAATGACGCCGATAGCCTTGCCGATATGCTTAAACGTGGTGGACAGCGCATAGATGATATTGACGTAGGTGAACGAGATGGCGATGCCGCCCAGCACGAACAGCAACGGGTTGACGCACTGTACGCCAATAACCAGATCACCCACCGTAACGATGATGGCCTGCAATGCGCCCAGGATCACCATGAGCAACCAGCGGCCAAAGTAGCCTTGGCGCGCCGTAAAGCTGCCAACACCTTCACGGTCGACCTCGAGCTTGTAAATGGCGATGAGCACATAGCCGCCCACCCAAAGCGCCAGATTGGTGTAGAAGGGAGCGATGCCCGAGCCAAAGCTCTTGACCGGATAGATTGACTTGGACGTCAACTCAACCGGAGACGCCATGAAATCTGCCACGTCATTGACATCGACGCCCATCAGGTCGGCCAGCTCGCCCATGGACTCGGAGGTCTGCAGCGCCGCGATGTCATTGGCGGCGGTTGCAAGCTTGTCCTGGACCTTGGCAAGCGAGGAATCGGTCTGGGACAGCGTGGTCTTGGCCTGGCCGAGCGTAGCGCTAAGCTGCGCCAACGTGCCGCGCGCATTTGCAAGTGTAGGTGTCATACCCGAGACGATACCGGTCAGGTCGCCCGAAACGGCAGCAAAAGAGTCGAGCGCGCTCGAGGCCTTCGGCAGCGCGTTTTGGCCCAAGTCCGTCTGGGCTTGGCCAAGGTTGGTCGCACCGGTATGAATTGCGTTATTGATAGCGTCACTGGCACCCGAAACAGCCGCTGCGTCATTCGCCATGGCGCTCGACTGCGCGGACAGACCGTCCTTGATGCTCTGAAGCTTTTCATTCTGCTCTCGAAGCAAATCGATGGTCGATACAATGCGCGCGTCAATTTCCTCGGAACCTGTCGACGTGTCATTGGCGAGAATCTCCAAGTGCCCGATAACGGCCTTATTGTGGTCGATCGTCGCTTGAAGAGACTCGAGCGAGTTATCGATACGGGTGGTCGTAGATGTGACCGCGCCCGTCAGCTTGCCGATGGCAGCGTTCGCAGAGGCCGACGTCTTGGTGAGCGCAAGGCTGCCTTCCGAGAGCGCCTTGGAGAGCGAGGCGATAGAGTTGCCCGCCGTGGTGCGAGCTTCGCTCAGCAGGTCGTTGCCCTGGGAGATCGCCTGCGTCAGCGACGGTGCCTGGCCTTGCAAGCCGGCAAGTGCCGCATCAGCCGAGGCGATAGCGCCACTCGTCTTATCGATGGCGGCATTCATATCGCCAATCGAATCGCGCACCTCGCCCAAGGTGTCGGACGCCTCGGACACCGAACTTGCCAGCGAGTCCTGAGTCTGGGTTGCCTTGTCCTTTAAATCGACACCGGCATCCTTGGCGATACCGGCAACAGTCTTGCCTACCGTAGAGACAAATTCCGAGTTGATCTGCTCCTCGATGGTGTTTGCACCGGTATCGGTAACCTTGGGCGCAATGGCGCTCTTCTTCTCATTGACGTAGTACGTGAGCTTGGGCTGATGGTAGTTGCCGTCGAGCATCGAAACCAGGTTATCCGAGAAGTTCTTGGGAATCACGATAGCGGCATAGTACTCGCCGCTCTCGACGCCCTCCTTGGCATCGGCCGTCGAGTCGACGAACGTCCAGCCCAACTGATGATTCTCCTTGAGCTGGTCGACCACTTTGTCGCCAGCGTTGAGCTCACCCACCAAGTCGTTTTGGGTGCCTCGATCGTTGTTGGCGATAGCAATCTTGATGCCTTGGGTGTTTCCATACGGATCCCAGTTTGCCACGATGTTATACCAGGCATACAGCGAGGGAATAACGCACACGCCTAGGGTAACCACCAGGGCGACGGGGTTCACAAGCAGTCGCTTAATGTCGCGCTTAAATATCGCAAAGGACACCTTTGCATTGGATAGTTTGCTGCCGAGACTCACGCTTGGACCATCCATCCTGTCGTTAAATCGAATCGTACTATCGACAACCATTGTAGTAGGCGCTTTAACGTCTCAAAGCACAATGGTGTTGAGTTTTGCGGGTAGCAATATACTACGAAGATGAGTTAACGTACAGTTGTACAGTATCTTAAATTTCAGCAGGTCACAAAACCACAACCCGCACAAATAAATGATCCCTTGGGGACGGAGGGATCATTCAAAAGGAAACGAGAGTGGAAAATCTCTCACTTCAAGCCCGCATTCGAGCCAAAAGTGGGAGATTATCCACTCTCGTTCTAATCTAGTTACGGTGCCGTATCCCCGAACTACATCAAGTTGCAAACAGCTGCTGCGAAGGCAACGGGGTCCTCGGGCAGAATGCCCTCGACCAGCAGGGCCTGGTCATAGAGCAAACCGGAGTACTGCTTGATCTTGTCGGCGTCGCCCGCCTTCTGAGCGGCGACGAGCTTGGAAAAGACCGGGTGCTTGGCGTTGAGCTCGAGCACGCGCTGGCTCTTGGGCATACCGTCGGGCGCGCCCTCGGGACCCTTCTGGAGCACCTTCTCCATCTCGAGCGAAAGCGGGCCCTCGGTGGTGATGCACGCGGGAGCATCGGTCAGGCGCGCAGAGACGGCAACCTTCTCGACCTTGTCGCCGAGTGCCTCCTTCATGGCGTTAAAGAGGTCCTCGTTCTCCTTGGTGGCGTCCTCGGCCTCCTTTTTCTCGTCCTCGGTCGCCAGGTCAAGATCACCGGTTGCGACGTTCTTGAGCTCCAGGTGACGATCCTCAACCTCGGGCTCGGCACCATCGGCCACGGCCTTTTCGGCAGCCTCGCGGGCGGCATCGTCCTCGTAGATCTTGGGCATATCGGCGGCAACGTACTCACGCATAGCCTGGAAGGTGAACTCATCCACGTCCTGCGTCAGCAGCAGCACGTCATAGCCGCGGTCGAGCACGCCCTTTACCACGGGCATCTTGGCCAAGCGCTCACGCGAGTCGCCGGCGGCGTAGTAGATGGCCTTCTGATCCTCGGGCATGCCCTTGGCATACTCGGCCAGGGTAATCATCTTCTGTTCCTTGGCAGACCAGAACAGCAACAGATCGGCGAGCTCATCGGCCTTCATGCCATAGCTCGAGTAGATGCCGTACTTAAGACCGCGGCCAAAGTTCTCAAAGAACTTCTCGTAGGCCTCGCGGTCGTTGTCACGCATATCCTCAAGGTCGGCGGTGATCTTCTTTTCCACACGCTTGGCGATGGCCTTGAGCTGACGGTTCTGCTGCAGCGTCTCACGCGAGATGTTGAGCGACACATCGGCGGAATCCACGACGCCGCGGACAAAGTTGTAGTAGTCGGGCAGCAGGTCGTCGCACTTCTCCATGATCAGGACGTTGGAGCTGTAGAGTGCCAGACCCTTCTCGTAATCCTTGCTGTACAGATCGAACGGCGCGCGGCCCGGCACAAACAGCAGGGCATCGTACTCGAGCGTGCCCTCGGCATGGAAGCTGATGGTGCGCGCAGGATCGTCAAAGTCGTGGAACGTGGACTTGTAGAACTCGTCGTAGTCCTTCTGCTCGACATCGGAGCTGCGCTTCTTCCAGATCGGTGTCATGGAATTGACGGTCTCGAGCTCCTGGTAGTCCTCGTACTCGGGCTTGTAATCGTCGCCGGCGTCCTCGGGCTTGGGTTTCTGACGGCTCTTGGACACCATCATCTGAATCGGGTAGCGCACATAGTTGCTGTACTGCTGAATCAGGCTCTTGAGACCCCACTCGGTCAGGAAGCGATCGTAGGTCTCGGCCTCGCCGTCGGCATCGAGCTTCTCGTTCTCGCGCAGCATCAGGATGACATCGGTACCGTGCTCGGCGCGCTCACCGTCCTCGATGGTGTAGCCCTCAAGACCGTCGGATTCCCACACATGGGCGACATCCTCGCCATAGGCGCGGCTGACGACCTTCACATGGCTGGCAACCATAAAGGCAGAGTAGAAGCCCACGCCAAACTGGCCGATGATGTCGACATCCGAACCCTGCTGCTCGGCGTTCTCGGTCTTAAACTCCTCGGAGCCGGAATGGGCGATGGTGCCCAGATTGCGCTCCAGCTCCTCGGCGGTCATGCCAATGCCGTTATCCGAGATGGTAATGGTGCGAGCGTCTTTATCAAAGGAGACGCGAATGGCCAGGTCGCCCTGGTTGATCTTGACGCTCGGATCCTGCAGGCTCTTAAAGTTGAGCTTGTCGACGGCGTCGCTCGCGTTAGAGATAAGCTCGCGCAGGAAGATTTCCTTATTGGTGTAGATGGAGTTGATCATGAGGTCGAGCAGTTTTTTGCTCTCGGTCTTAAATTGACGCATGTGCAGTCCTTTCGCGCTACCCCCGTCCGCAAAAACGGCCCGGTTGCCCGAGCCGCATCGCAGACCTGCTATGTTCAGACTTAGATTTTATAACCCAATAGCGCGCATATATACATACGGAATCGAAAAACTGTATGTCCGAGCGCTCCAATGCGTCAATTGCCAAGGAGTGTCCCCAGCTGCCGGCAGAAAAGGAACGTCCCTATCTGCCATCTACGCGCTTGGCCATCCAGACATGGGGCTGGCCCTCGTCTTCGTAATCTACCGGGGCAATTTGCGTGTAGCCCGCCTTTGCATAGAGCGGCAACACGTATTCCTGCGCATGCAGCTTAATAAGCTTAGCGCCGGCATCGCGTGCACACGAAGCACTGGCCTCGACGATCGCACTCGCCAGTCCGCGACGACGCATAGCCGGCAGCACGGCGACGCGCCCCATAATGTAGGTCTCCCCCGCCGCAACGCCTTCGTCCATGTCGCATGCCGGCAACACCGGGGCCTCTGCGTCAGCCACGCGCTCAAGCTCTTCGGGAAACACGCGCGAGCAACCGGCAAGCTCGCCGTCTACATAGAGCGTCACATGAATGCAGTTTGGATCCTCGTCGATAGCGTCGAACTCATTCTCGTAGCCCTGCTCGCCCATAAAAACGACGCGGCGCACCAACGCCGCGTCATCAAAGCATCCCGTCTTAAGTTGGATATCCATGGCCGCCCTTTCATTCAATGCGAACGTTAGGGACAGATATTAGCGAAAATGAGCTCCGCGCACGCTAAACTTCGCACGAGCCTTCGCCAGGCAGTCGTAATGACCCACGTTATGGGCATCGCTCGCGATGAAGCTGTACAGGTTCTGATCGAACAGGCGCTGTGCCGGCTTTTTCTCGCGACCAAAGCGACCGCCAGCAATAAAGTCCGCCGAAGCCTGCAGTTTGCAGCCCATATCGACCAGGCGCTCCGCCACGCTTACATCCTTTTGAACCGCACGATAGCGCTCAGGATGAGCGATGATCACCTGGTAGCCACGGCACTGCAAATCGTAAATCGTGTTCTCGTACTCTCTAAACGCATACGCATCGGCATGCGTCGAAAGCTCGAGCAGAAACTCGTTGGTTCCATCGAAATGCAAGTGCTCCGCGGCATCGATACCAAGCTCAACGAGCTTTCGATGGTTGACCTCGAAGCCCATCTGGAGCGGAAAACCGTCAGCGTTATCACGCAGCAGCTCAAAGGCATCCCACATCTTGTCGTAATCAAAATAGGGATCACGGCAGTGAGGAGTGCAAACGATTCTGGTTACACCGGCCCGCTTGGCAGCCTCGAGCATCGCCAAGCTCTCATCGAGATCGGCGGCGCCGTCGTCTACACCCGGCAAGATATGGCAATGAATGTCACGCATAGGTCAGCCTTAATCAACTAAACGTTTGCTCGGTTGGTGAAGATGCCCTTTTTGGAAGTCCCCTGATCGTCGGAGCCCTTCTTCACCTTCTTACCGTCCTTGGTGTAGTAGGAGTAGTAGTACTCGCTGGTCTCGGTCTCGCAGTAGTTCATAACGGTACCGATGAGCTTGACCTTCTCGGACTTCTTAAGCTGGCCGATAGCGTTGAGTGCCTCCTCGCGCTTGGTGAAGTCCTCGCGCACCACGAACAGCGTACCGTCGGTCAGGCTGGCAATCTCGGCAGCATCGATGAAGGTGCCGACCGGGGGAGCATCAAAGATGACGTACTGGAACTTGGCGGACAGTGCCTTTACCAACTTGGCAAAGCGGTGAGAGACGATGATGTCGGCAGGATTGGGAATATGCGGCTCAGCATCGAGGAAGTAGAAGTTCTTCTGACCCGTCTCGACAATTGCCTGGTCAATGGAGATCTGTTCGGAAAGGACCGCATAGAGTCCGCCGCGCGAACGAACGCCGAGCATATCGGAAAGGGACCTGCGGCGCATATCGGCCTCAACCAGGAGCACGGACTTGCCGCTCGTGGCGATTGCCTGAGCAAGGTTAATGGAAACCGTAGACTTGCCCTCGTTGGGAATCGAGGAGGTAACGGTGATGGTGCGAATGGGGTCGTCCACGCTCGCAAAGCGGATGTTGGCCAGAAGCGTCTTGGCGGCATTCTGTACAACGAGCTTATCGGTGTTCTTTGCCTTAGCCATGCCTATTTACCACCTTTCATAGCCGGAATTCGGCCAACAACGGGAATGCCCAGGAGCTCTTCTGCCTCTTCGGCACCGCGGATGCGGGTATTGAGCATGTCTGCCAAAACGACATAGGCAACTGCGATAAAGATACCGGCGAGGAACGCGACAGCAACGTACAGCGTGCGCTTGGGGCCGCTGGGGACTTCGGGAGTCTTAGCCTCGTCGATAACGTTGATGCTCTGGGCAGCGCCGACGTTCTGAGCGACCGTACTCACCGAGCTGGCCATGGCCTTTGCGACCTTAGCCGTCTCCTTGGCATCGGTGCCGGTAACCGAAAGCGTAATGACACGCGTGGTGGTCTCGGAGGAAACAGACACCTTGTAGTCATCCAGGTCAGCAAGGCCCAGCTCATTGGCAGCACCGCTCTTAACGCTATCGCTATCCAGCAGCGTGGCGATATCGTTGGAAAGCATCTGGCTCGCCGAGAGATCGTTGTAGCTCATCTGACCGCTATCGTCGGTTTTGGCGAGAATGTACATGCTCGTCGTCGCGGTGTAGGTGTTGTCCATCGCAACGAAGGACACGATGCCCATGGCGATCGCACAGACCACCGGAAGGGTGATGACCAGCTGAAGGTGCTTCTTCAGCAGCTGGAACAGTTCGAGAAGGGTCATGCAGCTTGCCTTTCATTTCCCCAGTTCGGATTGACAAAACTGTCCGTATGTTATCGCATCTTTTTACCGAGACCAAACTCTATACATAAGAAACAGGCTCTCCTGTAAAAATGTCGGAAGCAATCGTAAAATTGCACAACAACGCCGCACCCGAAAGTCAAATGCGGCGTCTACATCAATACCTATGTTGTATCGCTATGCGAATGGCTCGTCCTGCTGTATGGGAAACGTCACCGTAATGGTGGTTCCCACGCCCAACTCGCTCGACAGATCGAGCGTGGCGTGATGATACAGGGCCGCATGCTTGACAATGGCAAGCCCCAGACCGGTTCCGCCGCGCGCCTTGGACCTACTCTTGTCCACGCGATAGAACCGCTCAAATACCTTGCCCTGTTCTTCAGGCGCGATACCGATTCCCGTGTCGGCGACCGCAAGGAACGGATGGCCTTCGTCGTTGGTGCCGCACTGCAGCGTAACCGTACCGCCGGGTCGATTGTAGCGGATGGCGTTGCTTGCCAGATTATAGATGAGCTCGTCAATCAAGCGCGACACGCCCTCGATGACCACAGGCTTGGTCTCATGACTTATCGTCACATTCGCCTGACGGGCGACCTGTTCAAGACGCTGCTCAACCGCGTAGATGGCACGCGAGAGCTCAATAGGCTCCGTGGACCCAATGGGCACCGCCTCGCCCTCAGTTGCACGCTCGGCCTCGTCCAAGTTAGACAGCGTAAGGATGTCGTTGACAAGCGCTGCCAAGCGGCCCGCCTCACGATAGATGCGACCGCCAAAGTTGCGCAGGTCGTCCTCGCCCTCGACCATGCCGTTTGCGATGAGCTCGGCATAGCCCGAAATCGCCGTAAGCGGCGTCTTGAGCTCATGGGTGATATTCGCCGTGAACTCGCGGCGCATACGATCGTTGTCCGCCAGCACCGCCATTTGGCGCTTGAGTTCCTGGCGCTGCGACTCGATACGCTCAAGCATGGGGACCATCTCGGCATAGGCGTGCTCATAGCTACGGCGTGGGTGGTCCAAATCCACCTCTTGCAACGGCGCGATGATGGCACGGGACTCGCGGCGCGCCATAAAAAACGAGAGTACCGCGCCCGCTGCTGCGATAAGCAGCATCGGCGCCACCATCGACAGCAAAATCGCCGCAACGCCAGGCTGGGCCTGCGCCAAGCGGACAACCTGGCCGTTATCAAGGGCGACGGCGCGATACAGCATAATCTCGTCGAGCGTAGAGCTTGCGCGCTCCGCGGAACCCGAACCATTCTCAAAGGCCTCGATGACCTCGGGGCGATCGCCATGGTTGGGCAGTGTGGAAGGCGACGCCTCGTTGTCGTAGGCAACCGATCCATCCTTGTTAATCAGCGTGATGCGCAAGTCCTCGCGATCGAGGCTACGCAAGAACGGGATGGGCTCCTGCTGCTCGTCGAGGGCGGCAGCAATGAGCTCGGTTTCCTGCGCCAGATTGGCACTCGTGGCATCCGCCAAGGTGTTTTGCACAAAGAACGCACCCAGCACCGTAAACGCCACGATAACCGCCATGGCGCAGACAAAGATCGTCACAAAAACGCGGTGCGACAGCGTATGTTTTCCCTGGGGGGCGAAGACCACGGGTTACTCCTCCGATGCGGTGGCCGCGGTGACGTCACCTTCGGCACCATCACCGGCAGAAGGCTCGGCCAAGCGGTAGCCCACGCCGCGCGCGGTCTCGATGGCGCTGGCATGCTCGCCCAGTTTTTGGCGAAGCGTCTGCACGTGCACGTCAACAGTGCGCGAACCGCCGTCGAAGTCCCAGCCCCACACGCTCTGCAGCAACGACTCGCGGGTAAAGACCACGCCGGGCTTGCGCATGAGGTACTCGAGCAGGTCGAACTCGCGCAGGGTGAGCTTAAGCGGCTCGCCGGCAACGGTCACCTCGCGATGGCTGGGCGAAAGCACGATGTCGCCCACGCTGAGCACATCGCTCGCCTGCTTGACCATTCCGCCGCGACGCAGCAGTGCGCGGCAGCGGCTCGCAAGCTCCATGAGCGAGAAGGGTTTAGTCAGGTAATCGTCGGCACCGCCATCGAGCGCCATCACCTTGTCGAGCTCGGTGTCCTTGGCGGTAAGCATCATGATGGGCACCGTCGCCGTCAGGCGGTCGGCGCGGAGGCGGCGCATAATCGCCAAACCATCGGTATCGGGCAGCATGATATCGAGCAGCACAGCATCGGGCACCCGTCGCGCCACGGCAGCCTTAAACTCACCGTCGCACGAAAAGCCTTCGGCCTCGATCCCCTGCTTGCGCAGCGCATAGACCGTCAAATCCCTGATGTTGTCATCGTCCTCGACGTAATAGATCATGTTGAACCCCTTTGCGGCCGGCATGACCGCATCTTAACCCTAAAGGTACCTTTACTAGATGGTATCAGCCAAAACGTCCCGTCAAATAATCTGCCGTGCGCGAATCGGTCGGATTCTTGAAGAGTTGCGCGGTGGGCGCGTGCTCCACCAACTCGCCCAGCAAGAAAAACGCGACCGAGTCGGAGATACGCGCCGCCTGCTGCATATTGTGCGTAACGACCACCAGCGTACAGGTCTCTTTGAGCTCGCAGGCCAGCTGCTCCACCACGAGCGTCGACACGGGGTCGAGCGCCGAGGTCGGCTCGTCCATCAGCAGAATGTCGGGCTGCACGGCCAGCGCGCGGGCGATGCACAGGCGCTGCTGCTGTCCACCCGAAAGACCCAGACCCGACTCCTTGAGCTTGTCCTTGACCTCGTCCCACAGGGCAGCGCGACGCAGGGAGTCCTCGACCAGCTCATCCAGCACAGCGCGATCGCGCACGCCCATGCCGCGCGGACCATACGCGACGTTGTCGTAGATGCTCATGGGAAACGGGTTGGGGCGCTGAAACACCATGCCCACGCGCTGGCGCAAACGGCAGATGTCGTAATCGCCCAGGATATCTTGACCATCGAGCGCAATCTTGCCCTCGATGCGGCAATCCTTGATGCCGTCGTTCATGCGGTTAAAGCAGCGCAGCAACGTGGACTTTCCGCAGCCCGAAGGCCCGATAAACGAGGTGATCTGCTTGTCGCGGATCTTGATATTCACGTCCTTGAGCGCATGATGGTCGCCATAGAACAGGTCGAGGCCCTCGACGTCGATGCGCGTCGGCGAGGCGGCAAGATCCTCTGCCGTGGGACGAGTCGCATCCCCAACCTCGCGCTCGTGCGCGGCCTCGGCCTGCGCTTTCATGAGTTCTTCAAGCTCCATGGGCTCCACAGCCGCAGCAGCCGTCATACCGCATACCTCCACATCAATATCAATTCAGCAGTATCGATAGTAGAAATCGCGGCTCATATGCACGTGAGCGCATTGTCAAGTGTTTGTAAGGGCACGCTGGCTATGCGGCGGGCAGCTCGATGGTGAATATCGTGTGTTCGGGCGTCGATTCACATGCAACGGTACCGCCGTGTGCCGCGATGATCTCCTTGGCAATAGCAAGGCCCAGACCGGCACCACCGCGATTGGTCGCACGCGCCGCATCCAGGCGATAGAACTTCTCAAAGATCACCTTGAGCTTAGCCGCAGGGATAGGATCGCCCTGATTGATAAAGCGCACGCGCACGCCGCCATCGTCTTGGCGCCCGGCCTCGATCGTGATAGTCGAGCCCTCATAGCTATAGGCGACGGCGTTTTTCATGATGTTGTTGAACACGCGAGCCATCTTGTCGCCATCCACGAGCACCGTCAGGTCCTCGCGAATATCAACTTGGGCTTCCTTATGCTGCTCGTTGAGGATGGGATAGAACTCGTCAGCCACCTGAGCCAGCAGCAACCCCAGATCAACATAGCCGCGCGTGAGCACGATATCGTGGAAGTCAAAGCGTGTGATATCGAAGAACTCTTCGATGAGTGCATCGAGCCGGTGCGCCTTGTCGAGAGCCACGCCCGTAAAGTGCGCACGTTGCTCAACCGGCAGCTCAGGAGCCTCTTGCAGCAGCGAAAGATAGCCCACCACACTGGCAAGCGGGGTGCGTAGGTCATGTGCCAAGTACGTGACCAGATCGTCCTTGCGATGCGACTCGTCACGCAAGGCCTGTTGCACCTTGCGCTCACGGTCACGCACGCGGTTAAGGGCGCCCTCGACCTCCAAGAAGTCGCCGTCGATGTTGTCCCAGGTGTCGGGGTGATCGATCAGGCGATCTTGAATACGAGCGGCCAGCACACAATCGGCATGCTGCTCGCCCTGTTCGTAGCCCTGGTAGTACAGGGCGCGGCCACACAAGTACAGCACGCACGCGGCAAGCGCCAGCACAAAGCCAAGCATGTTGAATACAAAGCCGGCATCGAACAGCACCGGCCCTTCGATGCCGCCGAGCGCCATGGCGCCAATCGCCAACGTCATGGCCCACGCGGCGCCGCCAATCACCATGCAGCGGCGCACGATCTCAAATCGATCGATCAGCAAAAAGCCGGCAAGCAGCACCGTCAAGATTCCGGCGATGTTGTCGATGCCAATCAGCAGCAGGCTCAGCAAAAAGAGCAGCACCGTTGCAAGCGCGCGGTTGTCGACGACCGACCTCACGTATTCAAAGAGCCGATCGGGCACCTCGAACGTTTGCCTATCGTCTTTTGTCATATCAAGATCCTCACAAGCGAAAAGCGTTATTCGATGATGTAGCCGACGCCCCAGACGTTTTTGATAAAGCGCGGCTTTTGTGCGTCGTCGCCAATCTTTTCGCGCAAGTGGCGAATGTGCACCATCACCGTATTGTTGGAGCCGGGCATAAAGTCCTCGTTCCATACCGCGCGGAACAGGTCCTCCACGCCCACCACGCTGCCGCGATGCTCGACCAGATACAGCAAGATTGAATACTCGGTGGGTGTGAGGCGTACCGGTGCACCGTCCACCGTTACGGAACGAGCATCGCGGTTGATCTCCAAGCCGTCGAGCTGGAGGGTCGGCGACTCGGCCGCCTGTGCGCGGCTACCGTAGCTGGTGTAGCGGCGAAGCTGAGCGTGCACGCGCGCGATGAGCTCCAGAGGACGAAACGGCTTAACCACGTAATCGTCCGCGCCAAGCGAAAGGCCCTCGATCTTGTCTTGCTGGGCATCGCGCGCCGTCAGCATGATCACGGGATAGGTATGGCTGGAACGGATCGTACGCAGCAGCTCAAAGCCATCGATATCGGGCAGCATGACATCCAGCAGCGCCAGATCGAACTCCTGCTCCAAGATTGCCTTGGCAGCATCGGCCCCGCTATAGGCAATCTGGACATCAAAGCCCTCTTTTGTAAGGTAGATACCAACCAAGTCGGCGATGGCCTTTTCGTCATCAACTACCAAAATGCGCTCGTTCATGCGTGCTCCTCTCGCGCTCCATTATGCCCGAGGGGGCGCCCGTCACACACAACAAGCGTGGGTGATTAAGTCGGCCTTAAGCACCCTTGTGCCCGTTCGGGCGCGGATGTGGGCCACGCACGCACGCGATGATCGCCGACGCCGGCAAACGATATACTCTTGTTCCAGAAGAGACCATCCCGTCGAAAGCGAAATCCGTGAAGTCCCTCACCTCTTTTGCAAAGCGCTCAGCCCAGCTTGCCGCCGGCTTTGTCTGCGCTATCGCCCTTGCCGCTGGCGTGCCCACCGTCGCCGGCGCCCAAGTGCTTACGACCGACAATGTTTGCGGCAAAACCGCCGATGCGCGCGGCATCACGGCCGAAAACCTGCCCGATATCGATGCGACCAATGCCCTCGTCATGGGCAAAGACGGCACCGTCTACTATGGGCGCGGCGCCGATGAGCAGGTCAAAATCGCCTCGATCACCAAGGTCATGACCGCAATCCTAACCGTCGAGAATTGCAAAATGGACGAGAGGGTCACGGTGAGCAACGCCGCAGCCACCGTGGGTAATTCGACCGCCGGCTTGCTCGAAGGCGACGAGCTTACCGTTGAGCAGGCACTGCGCGGCCTGATGATTCCCTCGGGCAACGACGCCGCCATCGTGCTCGCCGAATATGTGGGCAAGAAGATCGACCCTAAGACCAAAGACGCCGAGGCCACATTTGTGAAGGCCATGAACGAGCGCGCTAAGAAGCTCGGCTGCACCGGCACGGTCTTTGAGAACCCACACGGTCTGGACTTTGATGAGTGGGCTGGCGATATGCACTCAACCGCACACGACGTAGCGCTGATGATGCAGGAGGCCATGAAAAACGACACGATCCGCGAGGTCGTAGCGAGCGAGGATTCCTGGATCGAGGTCACGGGCGCCGACGGCGCCGACCATTCGCATTCCATGGACACGCACAACGAGCTGCTGGGGCAGGACGGCAATATCGGCGGCAAGACCGGCACTACCGATGATGCCGGTTACTGCTTTACGGCAGCCTACGACCGCGATGGCGACGAGACCTATACCGTCGTTTTGAACTCCAGCACCAACGATCAACGCTTTGCCGACACGGCCGCCCTTGCCAACTGGTACTACGGCCACAAGGTGACGGTTGCGATCGCCAACACGCAGGAAAAGACCGCCAACGGCAATCCGCTCATCGCGCGCATTAGCCAGACCGACTGGACGGACAAGACGATCGACGCCACACTCGCCGATCCCGCAGCTCAGGCGACCGTCTTTTCGCTTGCTGGAGAAGTAACCGAAAAGGTTACTTACGATGACCTTTCGGGCACGGTGCATGTGGGCGACAAAGTGGGTAGCCTCGCGCTCAAACAAGACGGCATCAAGGTTGTTGTCACGGATTTGGTTGCCGACGAAGAAGGCTCGGGGCCGAATCCCATTGAATGGCTTCTTGTGAAGCTCGACCGCCTGAGTCGTCGCATCGAAAACCGTCCGCTTGCGGCAGAAAGCGAAACCGTAGCAAAGGCACCCGAGGTATAGGGTCGAAGATCAATACGCTCACCGAAAGGAGGCGTCCGAAAGGATGCCTCTTTTTTTGAGGGTTCGAATCCCCAGCCAACGTGGTTCAACTAAAAAAGGGTCCCTTTCGGAACCCTTCTTTAAAGTCTTACTGGCGGAGAGCTGGGGATTCGAACCCCAGATGCCCTTTTGGGGCATACTCGCTTAGCAGGCGAGCACCTTCGGCCTCTCGGTCAGCTCTCCGTAACAGCCGTTCTATAGTAACCAAACAGCCAAAGATGGGCAAGAGGAAATTTTCTAATTGCCTAGCATCCTTTCCTCATTGGAAGCTTCACCTACCCCAGCGAGCGGTTGAGGGAGCCGAGCTCGTCGTTGCCCATGGTGTGCCACATTTGGAAGATGCAACCGCGTGCCAGGAAAAAGAAGCCGTTGTCGACCAGTTGAACAGCGGCATCTGCAAGCTGATTCGTCACGGCGGACACTGGCGGCAGCTCGAGTCCAGCCTTGCGGATGGTCTCGACCGCTTCCTCGAACGTCGGAGGCTCACTGACGCCCATCTCGTTCATAAGGCCCTGCATTTCTTCCAGCGCGCTGCTGCCCGATTCCTCACCGCGCGGCACCAGACGGTAACAAGCCAGCGCCAGGTCGAGCTGATCGCAGTTCCAATAGGCAAACGCCAAGCGATAGAACAGATAGCCGATTGCAGAACGATCGCTGGCAATACGTAGGCCGTGGCGTGCCACCTCGATAATCTCGTCAAAGCGCTCCAGACGCGCAAGCACGTTGATGAGCGCAAAGTGCGATTGCATGGACGAGCGCGCCAGATCGTAAAGATGGCGCACCTCGGGCAGCGCTCGTTCAAAGTCCTCTTGCTCGACGTAAAAGCTGCAGATCTCGTGCTGGGCAAAGTACAGCGCATCGGGCGCACGAAGGATTCGCACAGAGCGGTCTTCTTCCAACACCGGTAGCACCATGCGCACCAGCTGGTTATCGCAAAACTGCGTTTGAACCGGACCTGTCGCCAAAAGCTCGGCAACGGCGCACTTAGCCTCCAACTCCTCAACAAGACGGGAAAAGCCTTCAAAAGCACCTGTACGGTCGACTTTTGCCTGCTCGCGCAATTCAACAACACGGACCACGTATGGGTCGTCGTCCTCTTCCATGACCTCCAACTCGTCAGCCTTATCGGCAAGCAGCAGATCGCGCAGCGCCGGCGGCAGCGCGCGATGGTCATCACGCGGACGAGCATGAACCTCCGCAGGCTCAATCGTCTCCGGAGCGGTTGACTCATACGCCTCAAGCACACGCTTGCACGGCATATCGTCCATGTCCATGCTCTCAAGATCCTTGGCGACAGGCACGCAATCGGCCAGATAGGCCGCGCGCCCAAAGAAATACGTTGCGACAACGCGCTCGCCCTGCTCACTGTCGGGAGCAGCAATCTGCACATAGCAGCGCGTGATGCAGGTGCCCGCGGCAAAACACGCTGCCGCAAGCGTGAGTGCCACACGTGCATCGTGCTCCGCGGCCCAAATCGCGCGCGTGTCCTCGTCCAGCTCGCGCCAGGCGTCATCTTGAGCGTCGTATTCACGTTGCGGCATGGCATCAACGACAGACTGCCCAAACCGAACGAGCATAATCCCCTCGGCAACGTTTACTCGATAGGTATAGTCGAGCCGCGTGACCACGTTGAGCGCCTCAACGATTCGCGCAAAACGGGTGCGCACGTCCCACTCCTCGCCCGGCTGGCAAGCCACCGTGCCCGGTTTGCCCCACGGGTTATCGCTCGAGGCCGTATCGAGCAGTCGGGGAACATCGTTGGTCGTCTTGGCGATATGCCACGCATCAAAGAGCGCGCAGCCCTCAAGGCTCGGCGAGGATGCCGCAGGGGCCAATCCGGCCCCGATGCGCTCGAGGATGCCGGAGAGGCGGTTGAGACGGCACTCGATGGCAAGCAGCATGTCAATCTCGTCCTGGTCCAGCAGGCTACAATCAAAATTGAGATAAAACAGCTTTGACCGGTCGATGCGCGCCAGGCTCATTTCGGACTTGGCGGCAATGGTGCGCAGACGGGGCAAGTCAATTTCGCTCATAAGGGTGGCGGCATAGCGCTCGATACCGCTCGGATTCTCGGCATGGTCAACGCGGTAAAGCAGCGTCTCGATAGCATCGGGGAGCGGTGACGTGTTAAAGCCCAAAAACACCTCGACCGGCTCGGGCAACTTTACGAGCTTGATCTTGTCGACAACGTTTTGCATGTCCGCATCGAGACCGTCGACGCCCGCCGTGTTCGCAATAGCGCTTTCGGAGTTGGCAAATATCACGTAGCGCAGGAACATCGATGCCATGAACTCGCCGTAAGGAAGGGAGCGGGCCGAATTCCATGTCTCGTGATCGGACTGCTCGCGCATGGGGCCTTCGGGAGAGCCGACGGTTCGCGCGCACGCGCGCATTGCACCGCTGGCTTCCCTTACCATAATCTCACCAATACTGGAATCCGACTCGTCAAGAACCAGTTCCATGTCGGGATCGTTGGACAGCGATACTTCGTTAACGGGACGGTCCACCTTATAGACCTCACCCGAAACGCTCACGTAGCCCAAAAGCGACACATGGCTTTTGCCGACGAATTCGACGGCATAGCATGATTCATGCGGGTCCTCGCCAAAGAGTTTCCAGACCACGCCATATGAGCGTCCCGCAGGCTGCTCGGGCATCACCGGAAAGCGCTTCTTGGGATCGAGAAACCTGAGCTTGTATGTCGGACGCTCTGCCACGAAGTATCACCCTGATCGGTCGTTGAGAGAAGGAGTGATCGCGGATGGGCCGCGACACCTACTCGGAATCTTACACGAGTCGACAGGAAATAGTCCGCTTTACGCCCGCGCCTCGACCGAGGTTCGAATCCATGCAGTGCTTACGTAAAAGAAAAGCCCCCGTTGCCGGGAGCTTTAATCTCAAATGGTGCGGCGTATAGGATTCCGCGCATCCGCTGCGCGGATCCGCACCGGCTTCGCCCGCCTGCCGGCGCGCTC
>OCHV01000772.1_pt1 | contig 24238 bp, 20 predicted proteins | sample 1538461 | NCBI WGS metagenome assembly OCHV01 (sample SAMN04571692, study PRJEB22368) | human gut metagenome | biome: human gut; material: stool | host: Homo sapiens | place: Luxembourg | collected 2012-08-03 | reverse complement strand
GGTCAAGACCCAGGGTGGAAATCAGAACTGCCAATGCACCGTAAGAAGTACAAGCGTTCATCAAACCGGTAACTACCTCAGGAGGCGAAATCCTGAAGTGAATGAATGGTAAACGAATTCGGAAAATACCAACCTTCCAACAAGGCTGAATGCCACCGAATTCGCGCTTTAGCAAAGCCATTGCTAAGCCCCTCTCTCCTCGCGTGCGGTACGCCGCACAAAACGATCGACCATCTTTTCCTCCTTTTGATTCCTTAAAAGGACTGTGCACGCCTACCTTTTAGTGAATCGTTGGAAAGATGAGCCTTTGAGGAGAGTTTTGCTTCACTTTACCTTTACTTGCACGCCGTAAAGATCAAGCCAAACGGAAATCCCCTAAACTCCCTTTCCGTAAAGATGGTCCCTTTTTGTATGTGATTTTTGTCCCACCGTTGCGCCCCCCTTTGGACACGACAGCATAAAACGGACAAAAAGTCACGGTTCGATTATCGGACAGCACCCATAGTCTGACTAATTCACAATGAACCTGTTATAAATAGATAAAACAAATGATATTTCTTCAGAAAATGAATTTTTGTTGATTTATAGATGTTCGTTTTGTATTCAGTTGATTACTAATTAGAAACGTAACAATTCTTCTTTTTTAGTTCCCCAAAAAATATTGATGCTCCCCTTTTCATAGACACTCTCTATAGACTGAGGAAAAGTTAGCCGATTCGCACCGTTGTTCCACCGTTTTCTATCGGGGGTTTTGCTTGACGAACGCGTTCACGTCACGTACTTTTTTACTATTGCTTTGTGTGTGGGAGGGTTTTGTTTTTCTAAAAGCGGGCTTTACGGATGGCTTATCGCTTCTAGGAAATCATGCTTTTTCACCTAAGACGACAAATCGCACCTATCCATTAATTAGTTAGAAAGGGAGCAGTACGAAATGATCGCCTTAACCACAGCGCAAATCATCTCAATCGTCATCTTCCTGATCGTCATGATCCTTATCATTTCTGAAAAGGTTCATCGTACGACAGCGGCGCTTGCAGGTGCTGTTGCGCTCATTCTCGCTGGTATCGTTTCCTTTGATACGGGCGTAAGTCATATCGACTTCGGCACACTTGGTGTTTTGGTCGGTATGATGATTTTTGTTGCAGTAGTAAAGAATTCTGGCATATTCGAATACTTAGCCATCCGCGCAGCAAAAGTCGCAAAGGGCAACCCCTGGATGATTATGGTGTTGTTCTGTTTAATTACCGCTATTTTGTCGGCATTCTTGGACAACGTAACGACCGTTTTGCTTATCGGCCCTGTTACTTTTACGGTTTGCAAGATGCTGGAAATCAGCCCAGTACCATTCTTCATCGTAGAAATCATTGCCTCTAACGTTGGTGGTACGGCAACGCTTATTGGTGACCCGCCAAACATCATGATTGGTTCTGCAACCGGTCTTACCTTCTTCGACTTCTTGATGTATGACGGTCCTGCAGTACTACTCATCCTTATTGCAGCCATGATTTGCTTCTACTTTATTTATGGTAGAAAAATGGGTGTTGCAGAAGAAAAGCAAGCCTCCATCATGACGCTGCACGCTCATGAAGCTATTAAAAGCAAGTCTCTGTTCAATAAGAGCGTTGTTATGACCATCGTTACGGCGGCAGCTTTTGTTTTGCATGGCGCGGTTCATATTGAACCAAGCGTTGTCGCATTAGGCGCTGCAGCCATTATGCTTATCTTAAGTCGCGCTGAAGTAGAAGAAATATTGATGGACGTTGAATGGTCCACGATTGGCTTCTTCGCTGGCCTCTTCGTAGTCGTAGGTGGCCTGGCTGAAACAGGCGTTATTGAAATGCTGGCTAACGCTTTGATTGACGCTACCGGCGGCGATCTGTTCTTAACCATTATGATTATGGTTTGGGCTTCTGCTATTATCTCGTCCTTCTTGGACAACATTCCTCTGGTTGCAACCCTTATTCCTATTGTGCAAACCATGGAAGCAGCAGGTCTTGACGTTATGCCTTACTGGTGGGCCATTTCACTCGGCGCTTGCATCGGTGGTATTGGTACGTTAATCGGCGCTTCCGCAAACGTAGTATTGGCAGGTATCTCTGGTAAGTATGGTTATCCCATTACGTTCATGGAATACACCAAGATTGGCTTCCCGCTGATGATCCTGTTCACCGCTATTGCTTGCGCCTACCTGGTAGTTCGCTTCTGCGTATTAGGGTGGATGTAGCTAGCCTAAGTTATGCCAAATTAGGCTCAATCAAAACCGAAGTTCAGCTTTACCTAGCTGATTTTAAAACCCGTCGCATGTATGTGCGGCGGGTTTTTCATTGGCAGGTTTTTCATTGAGCGTCAGGCAAACACTGCATAAAAGAAGCTGCCCCGTGTTTAAACAAAGCAGCTTACATTGGATTTCGAAAGAGCGCTCAACCTGCTGCGGCTCTCGTGTGACAATAGACAGGGTGGCGTCAGGCGGTCATTGCGTGACAAGTGGACAGGGCGCTTGTCACACGTTTCAACATCCCGACAAACGGTTAGAACAATTAGTCAACAATCTCTACCAGAGTGATCTCAAAGTTAAGATCCTTGCCAGCCATTTCATGATTAAGGTCGAACGTTACGTGTTCTTTGGTAACCTCTACAACCTTTGCGGGCAAAGGTTGTCCACCAGGGCCCTGCAAATATACCGTCTGACCAACAGGAAGCTCTTCTGCACCAGGAACATTAGAAGTAGGGATAGTTTGTACTAACTCGGGGTTAGGATCGCCATATGCCTCAGCAGCAGGCAGATGAACCTTCTTGGTTTCCCCGACTTCCATTTCATTTACTGCTTTGTCGAAGCCAGGAATCATCTGACCAGCCATACAAACAAATTCCAATGGTTCGCCACGTTCTACCGACGAATCAAAAACGGTGCCATCGTCAAACGTGCCAATATAATGAGCGCGTACACGCTTACCTTCGTTGCTCATCTTGTTCCTTTCTGAAAATTTACGTAGTAGGTAGTGTAGCGGCTTCAGCCTTCAAGACAAACAGGAAAGCAAAAAGTCACATCAATAGCAAAGAAGCTGCTGGGCGGCCTCTTGCTACCCAGCGCTCCCGCCTCACAGACTGCAAATGACTTTCGCTCACAACACCAAAGTGGTTTCGCATAGTAAAAGCTCCCGCCTCACAGGGAAACGGGAGCTTTATGATGCCGGGTATTAGTGGCCTTATTTCGCTTACTTATTTTGTTTAAGTAGGCTTTTAACTATTAACCCTTCTCGGTGCTTATACAAACACGCAGAAGCGAAGTACCAAGTATGCACAGCTGATAGCCGTAAATACAAGCATCATTGGGAATGCGATCTTGGTGTACTCCATAAAGGTAATAGGATAGCCGTAGCTCTTGGACATACCAGACAGAACAACGTTTGCCGAAGCACCAATCTGGGTACCAATACCACCGATGCAAGCACCGAGCGAAATGGCCCACCAGTAAGGCATAACGTCAACGCCCGTGTTGCCGATAGCCAAGATGATAGGAATAAGCGTTGCAACCATAGGAATGTTGTCCAAGAAGGACGAAATGATTGCAGAAGCCCAAACCAGAACGATGATGGTAATCATCACATCGCCACCGGTAATATCAATCAGGCCATTAGCCAGCATGTCGATAACGCCAGTTTCTACCAAACCACCAACAACGATGAACAAGCCTGCGAAGAAGCCGATGGTTGCCCATTCAACATCCAGCAATACTTTTTCAATTTCAGCAGAGCTAATAATAAGCATAATAGCTGCCGCAGTAAGCGCAACAACGCTAGGCTCAACACCGATAACGCTATGGAACACAAATGCCAGCGCTACGATGATAGTCATAGCAACGCTCTTATGGAACAAGCCTTTATCAGTAATGGCTTCATGCGCATGCAAGTGCATGATGGATTCCATTTCGTCTGACGTTGCAGACATGTTCTTGCCATACAGTACATAGAACATAGCAATAGCAGCAACCATAATCAAAACGATTGCAGGACCGTTGTACACAATGAAGTCCAACATGGTTAAGCCAGCCTGCATACCAATCATGATGTTTGGTGGGTCACCAATAAGCGTTGCCGTACCACCAATGTTGGATGCCATAATCTCAACAATGAAGTAAGGTACGGGGGTCATCTTCAACATCTTACATACTGTGAAGGTAACAGGACCAACCAGCAAAACCGTGGTTACGTTGTCCAAGAATGCCGACAAAACAGCGGTAATAATACAGAACAACACCATAATGGTCCAAGGATTACCCTTAGCAATTTTTGCGGTTTTAATGGCGATGTATTCGAAAATACCCGACTGTTTAACCACCGCTACAAAGATCATCATACCGACCAAAACACCAAGTGTGCCGAAGTCGATGTGCTCCATGCCAACATCAAAGGTAACGATGCCCGTCAAAATAAGCACAACGGCACCCGCAAGCGCGGCGGTGGTACGGTGGATCTTCTCTGAGATGATAAGCGCAAAGACCACCAAGAAGATCACAATAGAAATGATCTGCGGTGTAGTAAACTCTGGCATACACATCCCTCCTATCCATTAACCTATCCCTGAATTCAACCCAAATGAAAAGAAGGCACACGGCCTTCTGAGTTGAATTCCCCTCTTTAAAATAATAAAAAGCTGGTAAATAAGCGTCAAGAACGCGTTCACTAACTCCCAGGTAAGACTGATTGGTGTTTTAACTGCGATATATAGCCAAAACCATATGAATTACTTATTCCGAATAAGTTCGAAAGAAAAAGCGAATTAATGCTTCTTTTTTCCGTACATAGTCATCTGAGAAACGTTGAACAATTCCCCGTCAGACATGCGATACTGTTCCACTTTCCACTGGGAAATGCGTCCGCCCGCACGAATAGGAGTAGCAACGCTTTCTACCGTATCTCCCGCTTTTACCGGAAGAAGATGAGTGCTGCTTACTTCTACTCCTAAAAAGAAAAACTTGTCATCCTCATAATGTTCGGTACAGCATTCGCTTGCAGCGTTTTCCGCTAAAGCAGCACTAATGCCACCATGCAAAACGCCATGAGGCTGAAGCATATCTTCGGTTACCAGCATGCGAGTAACATACTTGTTAGGCGTGGATTCCACCACTTCAATACCTAAAATATCTGCAAGGGCCATGGTACTTCCTCCTTGTTGGTCACTTGGATACTTATTGTATCGCCTAACCGAACGTTTTACGTTGTGTAATCGTCGTTTGCAAACGCTCTTTATGATATTTTCTGTGCGGTATTTTCTCTTTGTGAAGTTTTTTCTTCGTCTTCAGGACGAGGATGATTATCAAAATACCCTGTTTGACCTCGAACATTCCAAGCACAAGCAGCGAACGCAAGAACTATAAGAAGGGAAAGAGTGGTTGCGGGATCAATTTGGCCCTGCGAAACCGCACTCGCCGTTGACCAAGAGCTCAACAGGGCATCTAAAACAACCAGCCAGAAAAATATCGTTATTCGTTTTGGATTGTAAGCACCCCACAATCCAAGAATTGCGACTATTAAGTTAACCGCACCATTTGCGATCGTATAAGGACCCACACTAAGAGCAGGGACAAATTCTTGAAGATGAAAGATATTCAGAAACGAAAGACTGAGTAAACCAATACCTGCGGCAAGTTCTAATACCGCCCATATAATCAAGGCAATGCAAAGCCAGTGAGTTCGCACCTGCCAGATAGTGTAGGGAGTCCCATCCGCTGATATACGCTGTTTACGCGCTTTCTTTTCTTTTGCTTTTTTAACCAAACCTCATCAAACCTCAACAGTGAGTCTGAACAATATTTTCTAAGTCAATGACTACTACTTATAACAGAAAGGTACCGACCTTTTCAGATCGGTACCTTTAAAGTAAACAAATAGACAGACGACCAAACAAGCTCTAATAGCTAAGCGTTTCGCAATCGTACTTCGCAATTAGTTCACAGCGTGGTTTAACCACGAACCTCAGCACCCGTTGCGCCGCAAACCTTCTTAATAAGACGTGCGTGTTGTTTATCAACTTCTTCGGTAGTAAGTGTACGGTCAGCCGCGCGATATTCAAGAGCATAAGCCATTGATTTCTTGCCTGCTCCCAAACGCTCTTCGTCGCGATACACATCAAACAGCTGAGCAGTATCAAGCAACTTACCACCTGCAGACGTAATACAACGCAGCAACTGCTCGTGGGTTACTTCTTCGTCTACCACGAAGGCAACGTCCATCGTAACAGCTGGGAATACCGGAACATCAACATAGTCACGGGCAGGACGAGCACACTTAATCAGTGCATCCAAGTCCAACTCAAAGGCCACCACAGGAGCCTGCACTTCATAGGTTTCGCAGGCCAAGGGGTGAATTTCACCAATCCAACCCAACACCGTACCACCATCAAGAACCTGAGCTGCACGGCCAGGCTGCAAATGAGGAGCTTCTTCTGCACTGAGTGCCTTGAAGCGAGGCTTCGCAAGGGCCAATTCACGCATTAAGCTTTCAATAACACCCTTGCCATCAAAGAAATCAAACGCAACTGATTCTTTGTTCCAAGCAGGATTATTCATGGCACCTGCCATCACAGCAGCCAAGCGATTGCGCTCTTTCGGCTTTTTCTTCCCTTCAGCACCAAAGAACACTACGCCGGTTTCATACAGCTGAATATTGTGTACTCCCCGGCTTTGATTGTACGAAATACTACGCATCAGACCAGGAATAATAGACTGGCGCATAACCGACTGTTCAGCATTAAGTGGGTTAAGCAATTCCACCGGAATACCCATGCCTTCAGTAGGCATACGCAACTGCTCAAGCTCATGAGGATCCGCAAAGGAATAGGTCATGGTTTCGTTTAAGCCGCATGCGCGCAAGGTGTTGTTGATTTTATCCATCGTACGCTGGGCTTCCGTCTTGATGCCCACACGTCCTGGACCACCAGGTAACGTCGAAGGAATACGATCCATACCATAGAGGCGCAAGACTTCTTCGTATAAGTCAATTTCGCGCTCAAGATCGGGACGGAACGTAGGAGGAACCACCTTCAGTACCTCTTCCTGCGCCGCATCAACACTGCAACCAAGACGCTGCAGTATATCAATGGTGAAATCGCGCGGAATAGCCTCACCCATCATTGCCTGGAAACGAGGAATGCGGAATTCCAGCGTAGGTGCTTCAGTCTTGGTGTTGTACACATCAATCAGACCAGGAACAACCGTACCGCCAGATACTTCTGCAAGCAGCTGAGCTGCCGCTGCGGACATGCGGTCAATTTCGACATCATCCACGCGACGTTCGTAGCGCATAGACGATTCAGAAATTAAGCCAAGATTGCGCGAGGTACGCGAAGTACGACCTGGTTCAAAGGTTGCCGCCTCAAGCAAAATAGTAGTGGTTTCATCGGTTACTTCCGTATCGAAGCCACCCATTACGCCAGCAAGGCCAACTGCCTTTTCGGGGGTAGCAATTACCGTCATATCTTCGGTTAATTCGCGCTCTTCCCCGTCGAGCGTCTGCAATTTTTCGCCATTCTTAGCCGCACGAACCACCACATTGGCCTTACCCGTTTCATCAACCAACTTGTCATAATCAAAAGCATGAAGTGGCTGACCGAGCAAGAACAAAATATAGTTGGTTACGTCAACCACGTTGTTGATAGAGCGAGCACCTGCAGCCGTTACACGTTCTGCCAGCCAATCAGGGCTTGGTCCCACCTTTACATTTTTAATAACGCGGGCAGTATAACGAGGACAACGATCCACATCTTCAACCGTTACCGTAGCCAGTTCATCAACGCTTGGCAGATCGGTGCCTTCTTGAAGCGAAGCTTCCATTTCATCAAGGGGATTCTTGAAATCACGTGCATACATCGCGCCCACTTCGCGCGCCATGCCAACCATAGACAAGCAATCAGGACGGTTAGGAGTAATTTCCAAATCCAAAATGGTATCGGAAAGCTTCAGGTAATCCGCAAGTGGCATACCGATAGGAGCATCTTCAGGCAAGATCATGATGCCATCATGGTCAGAACCAATACCTAGCTCGCGCGCTGAACAGTTCATGCCGCAACTTACTACGCCACGAAGTTTAGACTTCTTAATTTTAAAATCTCCCGGCAAAACAGCGCCAATCGTAGCTACCACCACGTGATCGCCCTGATTGAAATTCTGAGCACCGCACACAATTTGCAGCGGCTCGGGGTTTCCATCCTTGTCCACGTTTGCCGCACCAACATCCACCTTGGTAACCCACATATGGTCAGAATCGGGATGAGCAACCTTTTCCAAAATCTGCCCCGTTACCACATGATCATATATATCCCCGGTGCGTTCTATACCCTCAACACCGGTACCTGTTAAGTCCAAGCGATCACAAAATGCTTTGAGATCTTCCGGTACTTCTACGTATTCAGAAAGCCATTTAAGAGAAACTTTCATAATCTTTATCTTTCTACTCAGGTGAGTTTTCTTATCTTTATCAAGTGCCCTTCACTTGTTCTGTTCGTCGCATTACAGGCAGGCATCCCGACAGCGTTCTTTAACGCTCATAACGGAAAACATGTGTTTCGTTTCCGCCCGAGCACATTTTGTTACCACCTGAACAACAAGCCTTGCCCTCGCAACGAACAATTAGAACTGACGCAAGAAGCGCATGTCGCCTTCAAGCAGCATACGCAAATCAGGGACGTCATACTTCAGGCACGCAACACGTTCTACGCCAACACCAAACGCAAAACCTGAATACACTTCAGGATCAATGCCCGACATACGCAACACGTTAGGGTCTACCATGCCGCATCCAAGAATTTCCAGCCAGCCGGTGCCCTTACACATACGGCAACCCTTACCGTGACAAATGCCGCACGATACATCAACTTCCGCCGAAGGTTCCGTGAAGGGGAAGAAGTGCGCACGGAAACGCGTTTTACGTTCAGGACCAAACATTTCTTTGCAGAAATATTCCAACGTACCCTTCAAATCACCAAAGGTAATGTTTTTGTCGATTGCCAAGCCTTCACACTGAGTGAACTGTGGCAAATGCGAAGGATCTGCCACATCGCGACGGTATACCTTACCCGGTGCAATAACATAAATGGGAAGATCCTGATCCTCCATAGCGTGCACCTGAACACCCGATGTTTGCGTACGAAGCAATACATCAGATTCACCGCGAACACGACTATGCTCGCCCGAAAAATCGCGCACATAGAAGGTATCCTGCATGGAGCGACTGGGATGGTCAGCAGGAGCGTTCAAGGCCGTAAAGTTATACCAGTCAGTTTCCACTTCAGGACCAGTTGCTACCGAATAACCCAACCCTAAAAAGATTTCAGAAATTTCATCCGAAATAGCATTAATAAGGTGGCGCGTGCCCATCTGCTGGGAGCGGCCAGGCAGCGTAACATCAACAGCGCTGGCTTGCATTTTTGCTTCAAGCTCAGAACGGGAAAGTTCTTTTTTCTTAGCATCCAGCGCCGCCTCAATTTCGTTGCGGGCTGCATTAACGGTTTTGCCCACTTCGGCACGATGTTCCTTTTCAATCTGACCCATCGAGCGCAAATAGCCCGTCAACGAGCCGGACTTACCTACTACTTCTACACGAATTTTCTCAAGCGCTTCGGTGTTAGACGCCTGAGCAATGGCCGACAACGTGTCGGCATGGAGGGATTTTACGTCATCAACTACTGACATTCCTCGCATCCTTTCCTACCTATACGCAGCTCGCTTCGTATCTCAAGCGCGCAGAATGTTTGGTTATGCAGGGAAAATACTGTGTCAGCCACATTCAGCAACTGCACTTTAGGCAGCCACATTCAACTTCCCTGCCAGCATTAACATCCAATACGCGCAGCATACAAACACTGCCGCACAATAAAAAGAGCCCTTCTCATCCTTTGCTTCCAAGGACGAGAAGGGCTCTCGCGGTACCACCCTGGTTGATGTTTTGCCTGTCAAGCAACATTTACGCCACGTTCCAAATAGCACGATTCACTGGTCGCGATATCTCACAATATTGGTAGCGAGATTTATCGAGCAAAACACCCACTCTTACTGCTCTGTTACGGGAGCTCCCGTCAAAGCTATGACATCCATGTACGTTGTTCGCGATTGGTCGCTCACTTTTGCGGTTGCGCTTGCTGCTATTTTTATGGTTGCAGTTATCTTGCCTGTGCTTTGCACTGTACGTATGCTTAGCAATCCGCATATACATCCTGCGTTCACCTTGATGCTCAGAAGGGAATCATGTCAACGATTCGTGCCGCTCTTCCAGCCAAGGAGCAACTCTCTGAAACGAACCACGGTATTATTATGTTGCACTTTCGCGATAGCGACTTTTTCACCATGCGTTTCGTTGCAAACGAACCTATGAACTAGGCTAACCGTACCGCCCGTGACATGCTGTCTTCGTCATTGCATATGGGTGGAAGTATAGCGCAAACCCCACTCCATCAGAAACTACTTTTGCAAGAAACCTCACATTTATCGCATTGAAGCTTCCGCTTCACAAATAACAAGAATCACATCTTTTGCTAGCTCCAAGTGAATAGGTGCATAAAGGTCACTCGACGCTTCAAGCTTTTACAACTAAAGTGAAGCGGCGCAGTGAAGCGCATAGTGAGCCGAAGGCGAACGGTAGCTGAACGGGTGGCCTGCGTGCACCTGCCCACCTGAAGCAGCGAGAATGCATGAGGTATTGGTTTGCTTAATCTGCCTGACCTGCTTGATTCTTTGCTAACTCACGAGCGTGAGCACTGGATTGATCCAAACGCGCTGCCGCAACCACAATATTGCGAGCCTCCGCTTCAGGATCCATCTTTTCCTTCTTGCTGGGACGACGCGCTAATACCCGCTGTAATTCTGCCATGTCCGCTTTAATCTGGCGCTTTTCGTGCTTATCAAGCTGTTTACCCAAAGTAGCAAGCGCCTGATTGCATTCATTAAGAAGATCATTTGCCTTCTGGCGAACATCCAACGTGGCACGGCGGAATTCATCTTCTTCGGCATAGTCTTTCGCATCTTGAATAGCGCGCTCAATTTCTTCATCGCTCATGCGATCGGAATCGTCAATAACAATAGACTGTTCACGCCCGGTATCTAAGTCCTTAGCGGAAACCGTCAAAATGCCATTGGTGTCAATATCAAACGTTACTTCGATTTTTGGTACACCCGCAGGAGCACGCTTAATGCCCTTCAAACGAAACGTGCCAATAGCTTTATTGTCCGCCGCCATAGGACGCTCTCCCTGCAGCACCTTAATTTCAACACTGGTTTGGAAAGGCGCTGCCGTGCTAAATATCTGAGAATAATGAACGGGCAGCGTCGTGTTGCGCTCCACCAAACGAGTAGCTACCCCACCAACGGTTTCGATGGATAAGGACAGCGGTGTTACATCAAGCAGCAACAAGCTGTTTGCTTGTACGATGCCCGAAGAAGAAGAAGAAGAAGACGAAAGTGTTTCTCCCTGAATAGCAGCACCCGTTGCTACACATTCATCAGGGTTAATAGAGGAAGAAGGTTCTTTGCCTGTAAGCGCGCGCACATGTTCTTGCACAGCAGGAATTCGCGTAGATCCGCCTACCAGCAAAACACTACTAAGTTCCGAGGCGGCAATGCCAGCATCGTTGAGAGCTGAATGCACAGGACCGGTAGTACGTTCCACCAAATGAGCCGTCAAGCGGTCAAACTCAGCACGAGTAAGGGTTATATCCATGTGAAGCGGACCACCAGATCCCTGAGCGATAAACGGTAAGTTTACCTGCGTTGAGGTGGCGCTTGATAATTCCTTTTTTGCCTGCTCAGCCGCTTGACGCACGCGCTGTGCCGCCATGGCATCGCGCTGCAAATTCACGCCTGTTTGCTGCTGGAATACCTGCAAGAGATGATTTGCAATGCATTCATCAAAATCATCTCCACCTAGATGGTTGTCGCCTGAAGTGGCGAGCACTTCAATAACATCGTCGCCAATTTCAATGATAGAAATATCGAACGTGCCGCCACCTAAGTCATACACCATAACCTTTTGAGCAGCGCCGTTATCCAAACCATAAGCAAGAGCAGCACTGGTTGGTTCGTTGATAATACGCAACACATTAAGCCCCGCGATACGACCCGCGTCCTTAGTAGCCTGACGTTGCGAATCGTCAAAATACGCTGGCACGGTAATTACGGCATCGGTTACTTCTTGACCTAAGAAATTTTCAGCATCACGGCGAAGCTTGGCTAGAATCATTGCCGAAAGTTCTTGAGGGGTATATGCTTTGCCATCTATTTTTGCCGTCCAGGAAGTTCCCATATGACGCTTGACTGAAGAAATGGTTCGGTCAGGATTTACCGCAGCTTGGCGCTGCGCAACACTGCCAACTAAGCGTTCACCTTCCTTTGAAAAAGCCACAACGCTGGGTGTCGTGCGTTCCCCTTCCGCATTAGGGATAATGGTTACGCGCCCACCTTCCATAGTTGCCATGCAGCTATTGGTAGTTCCTAGGTCAATTCCTATTGTGGCTCCCATATATAATCCTCTTTTCTTACCTGCATTTTCACGAATCCGTGAAAACAAATTCTTTTATACCGCTCAGCTTATTGGCTCAATCAGTGCCGGTCGTACCGTTTGAGCACTGTGGCTTTCACGGCCTGGACGAAAGGGCCCGCACCTAAATGCAGAAAACTCCCAGGTTTGAACAGCCATACATACCCAAACACAAGCCGCAGCAAATCATGTTTGGATCCACGCCAACGTTGAACCCGCGCGCTTGCCCTTCCTGCTGATAGGCTGCACCTGCCATTTGGAACTGCTGTTGCGCTTGACGATATTCACGATTTTGGGGATCCATTTTTATAGCACGACGAATTTGCTCGTTAGCCATCATGGAATTGCCTGCCCCGTGATGAGCCAGCGCACTGAGATAGTAGTAGCGTGCATTGCGTCCCGTGCTCTTAATATTTGTCAAAATAGTAACTGCCTGCTGGTATCTTCCTGCGTTAATAGCATCAATTGCGCTGCGGATTTCAGCAGAATCACTGGCAGAAGCTTCTGGGTGAATGGTGCCAAAGCCACCCATTCCACCGAAACCAAAAAGGTCATCAAAATCGATAGTCGACCAACCATAAGGGCCCGATGAGCTATATCCCTGGCCAGAACCACCTGCCTGCCCAGAGCCTTGCCCTCCGGCACCACCATAGCCAGCACTGCCATAACCCGATCCGCCTGCATATCCGCCTGAAGCATACGATGCACGACGATCGCTTGCTTTGTATTTTTCCGGATTAGTAATGCGGTCGTATGCTTCGTTTATTTCGTTCATACGTTCAGCCGCTTTGGGGTCATTCGGATTAAGGTCTGGATGATTTTCGCGCGCCTTTTTTCGATACGCTTTCTTTATTTCGTCAGCCGACGCATCCTTACTTACACCCAAAACCTCATAAGGGTCTTTAACCATCGTGACTCTTATTCTCCTTTGCCTCAAAACGCTGCCACACACCCGCATAAAGCACGCTTCGTAAAAGGTGCAAGTCTCGCTCGAGTGGTAGACGTTCAAATACTTCAGTCATACTTGCTGCAAGATATTCTAAATTATCGCGAAGAGCTTGCGGATCATGATCCATATACTTGAATGGATTATATGAACCTGTTCGTAAATCTTCCTCTAAGTCCATCGCCGCATCCATGACATACACAAACTTTCCCAAACGTGCACCAAAACGGCGAAGATCTGTTACCCAAAAGTCATTTTTATGGGCAAATATATCCCCTAACAACAGCCCAAAGCGATTTGCAGGAGCATCAAGGGGAAGTGATTCGTTTTGTTCGAGAAGCTGCTTTTCCATAACCTGAATTTCTGCAAGCGCTTCTTCAATCGCCCTGCATTCCTGCGGGATACGCTTCTTCGCTTTTCGATAGGCACCTGCTAGTGCAAACGCAGCCGCACGCGATTTTATCGTGTGGTCATCATGCCAATCGTCAAGCAATTTGTGATACGCGAAAGCCACGCTTAAATCAGCAGCGTAATTGCTATATTCGCTCTGCGCAAAAGCTTGAGGTTTTGCTGGATGAAGAGGACACCGAGCTGCACCCTTTGTTTCTTGCGGTTCATAGAGCGACCCTAAAACCAGCGCTAAAAAGGTCATATCAAACGAAACCGTAACACGCGGAAGCTGACCGTAACGCTGCTTAAGAGAACGACAAACACCACAGTACGCCGCACGATATCGTTTCTTTTCTTCGTCTTCCAAACTTTCTATATTGGGAAGAATAAACCCAAACACGTATCTACCCTTTTGTCACCAGTTTCTCAAATTCCCTAATCTTGAGCCCTTCGCTAGCGTTCGTGCAAACAATCGTCTTTTGCAGAACGCTTACTGAGCTTTTCCATAAGATTCCGACCAGAACCCTTACGAAACGCGCTTTAGAGTGCGCCTTATCACCCTAAAGCACCTCTTATTGGAGTTATGGTAACGACAGAGTAGCGGTTATTCTATGTTTGTAGCTAAAAGGCGCGATAAAAACATGTGGCATTCCCGGTATGGCAGGCTGGCCCTGCTGGATGCACCAAAGCAAGCAGGGTATCAGCATCGCAGTCATAGCGAAGCTCAACCAATTCCTGTGTGTTGCCTGACTCTTCCCCTTTGTGCCAAAACTTCTGACGACTCCGTGACCAAAACCAGGTAGTTTTTTCGTCCAACGTGCGACGAACCGCTTCTTCATTCATCCAAGCCATCATCAGCACGTCAAGCGTTTCGGCATCCTGCACAATGCAGGGAATAAGACCGTCTGAATTGTAGGTAAGATCACCAATCGTCAATTGAGCATGTTCCTTATCACGAGGCTCTGCACAGTGGGATGCTTCAGTGGTGTTAGCTTCAGTAGTGTTGTCTTTTAATTCAGAAAAAGTCATATTGAGCCTTTCTCCAACCTACAAGCGGACTGGGATTCCTTGCGAACGCATATATTCCTTAACTTCCCTGATGGTAAGCTCACCAAAGTGAAATACGCTTGCTGCTAACACTGCATCGGCTTCGCCTTCAATAATTCCTTCGGCAAAATGTTCAAGCTTTCCCACGCCGCCAGAAGCAATAACCGGAATATTGACCGCACGCGCAACTGCTCGGGTTAGAGGGATGTCAAAACCATCTTTGCTACCATCCCTATCCATGCTGGTTAGCAAAATTTCACCTGCACCGCGCTTTGCGGCTTCCTTTGCCCATTCGACTGCATCAACGCCAGTGTTTTTGCGGCCACCATGCACATATACTTCCCACTTATTAGGATTGCCTGGAACCTGTTTCGCATCAATAGCACATAAAATTGCCTGAGTACCAAACGCCGCTGCCGCCTGCGTAATAAGCGCAGGATCGGCAAGAGCAGCAGAATTAACCGAAACTTTATCAGCCCCTGCGGCAATCATGGTTCGAATGTCTGCCACACTTCGAAAACCACCCCCCACGCAATACGGCAAATGAAGTTCCTCACTCGCACGACTTGCCATTTCCACCGTGGTAGCACGACCTTCATGCGTTGCCGTGATGTCGAGAAAAACCACTTCATCTGCACGCTGTTCGTCGTAGCGCTGGGCTAATTCAATAGGGTCACCCGCATCACGCAAGTTTACGAAATTGACCCCTTTTACCACCCTGCCATCTTTTACATCCATGCAGGGAATAACTCGCTTTGTTAGCATGCGTAAAATCCTTTCACGCAATTACACTTCCGCGCAACGCTTAACCGCTTTCGCTACGTCTAAACTGCCTTCATACACCGCACGACCTGCAATAACACCCTCAATGGAATCAGCCACCGCAGCAAGATTTTCGATATCATTCATGCTTGCCACACCGCCCGAAGCAATAACGGGATGACCAAACACCGAAGCGATTTCCTTGTAACGTGCCGCATCGATTCCTGTTTGCATACCGTCACGCGAAATATCGGTGTACACCAAATGCTTGAAGCCAAGTTTCCCCACTTCAGCAATTAGCTCTTCTGCCGGAACGCCCGCACCTTCACGCCAACCAGCCACGGCAACTTCACCATTTTTCGCATCAATACCTGCCGTAAGCAAGTCAGGAAATTCCGCCAATGCCTGCTTTGTAAATTCTTGATCGGTCACCAATGTAGTCCCCAACACAACACGCGAAACACCCGCATCCGCCAAACGACGGATAGTTTCTAAACTGCGAATCCCACCGCCCACTTCAATCTTGAGCTGCGTTTCGCGAATAATACGTTCGATTAACGCGATGTTTTCCGGAACACCGCTTCGTGCACCATTAAGATCAACCACGTGAATCCAGCACGCACCCTGTTCTTTAAATAACGCTGCTTGCGCAACGGGATTGTCGTTGTAAACCGTTACTGCGTTGTAGTCGCCTTTCGCAAGACGCACCGCTTTTCCATCAAGAATATCAATCGCAGGAAGCAGATCCATTCTTCTTCTCCTTCTGTTTCCTCATCAGCCTCTTAGACATGCTTATTTTCTTGAACCATTCGTACAAAGTTACCTAAAACATGCGCGCCCGCGTCGGAAGATTTTTCCGGGTGAAACTGCACCCCAAATATTCTTTCTCCTTTTTGCACCACGCACGGGAACGTTACTGAATGAGTGGTTGTTGCAACAGTCGCCTTCGAATCAGGTGCAATATAGCTATGCGTAAAGTAAAAGTATTCGCCCGGTTTGATACCTTCCAGTAAAGGACAGTCACAAGTGGGATCGAAGTCAATGGAATTCCACCCCACATGAGGAATCTTGTAACGTTTACCAGTCGAATCAAATTCGGGAATGCGGTCCACCACACCTGGTAAAATACCTAAGCCTTCAACGAAAACTGCCTTTTGGGAAGTGCTACTTTTTTCTGCATGGTCAGCTTCTTGGCCGTGGTTGGCCCCTTCAGCACGATCAGCCCCTTCGGTACCCGCTTCAAACAGTAAATGCTCACCAAGGCAGATGCCCAAAAAGAATTTCCCCTGCGCAAGAGCTGCACGAATTGCTTGCATTTGTCCTGTTTGCAACATAGTTGCAGAAGCATCCGCAAAAGCGCCTACACCGGGAAGCACAATAGCATCAGCCCCACCAATTACTTCCGGATTATCGGTAATACACGCATCGCCACCTGCATTGATAAGACCACGCTCCACGCTGCGAAGGTTTCCCTTACAGTAATCAACAACTGCAATCATTACAGTGCCCCTTTAGTGGAAGGAAGCTCGTTTTTAGCACGTGCATCGTATTCAAGCGCAGCACGCATTGCGCGTCCTACCGCCTTGAAGCACGCCTCAACAATGTGGTGAGCGTTTTCGCCCGAAAACATGCGAATATGCAGTGTTACACCCGCATTGGTGGCAAAAGCAATGAAAAACTCTTTCGCAAGCGACGTATCGAACGTGCCCAGCAAGCACAACGGCACATCCACATCCCAGTGAAGCTGCCCACGCCCCGAAATATCAACAGCCGCCAAAACCAACGCCTCATCCATGGGAAGCATTTGAGAACCAAAGCGTGTAATTCCTCGCTTGTCGCCCATTGCCTGCGCAAACGCTTTGCCCAGTACAATACCCGCATCTTCTACGGTATGGTGAGCATCCACGTCAATATCGCCCTTTGCACTAACCGCTAGATCGAACAGTCCGTGTCTACCAAACGCTTCAAGCATGTGATCGAAAAAAGCTACCCCGGTATCTATTTCAGTTTTTCCTTTGCCATCGATATCAAGACAAAGGGAAATATCGGTTTCTTTCGTTGTACGTGTAATTTGTGCCGTACGCAGCGCTTCCGACATACAAACCCCTAACTGTTTCAGTTTGTGCTTGTTTAAACTTTAGCCAATAATGTCTTTTAAAGCAGCCAATAATGCTGCATTTTCTTCAGGTAAACCAACCGAAATACGCAAGCAATTTTCAAGCATCGGCGCACTGGAAAAATCACGTATCAGGATGCCGCGCACATAGAGTTCTTGCCATACCTGCGCCGCATGAGCTAAACGAATAAGAATGTAGTTCGAATCAGAATCAAACACTTCGACACCAGGCAAATTGCGCAACTCTTCAATAAGAAATTCGCGCTGTTCAATAATTTGATTAATGCCCGGTTCAAAAAGCGCACGATTGTGGAATACTGCACACCCTATTGCTTGCGATACGGCATCGACCGAATAGGGCTGACGAACCTTAATAAATTCCCTGATAACCGCCTGGTTTGCCAGAATATACCCCAAACGGACACCAGCAAGGCTAAACGCTTTTGAAAAAGTTCGCAAAATGACAAGGTTTTCGTGCTCGTCCAGTAAAGGACGCATAGTGGACCGCGAAAACTCAAAATACGCTTCATCGACCATTACAAGCGCATCGGTTGAGTTCAGCAAATCGCGAACGAATGCGCCACGCGCCAACTTGCCCGTAGGATTATTAGGACTGGTGATCATGATGAAATCGATGTCACCTTTAGCAACACGATCCAGTACCACTTCTTCGTCTATGTCGAAGTTTTCCTTTCGGGGAATATTCACCACCGTGGTTCCAACCAGTTTTGCATTGGCCTCATACACCGAAAAAGTAGGAGGCAAATTCAAGAAGGTCCTGCCCGGTCCACCCCATGCAAGGGCGAAGTTAAACAGCAATTCATCGCCGCCATTACCCAACAAAACATTGTCGCGTGTGAGCCCATTGGCCTGCGCAATTAAATCGCGCAGCTCGTTAGCAAGCGGATCGGGATAGCGATTAAACGGAAAGTTTTTCAGCGCTTTTCGTATTTCTAGCTGCACTTCTTCAGGAACGTTACTAGGGTTTTCGTTGGCACTCATCAGCTGTTTTGCAGGCAAATATTTAGGATCATAAGGAATTAAGTCCGCCAAAGCTGGCTGAGAAGAACGAACCGTTTTCATGCTAGTTCCCCTTTTTGGTGCTTGATTGATTGGTAGTTGATTCGGCTGCCGTCTGATCAGATTGCACTGCCTGGCCAGATTGCGCCGTTTGGCTGGATTGTGCTGTCTGGTCGCTAGCAGATTGCGCTGCTTGGGAAGATTCTACCGAATCAGCGCCTTCAACCACGCTGGCCTGTTCAGCCGCCACCTGCTCAAAGGCTTGTTCTACCAGCTTGCAACGTAGACGAACGCTTTGTGCGTGCGACCACAAACCCTCGTGATCCGCCAGCGCAATAATAGCCTGAGAATCACGCACCAAAGCCGCAGGAGAATACTGCAACACACTGGATTTTTTTATGAATTCATCAACCGATAAGGGACTGGAGAAGCGAGCTGTGCCGCCAGTAGGAAGCGTGTGATTAGGACCCGCCACGTAATCACCCGCAGCTTCAGGAGTCCATTCGCCGCAGAAAATTGCCCCCGCATGACGAATTGCACCCAAGAGCTCCATCGCATCAGGGACATGGAGCTCTAAGTGCTCCGGCGCAATAACATTAACTACCTCTAAAGCAGTATTCATGTTCGGGCAAATAATGATAAGACCTTTGTTGGTAAGAGAAGCTGACGTAATTTCTGCACGAGTGGAACCTTGCATGTGTAGCTCGATTGCCGCCTCAACCTGATCGGCATATTCGGCAGAAAACGTAACTAAATAACAGCTTGCCAGCGGATCGTGTTCGGCTTGGGCCATGAGATCGATAGCAACCAGTTCAGGAAGGGCTGTTTCGTCCGCCACTACACAGACCTCAGAAGGACCTGCAATCATATCGATACCTACATCGCCCGACACCACCTTTTTGGCAGCCGCAACAAAGGCATTACCAGGACCAGTAATTTTGTCTACTTTCTGAATAGATTCAGTGCCATATGCCAGCGCTGCAACCGCCTGAGCACCACCTACCGAGTAAATTTCGGTTACTCCGGATACACGGCAGGCTTCCAAAATGGCAGGATCGAGCGAACCATCTTTAGTTGGAGGAGTTACACACACAATGCGACGAACCCCCGCAACCGAGGCCGGAATGGCATTCATTAACACCGAAGAAGGATAGAGCGCACGACCACCCGGCACATAAATACCTACGGAATCAAGCGGCTGTACCTTTGCTCCTACCAGTGCGCCATCTTCACGCAAGGTAAACCAGCCTTGCTGCTTTTGACGCTCGTGGAAATCGCGAATTTGTGCTGCTGCTTGCTGAATTGCTGCTGCTACCGTGGAGTCTACCCGCGTCAGCGCCTCATCAATCGCGCTTTGTGGCACACGAAACGTTTCCAAGTCCACGCCATCAAACTTAGCCGTATATTCGCGCAGCGCAGCATCGCCATGAGTACGCACGTCTTCCACAATATTAGTAGCTGCGATAAGTGCTTCTGCGTTAAAGGCGCCTGTGCGGTTAAGCATTTTTTCTTCAAAAACTTGACCAGCACCTAGTTCTATTCTTCTCATAAGCTAGTTCTCCTTTGCTTGCTTATATAACGTATCAGCAAGCTGGCCGACACGTGGATTTGTTCTAAAAGATGAAGGGTTGGCAAAAAAGCGCGCCGTTGAGGCAAGCACATCATCAACCACTACCAGATTATTTTCTCGCAACGTAGTTCCTGTTGCCGTAATATCCACAATTCGCTCTGCCATTCCGGTGATGGGAGCAAGTTCTATGTTGCCGTGAAGTTTTACAATTTCTACCGGCATGCCAATCTTTGCATAGTACGAACGGGTAATGTTGGGATACTTCGTGGCAACCCTGATAGATCCCAGCTTACGGTAGCGCTCTTCTACCGCTTCAGTTGTTCCCTTTGATTCTGCCACCACAAAACGACATCCGCCGAATTTAAGATCCACCAATTCCACCACATCGGGCGCTGCTTCCAAAAGCGAATCCTCGCCACAAATTCCACAGTCAGCAGCCCCTAGTGATACAAACACTGGAGCATCAGTGGGACGGACAATAAGATATTCCACATCCCCATTGCGAAGCATAAGCGTACGCCCAGAATCCAAAAGCCCCTCTACATCAAGACCTGCGTTTTTCAGAACTTCAACCGCACCTTCTTTTAAGGAACCTTTGGGAACTGCAATGCGCAAAGGCCGCGTTGCAGCGCAATTGACTTGTGCTGCGGTTTCGTTAGCCTGCCGACCGGACTGATCGTCAGCTTGCTGCAAAACCGTCTGTTCGCCTTGCTGTCGAACGAGCTGGTCGGCTTGTTGCCGATCGACCCGTTTGTCAGCTTGATGCTGATCAGCCCGTTCGCTGATCAACCCCGCCGTTTCATCAGCCTGTAACTGTACCGCTTTTTGTTCTGCTTCGAAAGCGGCTTGCTGGGCTGCGGCCTGACGCGCCGCCATCACCTGTTCCAAATAAAATGCAAAACCAGCTGCAGGAATTTTTTCTGCCCCGTAAGAAGCAAGCAAATTGTCATAACGGCCACCGCCGCCAAGGGGCGATCCCACACCAGGCGCATAAGCTTCAAACACCAGGCCTGTATAGTAATCAAACGAGCTCATAACCGAAAAATCAATGAGCAGCTTGTCACCTAGGCCACTGGCCACCAGCGTGTTATATACCGCTTCGAGTTCTGCAATGCCTGCTTCACACCCAAAGGGCTCCAGCAACGCACGCACTTCATCAAGGGCTTTCTTTCCGCCACGCAAACGAGAAAGTGCGAAAATTGCGCGTGCCACTTCAGCGCGTACCTTTCCTGGATTATCAAGGGCAGGATCCGACAGTTTGAAGTTCTTCCCTTCGGTATTTTTATCCTTGGTCGTACTGCCCTGTGCCGCATCGACCAATTCACCTAAGTACACAAAGTTTGAAGTATGGTATGCCTGCAAAACCGCAGCTTGCCATTGATCACTTGCGTCACTTACGCGCAAAAGCTCGCGTAGCACGCCTGCCGATCCAAGCGCGATAGTAAAACGCGTAAGTCCGCATTCTTCAAGGGCGTGAGCAAACATACCAATAAGTTCAACATCGCCAGCTCCACCTGCAACGCCTAAACATTCAGCACCGCACTGGGTAAGTTCGCGCGCTGCTGCTTCAACCGTTTTTTCTCGAAAAACGCGCTGAGTATAGCGAAGGCGAATTGGCTTGGTAAGGCCGCCCATGGAATCGCTACGGGCCGCACACATACGAGCAATCTGCATGGTAACGTCAGGACGCATCGCAAGCAGATCGCCATGGGAGTCAAAGAACTTAAAGGGCGCCTCGGGAACATGACCGCCCGCCTCCATGACATCAAGAACTTCAAGAGTAGGTGTTTCGACCGGGAGATAACCCCTTGCCGCAAAGCATGCACGTACGCGAGAAGTTAATTCTTCACGAACGAGCGCTTCTTCACTTACTACATCACGAAAACCAACAGGGGTGACGTAATTCATAAACTTTTCCTTCTCCTTATAAGTGCACTGTAGGCACGATTAGATGCTATACGCACGAATTAAACCTTTATGCTGAGTACACAGGCAAACCAGCTAGCCATTGTGTGACGGTTTGATACTTTAGCACAGTAGAGTACTAAAGTACGTTACATTTTTGTTACTGCGTAAAGCCTTCATAGAATACCGCTACTTCTCGGCCATTTTTAAAAAGTAGCTCGTCATATCCATATTCGTTTCGCTTTTCACGATACGAGGTCAAGCTGCTGTTCCACGTTCAGGTTTTCACGATACGAGGGTCAAGCTGCTGATTCTTTCCAATTATTTCGAGTATCATTGAACTAAACGGAAAAACAATCATTCAAATAACGCCGTTCAAAGGGGATCGCATGTTTCAGCGCAAAACTACTTACACCATTCCTGAGGGATACCGTGAACACATAGAGGCAACCGCCCCTACTATCAAATATCGCGGCAACACCACAATTCATCCAGAAGCTTATATTTCTGACACCTGCTGGATAGTAGGCGATGTACGCATTGGCTACCATGCTGTTGTTATGCATGGTGCTTGCCTGCGAGGCGACTGCGACTACATCGAAATTGGCGCTGAAACTAACATCCAGGAAAACTGCGTTCTGCATGAATCTGCCGGACAGCCCATCATTATTGGAGAGCACACTACCCTTGGCCATGGTTGCATCATCCATGCCTGTGAAATTGGAGACAACTCCCTCATTGGAATGAATGCAGTTGTGCTCAACGGTGCCAAAATTGGAAACAACTGCATTGTCGGTGCCGGCTGTGTCGTAACTGAAGGTATGGTTGTTCCCGACTACCACATGGTGATAGGAGTGCCCGGTAAAATTAAACGCGAAGTAAGCCAAGACGAAGTGGTAAGCATCATCGAAAGCCTGTCAGAAGGTAATCTGACCGAAGCACAACGCATGCTTAAGGAAGGACTAATATTCCACCCTAACGACGAACTGCTTCGCAAAATCGGTGCGCTATAGTCTCGCGCGGCAGTCACGCTGCGGGTGCGAGTCGCAGCTGCAGGTGCATCTCACAGCTGCAGGTGCGTCTCGCAACTGCAGCATCCTACTACACCGCGGCTGCACAGTAGGAAGAAACTTACAAGTTACCAGCAGCTGCGGCATACTGTGCCGTAGCTGCACGGTAGTCTGCCGTAGCTACGCAGTGTCAGCCGCAGCTGCACAGTGTTTGCCGCAGCCACGCAGTGTCTGCCTCAGCTGCACGGTAGCTTGCCGCAGCCACGCAGTAGTCGTACCGTTGCCTAAGCTCCGCAGTGTCGTTGCGTCATTAAAGCACGGAACAACTACAACCGCCTTACAACCTGTAACTTAACTAATTCACCTGCGTAACAGACGAGTATAATTAAACAAAAGGTAGGGAATCCGAGGGGGCGATACACGATGAGTTTCAAAAACATTCTCGTGCCGTATGATAATTCCGAACATGCTAAAAACGCTTTAAAGGAAGCCATTGGTCTTTCTGAAGGTGTTGAAGGTGTTGCCATCCACGTTGTAGAAGTTGCTGCTCCTCCGCAAGATTTGGTGTATAGCAGTATTAATCAAACAGGTTTTGGTATGGGCGTTTCTCTTACTTCACGAGAAGATTTTGCCCATGTAGTTGAAGAGCGCAATGAAGAAAGCGACAAAAAGCTCCAGGACGAAATTGTTTCTATTGTTGAAGGCTTCAAAGGTGAGCTCACCGCTGAAGTGGTCTTTGGTATATACACCATTGAAACCATCATTGATGCCGCAAAACATTACAACTGCGATTTGATCGTGATGGGATCACGAGGCCTGGGTGCTATTCGCGGCGCTATTGGTTCGGTTAGCTACGGCATCCTTCGTTCGGTCGATATTCCAGTTTTGGTAGTAAAGTAGCTCTAAAACTGCAACTTGAAAGCGAGCCTAGCAGTAGCCAAAGTAAGC
>OCHV01000769.1_pt1 | contig 24272 bp, 21 predicted proteins | sample 1538461 | NCBI WGS metagenome assembly OCHV01 (sample SAMN04571692, study PRJEB22368) | human gut metagenome | biome: human gut; material: stool | host: Homo sapiens | place: Luxembourg | collected 2012-08-03 | reverse complement strand
GAAATATTGACTAAAGTTTTCTACGTCAACAAGAAATATGCGGACTTTATAGCCTTGCTATGTGCCCCAGAAGGACACTTATATCAAGGCAACCCAATGTCCCCTGCGCTTTTCAACATAAGGGCGCTGTGGATGGCAGAAAGGTTGGACAGGTTATGCAAAGCCAATGATGCAACTGTCACTCTTTATGCCGATGATATAACCATCTCTCATAAGTATTGGGAGCACATATCATCGGGCTTTCAAAAGACAGTAAGACGCATAATTGGTGAATGTGGACTTTCTGTGAACGAAGCCAAATGTAAGGTACGCCGTATATCGCCCAATAAGATAGGGCATTACGACATTACTGGTCTAACTATAGACTTCGATCCTTACACCCAAATCCCTTTGGTCAGACCATTGCATAAGAAAAGAACGCTTAGAAAAGCGGATTACTTGCAATACCTTACTAATCAGGGAATTGACTTCTCACAGGAACTTGCCAAAGACGGTTCCTATAAGTCACTCGATGCAGTTATCGCGGGACTTAGAAATTGGAGCAAAACAAAAGGTCAGCCGCCCAATAATGAGCAACTGACCCTTATCCTAACTACCTGACTTTCGTCAAGCCGAGTTTAGCATAACACACTCCAAGTTTACATAACATATATTATCACCAGTTAAGAAAGACTCATTAGTAGTTATTTGAGCTTGGCAAAATTTAGTTGATACGATAAAACCTGTAAGGCTTCAAGAAATATCGATGCAGTATATTTATGGTGTTAAAAGCCCAGGTCAAACAGGTGTAATAAAATTGAAGCCCTGAGAGCCGTTCTAAGACCCTGTTTTGAGTTTCCATGAGTATTTACTCGTGGAAATAGCTTACTTTTTATGCCAAATAATTTAGACCATTTAAAATAAGAAAAATTGTGCCAAATTCGGCACAATTTTTCTTATTGTTGGTTGGCTGATACACCGCTCGAACCAAATCCACCTGCACCACGATCTGAGTCATTTAATTCATCTACTTCTTGGAATTGCAATGACTCAACCTTCATGATAACAAGTTGTGCAATGCGATCACCAACATGAATTTCGATAGGATTTTTAGGATCAAGATTGATAGCAATGACTTTTAGTTCACCACGATAATTACTATCAATAAGACCTGGCGCATTTACTATAGAAAGTCCTTGCTTAATTGCTAGTCCACTACGAGGCACTACGAAACCAGCGTATCCGAAGGGAATTTCAATCGCAAGACCCGTTGGTATAAGAGTTCGTTCAAACGGTTGAAGAACTACTTCATCCGTCGAACAAAGATCATAACCCGCATCACCGAGATAGGCATTTCCAGGAATAATTGCTTTATCATGTAAGCGCTTAGTAGGAATGGTATGAGTTTCTGTTAAATTCATTACGTTAAAACCCCTTTAGTGCTTCTTTAAATTCATCGATGTTTTTGAAATCTTTATACACGCTTGCAAAACGAATATAGGCAACTTCGTCAATATTTGCCAATTTTTCCAGTGCCTTATCTCCTAGGGCTTTTGAAGTGATTTCGCGTTTTGATTCACTTCGTAAATCAGCTTCGATATCGTCAATAAGTTGATAAATTTGTTCAGGTGAAATAGGACGTTTAGCACATGCAATAAGAAGGCCTCTAAACAATTTATCACGGCTATACGCCTCTGACGAACCGTCAGATTTAATAATAAGAAGAGGGCTTGTTTCGGTGCGTTCATACGTGGTAAAACGAGCACCACAAGAAAGACATTCTCGTCTACGACGAATTGAAGCCCCGTCCTCAACAGGACGAGAATCAACAACTTTGGATTCTTGGAAACCGCAAGATGGACAGCGCATGCAAACTCCTTTTATAGTGCTACACACGCTAGTATACAAGATATTGTGGTAAATACTTAAGCTCCAATAAGAATAACTACAAATGCAAGCACCGTAGTAAGCACAGATCCCTTAATGAATAGCTGGCGATCGTTCTGAGAAGTTGATGCGGCAGCATGAGATTTTAAATTTTCCTTCGAAATAGCTCCCAGCAAAGGATCATTTTTAAGAGATTGTTTTAAGGTACGAGCAGAAAAGAACTCATTTTTAGAAGATAGTGCTGGAGATTTGCGTGAATTACGAAGTTTGGATTCTGGGCAGCAAGCGCCGGAATGAGAAAAAGGAATAATGGGTGTTTGAGAAGTGTAAACTTCCGCCTTAAGAGCCGCTGTTCCTTCAGTGCGAAAATGTTGATATTTCTTTTTCATTGCGGTCCTCCTTATTGGCATAGAACTTTTGTTCGTGTATACTTTAATTCGAACAGATGTTCTTGTCAATAAAATTACGAACAAAAGTTCGTATTTGGAAAGGATATACTATGACCGCTCCGCTTACCAAGCGTCAACGCTCTGTATACGAATTTATTGAATCTTATATTCATGAAAAGGGTTTTGGTCCTACCGTGCGTGAAATTGCGGAAGCAGTTAATCTTTCCTCCCCTTCTACTGTCCATGTTCATTTAAAAACACTTGAAGAAAAGGGCTATATTGTTCGTGATCCCCTTAAATCTCGCTCCATTGCGCTGCCTCATAGCGATGAATCGGAGCTCTCTTATGGATCGGAAGGTTTTGAAAACGCCTTGTCGCTTCCTTTGGTAGGTAATGTTGCAGCAGGAGAACCTATTCTTGCTGAACAAAATATCGAAACAACCATGACGCTGCCTACTGAATTAGTGGGTGATTCAGCTTCGTTTATTCTTTCGGTGCATGGCGATTCCATGATTGAAATTGGTATTAACGACGGCGATTATGTGGTGGTAAAACAACAAAATGTTGCTCACAATGGGGAAATTGTTGTTGCATTAATAGATGATGGAGCAACGGTAAAGCGCTTCTATAAAGAAAAGGATCACATTAGGCTTCAGCCTGAAAATTCTTCTATGGAGCCAATTATCACCAAGGATTGCGCTATTGTTGGTAAGGTGGTTGCCGTACTTCGTAAGGTTTACTAAGGTACGACAACTCTTTATCTATTAATCCTGTTTGAAGTCAGCAACTTTAGCAGCTGCTTGTTTTCCTGCACGCACAATAAGGTGTGTCCCTTTTTCTTCGTAGGTTTCGCTTAATATGGTACAACGTTGATGTATGAAAGAAACTATATCTCCCCTGTTAAAGGGAACGAGCAGGTCAAGTAATTCATCTTGCGCAGAAGATACTACCCCAATGCGATGAATTAATTCATCAAGCCCTTCTCGTGTTTTGGTTGACGTAAATACCGCATGAGGGAATCGCGTTGAAAGTGCTTCGTATTGGCCCTGTGTTAGCAAATCTAACTTATTCATTACCTCAATACGACCAATTTCATGGGCTCCAATTTGTTCAAGAACCATATTGACCGTGTCAATTTGTTGAGCATGTTGATCATCGGACGCATCAACCACGTGAAGAATTAAATCGGCACCATTTATTTCATCTAAGGTAGATTTAAAGGCTTCTACTAAGGTGGTTGGTAGCTTTTGGATGAAACCTACGGTATCGGTGAGGGTTATTTCTTTACCTTCAGGTAAAACTAATTGACGTGTTGTTGAATCAAGGGTTGCAAAAAGCTTGTCATAGCTTAAAACGTCAGAACCGGTAATAGCGTTAAGCAGGCTCGACTTTCCTGCATTGGTGTATCCTGCAAGCGCCACCTTGAATATCCCTGATTCTTTTCTCTTTTTTCTTTGGAGGTCACGCTTTTTAGAAAGACTTGATAATTCGCGTTTAATAGCAGTAATACGGTTACGAATTAAGCGGCGGTCTACCTCTAACTGGCTTTCACCTTCACCGAAGCGGGAGCCAACACCGCCACCCATACGATTCGAAGCCAGATGAGCCCACATGCCTCTTAATCGAGGATATAAGTACTGATTTTGAGCCAAACGAACTTGGAGACGTCCTTCTTTACTTGTGGCATGAAGGGCAAAAATATCTAAAATAAGGGCCGTTCGATCGATAACTTTAACATCCTTCCCTACCACTTTTTCTAAATTGGATTGTTGAGAAGGGGTAAGCTCATCATCAAAAATGACCACATCAGCCGCGTAGGTTCGTGCAAGCTGTGCAATTTCTTCAGCCTTACCACTTCCCACAAAAGTACGAGGATTAGGTGATTCTAGACGTTGAGTAGTTTTGGCAACCATGTCCGCACCTGCAGTCCAGGCAAGACGTTCAAGCTCTGCTAACGATGATTCTAGAGTCCATTCTTGATTCGGTCTATCAACCCCGACCAAAATAGCGCGTTCTCGGGGTTTTTCAATGATGGTTGAAGGACCGTGCTGTTTAACTTCGTCAAAAATGTACTCTGGCATATATCCTCTACTTATAGTTCAACCGTACCTGTAAACGAACAAAGTGAAGGTCCGGCCATGTAAACATGATTATTTTCATTCCAGGTGATGTCTAATATACCACCGCGTAAATGAACTTTGTTATGGCGCTCTGATCTATTGGTAAGAACAGCAGCTACAAGGCTCGCACAGGCACCCGTTCCGCATGCTAAGGTTTCTCCGCAACCGCGTTCAAAAACACGCATATGAAGCCCGTCGTTATCGACCACAATGAATTCTATATTGCTTTTTGCGGGGAATACCGAATGATTTTCAAAGAAAGCCCCAATTTCGTTAAGTTTAAAGGTGTCAAGCGACTTTTCTGCTCCCGAAAAACAATCATCTGGCAAAGCTTCTATATCATTCAGGAAGCACACCGCATGGGGGTTACCCATAGAAACACACGTGAAGGCAAATGTTCCCCAGGGAGACTCCAGTGGTTCTTCACGGACAAATTCGCAACCTGCTGATTCAACATACGTTTCGGGAAGTGTGGTGGGGATTTGTGCGGCTCTTAAGATAGGTTCGTCCATATCCACAACCGCGCGTTCGAATTCCCCTTCGGAATCATAGTGCAACTCAAGAGACAGAGGTCCTCGAAGGGTGTCGGCAATAAATGAGGTGGTTGTGTTGCTGATATATCCCTGATCAACAAGAAAACGAGCAAAACAGCGAATACCATTGCCACACATTTCCGCCAACGTACCATCGGAATTGATGTAGTGCATGTAGGCGGTGCACTCTGGTCTATCAGAAGGACGAACTAATATGACACCATCAGCACCAATACCAAAATGTCTATCACACAAGAATCGAACTTGGTCAGTCGTTAACGAAATACGGTTAGACATATCGTCAACCATTACAAAGTCGTTACCAAGGCCATGATATTTATAAAACGAAAGCTTCACGTTGTTCCCCTTTGTTATAGAGCGCTAATCTTTACGGAATCGTTTCATAGTGTAGAGGTCTTGCGATAGGAATCGCATATAACGTCAACGATTTGACCTATTGTTAATGTATCAGCGTCAAGCATAGTAAGACGGAAATCACGCCGTAACCATGTGCGCTGTCGTTTCGCATACCGCCTGGTTGCAGTTTTTATTTGTTCAACAGCTTCTACAAGGGAAATGGTGCCGTCTAGATAACTCACAATTTCTTTATACCCAATTGCCTGTGGAGCAGTAAGGGCATCACGAAATCCCTGCTGCAAGAGATGGTTTACCTCTTCAATAAGACCATGCTCAATCATGGTGTCAACACGATCGTTAATGCGCTTTGCCAAGAGAGCAGGGTCGCGCTGCAAACCAAAGCGAAGAGAAGGCACTACTTCGGGAAGGTGTTTCATATGCTTCACCTGTTCCGCATAGGAAACACCTTGTTCGTGCATCTCAAGAGCGCGTATAACGCGACGTACATTATTAACATGTAATATTGAAGCGCTTGCAGGATCAAGCTCGTTCAAGACATCCCAAACCGCTTGATTACCCTGCTCTTTTGCCATAAGCTCATACTTTTTGCGAATCGGATTATACTCCTGATCTCCTTTAGGAAAGCGCATATCCTCTAGGGCAGCTTGAACGTAAAGTCCCGTTCCCCCACAAAGAATGGGGACCCTGTTCCGTTGTTCAATATCGGAAAAGGTTTTACGAGAAAGCTGCTGGAATTGTTGAGCTGAAAAAGCATCTCCTGGGTCCAAAATATCAATAAGATGATGAGGAACTAATCTTTCAGAAGGTAAAAGCTTAGCTGTGCCAATATCCATCGACCGATACACCTGCATTGAATCAGCAGACACCACTTCCCCATCAAGCTCTAACGCTACCTTTTGGGCAACGTCAGATTTTCCTGAAGCGGTAGGACCTAAAATTGCAATAACAGGAAACGGATAGGCCACTACAGCACCCTACCCCGTAAATACCAGGCACGTGCTTGCTCAATTTGAACAGGGATAATGGTACCTTGGAGCTGTTCAATGGTGATACCTTGAGGAATGGGTGCGTGTACGGTCTGATTCTTTTCGCTTCGACCCATTAAAACGTTTGGGTCTCGTTTTGAAACTCCTTCAACCAAAACCGAAACAACTGAATGTGCATCAGCTTGATTTACCTCATACGCGCGATCCTGAACCAATTGAACCAAACGCTCGAACCGTTCTTGAATTACCTCATGGGGAGTAGCGTCCTCCATTCGAGCAGCAGGCGTACCTTCACGCTTGGAATATAAGAAGGTAAATACCTGGTGATACCCAACCCGGTTTATAAGATCATAGGTTTGTTCGAAATCTTCCTCAGTCTCCCCCGGAAAACCAACAATCACGTCGGTAGAAAGCGCAATATCAGGACGAACAGCACGTAGTTTATCAATAATTTCCAGATAGTGTTCTCGGGTGTAACGACGATTCATTGCCTTTAATATGGTGTTAGATCCTGATTGCACTGGAAGGTGCAATGCAGGCATAAGATTATCAAGCTCACCAAACGCTTTAATTACCTCATCATTTAAATCTTTAGGATGAGATGTGGCAAAACGAATTCGCTCTATATTAGTATCGGCAATTGCATATAAAAGCTTTGCAAATTCAGGTTGCCCATATAAATCGCGCCCATATGAATTTACGTTTTGTCCTAAAAGAGTTATTTCTTTAACGCCATCTTTTATGAGGTTTTTAGCATCGGTCACAATATCTTCCAGTGGTCTTGATTTTTCTCGACCACGAACATAGGGAACAATGCAATAAGTGCAAAAATTATTGCATCCAATTGAAATAGGAAGCCAGGCAGACCAGCGGGATTCACGCTCTGAAGGAAGATCGGTGGGAAAAGAAGAAGCTTCATCAAGCACTTCAACCTGGTGGCCACCTTGTGATATGGCATCATGAATAAGCTTTGGCATGCTGGCAAGATTAAAAGTTCCAAATACCACATCAACGTGTGGCAACTTTTCGGTAAGCTTTTCTCCATCGCGCTGACCTATACAACCTCCAATTACCACCACGCGTTTTGAAAGGGGCGAATCGCTACGAAGTGGAACGTTTTTAAGGGAAGCTACCTGTCCCATCAAGCGAACATCAGCCGCTTCTCGAACGCAGCACGTAACATAGATAATAATGTCAGATTCTTCAATGGTGTGAACTTGACGTGAACCGAGTGCGGTTAGCATTCCCACAATGCGTTCAGAATCGTGTTTATTCATTTGGCAACCAAACGTTACCACACTAAACGTTGTGTCAATAAAAGAACTAAAGGATGTAGTATCCCAGTCAAGAATTTCTGCTAAAGGAGACTGATTTGAAGCATTAGTGCAAAGAGAAATTGTAGTCAAAAGGATTCAGCTTTCTATTACGTTTTACGAATGTAGTGCAACACGGGGTTCTACGGAAAAACGGATAGCAGTGCGATATTCCCCATCAATAACAATATCCGCAAAAGAAGGTATACATACAATTTCGATGCCTACCGGGGAAAGAAAACCACGAGAAATTGCTATAGCTTTAACTGCTTGATTGACAGCGCCTGCCCCTACCGATTGAATTTCTACATGAGAACCATCTTTAATCATGCCAGCAATAGCGCCTGCAACTGAGGCAGGAGAAGATTTTGAAGAGACTTTAAGACAACCAATAGGTGGCTTATCGTGCGATGTTGAGTTCACTGCATTACTCATAGGTAAATCTTTCAGGGTACGATCGTTTTGCATTGTACTAATTCATTTATTGTTAGACTTAGCTATTTTACTCAGAACAAGGTATTCTCGCAAACCGAGCGTTAAGAATCGCCGGCAAAATCACGAGGATGAAGGGGAATAGAAATAGTAAGATTACCGCCTTTTGTGGTTATGTTTGGTTCAATATTTTTATCAAGGTAATAAGCTTCTGCTAAGTCGCCATACGATTGCATGACTGCCTGGGAAAAGGCTGCAAGATCTTCTTTACTAAAGGAAACCTTTGGTGAGGCTAGATGAGTTATGGCTTTGTTTGTTCCTTTACTTGTTGAAGTGGGTTTAGCTGAAGGTTTACCTTCCTTGCTTAAACATTCCAAATGAAGAGGAAGAGGTTTTATTTCGCCATTCAAAATACGATGAGCACTTCGTTGAGAAAGCGGAAAGCCCATTGAATTTGCCAGAGAGGTAAGCGATTCAGCATCGTCTACATACGCAAAACGTTGCAGATACGGGGTGGATTCATCGTAGCTTTCAAAAATATAGGAAAGTTTTGAAGCAGCATTGGATCCCAGATGATAGAGGGTTGATACGATTTGCGCGCTGCTTCCCAAATATACCGAAATATGGTTGCGCTCTTCTATGGCGAATTCCATAACGGTTCTTATGATGTTATGCGGTCCACGAAGGACCGGCTTTCCTTCATCGTTTTTTGAGATCGTAGGATAGGTAGATTGGTCACGTTTTTCTCCAAGGCGATTAAGATCAGACACAACATGAAATACCGATCCAAGACCAGTTTCCGAAGCAAGGATGCAAGCTTCCTCTACGTTTTGCTTGATTGAATACAATGCCATGCCACGACCATGTACTCCCCATTTATCCGAATGAAAGGAATCTAATTTGGAAGTAACAAAGGGCTCAAATACCGTCTGATGCATAGAAGCTGGAATGCCATCTCCATCGTCGAGTATAGTAGCAAAGCGCTTAGAGTCTTCAGTCCACGTGGCAACGAAAATTGCGTGGGCATGAGCATCGCGCGCATTGCGTAAAAGTTCGATGATAACATCCTCAAACGAACGAATATCCTGTAGGGCCTGACGTCGCTGCGCTTCAGCAGCGCGAAGACGAACAAAGCCATTTCCCAAATCATCTTCTACACGAAAATAGTGATCTCCTGAAACCGTATGAATGAATTGTTCAAGTGATGAATCCATCGGCTTTCCTAAAAATGGCCCTAGATAAACTAAGGCCATTACGTAGTGTTAAATGAAAAGATGCAAGATAGGTAAACTCATCTAATTTGCATAAATAAAATCAATAAAAAGGTGCTTATTTCGCATAGTCAACTGAGCGAGTTTCGCGAATTACTACAACTTTTACCTGACCGGGATACTTCGTCTCATTTTGGATTTGTTGAGCAATATCGTGTGCTAAGACGGTTGCATGCGCTTCATCCACTTCTTCAGGGGTAACAATAACACGTACTTCACGACCTGCCTGAATTGCATGGGTTCGCTCAACTCCGGGATAAGAATTTGCAATTTCTTCCAGTTTTTCTAAGCGCTTAATGTAGGATTCAATATTTTCTTTGCGTGCGCCAGGACGAGCAGCAGAAACCGCATCTGCCGCTTGAACCAAAACATCAACGACAGACTGAGGTTCAACATCGTTGTGGTGAGCCTCAATGGCGTGCACAATGGCAGATTCTTCTCCATAGCGGCGGGCAAGATCGGCACCAATGACCGCATGAGAACCTTCAATTTCATGATCTACCGCTTTGCCAATGTCATGTAAGAGACCTGCACGCTTTGCTGGAACAGGGTCAAGCCCTAATTCAGAGGCCATCATGGCACACAAGTAGGCTACTTCAAGCGAATGGTTTAATACATTTTGACCGTAAGAAGTGCGGTAGCGTAAACGACCAAGGATTTTTTCCAGCTCTGGATGAAGATCATGAATTCCTGTATCAAAGGTAGCCTGAGCAGCAGCATCCTTAATTTGCTGATTAACGTACTTTTCTGCCTTATGGAACATTTCTTCAATGCGCGCAGGATGAATACGACCGTCACTGATAAGATTTTGCATTGTTACGCTTGCAATTTCGCGGCGAACTGGATCATGCGAAGAAACCGTTACGCATTCAGGGGTGTCATCGATGATGAGGTTCGTGCCGGTAATCTGTTCAAAAGAACGAATATTTCTACCTTCCCTACCAATAATACGGCCCTTTAAATCATCAGAGGGAATATGGATGGTAGAAACCGTGATCTGTGAGGTGTAATCAGCGGCAAGACGCTGGATAGCAACACTTAAAATCTCTCGAGCTTTCTTGTCAGCTTCTGCTTTGGTTCGGGTTTCAGCATCACGAATAATAGCAGCAGATTCATGAACCACGTCTTCTTTCAAGCCTTCAAGAAGTTCGGTTTTAGCTTCTTCGGACGTAAGCCCTGCCACTTCTTCAAGGCGCTGAGAAACTTCACGTTCAGCCCGTTCTACTTCCTTTACACGGCGATCTACTTGTCCTTGCAAAGAAGATATTTGATGTTCGCGGTGATCAAGAGACTCGATGCGCTTATCTAAGCTTTGTTCACGTTGATTGATACGATTTTCGGCAGAACGGACTTCACGCATACGTTCATTGCTTTCACGTTCCGCGTCCTGCTTCATTTTTAAGGCTTCGTCTTTTGCTTCAACTAATGCTTCACGTTTAAGGTTTTCTGCCTCACGTTTAGCATCTGCCAAGGTAGTTTCAGCCTCATGGGCAGCATCAGCATTTCGCTGATGAAGCATTTTTTGCATAAGAAAATAGCCAATTAAAAAACCTATTACGATGGCTACCACAGCAGCCACAATAATTTCAACCATTGAACTCCCTTTCGTTCAAACAGCGATTTAGTACGAGAGCCAAGGACACAAAAGATGCCCTGGTACACCGGGGCAAGAGCACACGCCAAAACTGAAGCGACACTATTCACTTGTAGAAAAATATATTCAGTACCGTTTCTGGTACGTAAGCTCAAGCATATTGATCATAGCCAAAATTTATAGTTTTGACTAGATAGTTTGCTAAGCTGAGTTTTGTTCGTGAATAGAAAAACAGGATACCTAAACAAATTGGGCCATTACTCTTGCGTGCGATACCATTCACGGGCAGCTTCACTTGCAAGTGACGAACTATATCCTGAACGAACAAGCTTTGCATAGGCGGCCTGGAGCTTATTTTTTGAGCGCGGTGGTTTTTTGCAAAGTAAGGCAATAGCAGAATCTTTTTGACTTGGAAAAAGACATAGATAAGCATCAGGAAAATGAGGAACTTGAATTTCTGGGTTAATATTATGACGTTTTAACTCTGAAACAATTCCGGCTAAACCCTTGCCTGCACGAAGGCGAGATCGAATAAGAACATCAGCGAATCGCATATCATCTAAGTACCCGCACCTTTTAGCACGTGCCACTGCCTCATCAATGCAGTCTTGAGGATAGCCATCTTTTTCGAGACGCTTGGTTACTTCACAAACCGACCTGTCACGAACTTTAACTAAACGTTCAATTTTCTTGAAAGCTTTTTCTTCCGTAAGTTCTTCGCAGAGGCTGGTCTTTTCCGACTTACCTCTAAAAGCAGAAGGTTCGAATGAACTTTCATCCAAAGAGTAGCACCCTGAAGTGTTTTCTTTCAGGTGAGAAGAACCCTTGAGGTTAAGAAATGATTCAAGGGTTTCTTTCGTAACATAAACCATGAGTATACTTCTTGTGCTCTTTTATGCTTCTGTTGTAGAAGTAGCTTGTTCGCCAACTGCTGGTAGATCAAATTCTGCACGAATTTTATTTTCTATTTCATCACGAACATCAGGATTTTCTTTAAGGGTTCGTTTTGCTGCTTCCCTGCCCTGACCAAGACGTTCATCGCCATAGTTGAACCAAGAACCGCTTTTCTTAACGATACCAGCCTCTACACCCATATCAAGGATGCAGCCTTCTTTTGAGATGCCTTCACCATACATGATGTCAAATTCTGCTTGACGGAAAGGAGGTGCGACTTTGTTCTTTACCACCTTAGCACGTACACGATTTCCTACGAATTCGCCGTCTTTTTTTACCGAATCAAATCTGCGCACATCAATGCGAACGCTGGAATAAAACTTTAAAGCGCGACCACCAGTGGTTGTTTCAGGATTACCAAACATAACCCCAATTTTTTCACGAAGCTGATTGATAAAAATACAGGTAGTATTTGAACGAGAAAGAGAACCAGCGAGCTTACGAAGCGCTTGACTCATAAGGCGTGCTTGCAGGCCAACGGTAGTATCTCCAATTTCCCCTTCAATTTCAGCGCGGGGAACTAAAGCAGCGACCGAGTCAATTACTACACAGTCAATAGCGCCAGAGCGAACAAGCATGTCGCAAATTTCGAGCGCTTGTTCACCGGTATCAGGCTGAGAGATAAGCATTTCATCAACATCTACCCCAAGTTTTGCGGCATATACCGGATCAAGGGCATGTTCGGCATCAATAAACGCAACAACTCCACCTGCTGCCTGTGCTTCCGCAATAATATGAAGTGCAATGGTGGTTTTACCGCTTGATTCAGGACCATAGATTTCAACAATACGACCTCGAGGTACCCCACCAATGCCTAAAGCTACATCAAGAGGTAATGCTCCTGTAGGAATAACTCCAATTTGAAGATTGGTTGATTCGCCCAATTTCATAATAGAACCCTTACCAAATTTCTGTTCAATTTGGTCGGTGGTAATTTTTAAGGCCTTTTCTTTGTCCTGGCTCATTATTTCCTCCATAAAGGCATCGTACGTTTGACGTTATAGAGAATACACGAACAGGTGTTCGTATGCAATATATAACTTAACGTGGAATTACTGGATAGTTTTATAGTAGCGAGAAAATCTATTATTGATCTCACATAAAACAACTATATAACTCACAAAAAGCAATCGTCTTTTACATATTTCGCCACTCAAATATTCACTTTTTCGCACAGCAAACGTAAGCTTGACAAAAGAAATTATTAAATATCAACTTAAAGCTATTCTTCCTGGTCATCATTTGGTGCAGGGAAAGATTCGGTTTTCTCTAGGGCTACTTTATAGAGTTCAAGTGCAAACGCTACCGTTTGACTTCGTACCTCTGCCCTTGTCCCACGAAAATGGCGTACGAACGTATGGGTATTTGTTGCCGTGGCCAAACCAAACCAAACGGTTCCAACTGGTTTTCCGGGTACTGCCCCACCGGGCCCTGCGATACCGGTAACTGAAACCGCTATATCAGTTTCGCATATCTTACGCGAACCTTCGGCCATTTCTGCGGCTACTTCACTGCTTACTGCTCCAACGCGCGCAAGATCTTCGGTAGAAACCTGTAAAACTTTATGCTTTACTTTGTTTGAATAGCTGATTATCCCGCCTTCGATGGCTGCTGAACTGCCAGAAACTGCCGTAAGGCTGCCTCCAATAAGACCACCCGTGCAGCTTTCTGCAGTTGATAGGGTTTTTTGCTGAGCAATTGCAAGAGAAATAACTTCCTGGGCTTTTTCTAAAATTTGATCTTTAAGAACAATTTCGCCTGCTTGCCAAGGAAGGGGTTGAGCATTTTTAATGCCGTCAGAAGAAAAATTAGAAAAAGAATCGTCTGGCTTAAACTTAAAAATTGGAGCGCATTTAATAAAGTAGTCGCACATAGATACTACGGTTAGCACCAATGCCACAATCATAAAGAACCAGGAAACGACATACATTACCCAGCCCATAGAGGTGTGAAGTCCCAGCAGAAGAGGCGATCCTTTAATAATAAACAGAAGGATCGCTATAATCTGGAAAACTGTTTTTGCTTTACCATACCAACTTGCGGCAATAACAATACCGTGTGTTGCCACTAACATTCGAAGTCCCGAAACAATAAATTCTCGTCCCAGAATAACCAATGCAACCCAGGAAGGCAGCATTTGAAGCTCTACCAGTGCGAGTAGTGCCGCAGCAACTAAAATTTTATCGGCAAGCGGATCAATGAACTTACCAAAATTGGTTACCTCTCCCCTGCTTCTTGCAAGATAACCATCTACGGCATCGGTACAGGAAAGCAAAGCAAAAATGAAGGCGGCAATCCAAGGTTTCCAAAGTTCGGCATCAGGCCAAGACGGAAAATAGTCGGGCCAAGGAGATATAAAAGCAACAACAAAAACAGGGACAAGAAGGATTCTTACCATAGTAACAACGTTAGCAGGAGTCCACATTGCCTGTTCGTTTGAGGTTTGATTACTCACCAGATGCCTCCATCTCATAGAGCAAAGTATCCTCTATAACACAGGAAACACGTTGTCCTATTTCGCCGCAGTCTATATAGGTTACCCCGTCAACGTCAGGGGCTTGCGATTGACACCGACCAAAACGCTGTCCATCTTCTTCTTCGCCTAAAACAAGAACATCGCAAGGTGAACCTATACGTTCAGAAATTTTTTGAGCAGATACAGCATCAGCAATATCGCGAATAGCCTGTAGACGTTCTTGTTTGGTATCATCGTCAATTTGATTTGGCAGAGCTGCAGCAACTGTGCCCTCTTCGGGTGAATAGGCAAACACTCCTACATAATCAAATTCAGCATCTTCGACAAAACTGCACAAGGTATCGAATTGATCATCGGTTTCTCCCGGATATCCCACAATCAATGTGGTACGAAGAGCGATACCAGGAACTTCAGAGCGTAATCGTTCAACAAGATTCAAAAATTCTTCGCGTGAACCAGTGCGATTCATTGATTTCAGAATAACAGGATCACAATGTTGAAGCGGGATATCCAAGTAGCTACAAATGTTTTCATGCGTCGCCATAACCTGAATTAGTTCATCAGTTATACCTGCTGGTTGTAAGTACATAACCCTAAACCAGGTAAGAGGAAACTCTATGGCTAGATGCTCAAGCAAGCTTGCAAGTGATTCACGAGGTTTAAGATCCAATCCCCAGATGCCTGAGTCTTGAGCTATGAGAACAATTTCTTGAGCACCACCCGATACCTTGGTAGCTACTTCTTGGCGAATAGATTCATAGGTAAAGCTGTGGTAAGGACCGCGAATAAAAGGAATGGTGCAAAATGCGCAATGACGGCTGCAACCATCAGAAATCTTTACATATTCACTTGGTTTATACGTGAACTCAACGCTTCTTTCTTGCAGCGGTTCATCCGGGAAAAGCGCTTGTATACTTTCCACAATATGATCTTCTTCGGCACAAGGAACAAACGTTTGAACTTCGGTAAGTTCCGATTCAAGTTCTTCGCCAAAACGAGAAGACAAACAGCCCGCAACCACAAGCTTTGCCTGTCCTGATGAAATTGATTCAAGTGCCGCCGCATCTAAAATAGTGTCGATACTTTCTTCGATTGCAGGCTGAATAAAAGCACAGGTATTTATCACAAGCGCATCAAACGGCGCTTCGACATCAACAATATCAAAACCAGCGCGCACAAGATCTTCCTGCATTTGAGCAGAATCCACTTCGTTTTTTGCGCATCCTAGTGTTAAGAATGCTATTCGCTTTGGCATAGGTGCCACAAACTTTCTATCGGTAATTTACAAACTGGAGAGGTTGACCATAGTCTTGGTCTTTAAGGAAGGCAATAACTTCTTGCAAGGTGTCAATTTTAGGACCAGAAACACGAAGCTTATCGCCCTCAATAGTTACCTTCACCTTAAGCTTGGTTGCTTTAATGTCTTTGTTGATTTTGCTTGCGGTTTCTTTATCAATACCGTTCCACCGCTTGCTGCTTCAAGCTTTCCCCAATCAAGGGCATTCAGTTCAATACCACGCTTAATAAGCTTTGAAGTAAGCACATCCATTACTTGCTTGCAAACAAAATCACTCGGAGCGGTAATGATTATGGTTTTGCCACCTTTATCAAGAGCAATATCGGCACCTGAACCTTTAAGGTCATAGCGTTGGGAAATTTCCTTTTTTGCCTGACCGTAGGCATTATCAACTTCTTGCATATCAATTTGAGATACAACATCAAAGCTAGAATCTTTAGCCATTGAAAATCCTTTCAAAAGAGAAAGTACTACTTTGTAATAGTACCTAATTACCTATCCGTTAGCAGTTAAAAGTTAAAAGTTAAAAGCCCTAAAAGTTACCTATTCTTCGGAGCTTGAATCGGAACTGCTTTGGCTACTTCGAGCTGAAGTGGAAGAGTTATCTTCGTCCGAGGTATCCGAAGATTCATCTGAAGCGGTATCGCTGTCATTTGAATCAGATGAAGAAGAATCTTTGGAGCCATTTCGGGAAACATCGGGATGGTCTTTGTACCACTGATCCAAAATGTCATCAAACGTATAGGTGGTGTTTACGATTCCAGAATCATTGGTTTTTAGATCAACTTCCTCATCATTAATATAAAGAGAAACACCTTTTGTTTCCGTGGAAACAAAGCGAATAGTGCCCGATGAAGTATATGATTCCTGTGCTGGACCCGTTACCGTGGAAGACTCCTGTACATCATCGTCAACATACACTTCAATATAAGATTCTGACCCATCAGCAACTTCATAGCGAAGCGTAAATTCTGTAGGTGGTGTTTCCGTTACTGGTTGTTCCTGAGCGTCGTTAGTGGTTGTTTGTTGTGCCGTCACATCAACGCCGGTAACTGGAATATTGGTCTGTGGCTCAGAGCGGTGAGTCAGAACCAAAGCGACAATAAGAATTACGATCAGAAGTAAAACGACAACTGCCCCAATAACAAGATTTCTGTTCCTATTGGGATTAGGTATGTTTTTTGGCGCGGAATACAAATTAGTATACCGACCATCAGTCATGGCCGAACGTCGTGCTCGATGTGCAACAGGCGCGTTATTGCGTGGTGCAAACGTAGGATCGTCGGCATTTTGCGAATACATTCGACGACCAAAACCGTTCGAACTGCCATCATACACAGAGCTTTGTTCAGTACGTAAAACATCTCTTCGGTTGTTTGAATACGAAGTAGCACGAGACCGACGACCCGAATCAACGCGATCAAAACGGCTTGTTTGATCTCTTTGGTCAGTATCGCTGTGTTGATAAGGTTCATTGTGCATTTGAATGGTATTGCCCACGCTGCGATGCGCTTTTTCTACCTGATGTGCATATTCCTGATCAAGGTACATGCGAGAAATATCTTGAGGATTCAACCCAACCAAGCGGGCATAGGCAATAATCATATTACGAGCATACCCACGAGAAGGCATACGAGAAAAGTCACTATTTTCTATAGCAACTAAAATATCCTGTCTAATACGTAGCTCACGGGAAACGACAGCAAGATCGAGTCCTCTGGCTAATCGTGCTTCTTTGAGCACGTTACCGAAGCTGATTTGATGCATCGACAACCCCCGAATTACTGTGAATCATGTTCTTCAAATGCTTTGAGCGTTTCCAATTCCAAAGCATCTACTAATACTTCACGTGGCTTAGAACCATTTTGAGGACCTACAATTCCTTTCGCTTCTAACAAATCCATAATACGCCCTGCACGTGAATACCCAACACTAAGCCTTCTCTGTAGATTAGAAGTTGAACCCACTCCTGCGGAAACAACAATGTCTGCCGCTTCCCACACAAGAGGATCGTCGGAAGAGTGTGCTGTACCTCCTGATCCATCTACCGAAGAATCTCCCAGTGTAATTAAATTTGTTTTAAGAATATCATTATGGTAATCGGGCTCGCCCTGTGACTTCAATTTCTCCACGACAGCAGCAATTTCGTCTTCCGATACAAAACAACCCTGAATGCGCTGTGGTTTTGCAAGTTCAGGCTTAGATAACAACAAATCGCCCAGACCAATAAGGTTTTCTGCACCTGGGGTATCCAAGATAACACGTGAATCAATGCCCGAAGCCACATTAAACGCAATACGATTGGTAATATTTGCTTTGATAAGACCTGTAACCACGTTGGTTGAAGGACGTTGAGTAGCAACAATTAAATGGATACCGGCTGCACGTGCAAGCTGAGCTAAACGAGAAATAGAAAATTCTACTTCCTTGCCCACGTTCATCATTAAGTCAGCTAATTCGTCGATAATGATAACGATGTAGGGCATTTCCTTGGCTGGTTCATCGTTTAACTCTAAGCCTTGTTGCACTTTTGCATTGTATTGGCCTATATTTCGCGCCCCAATGCCAGAAAATACTTTAAGGCGGCGTTCCATTTCCGCTACTGCCCATGAAAGCGCACTTGCCGCTTCTTTAGCTTCTGTGACAACAGGCACATAAAGATGCGGAATTCCGTTATAGGGTGTAAATTCTACGCGTTTAGGGTCAATCATAATCATGCGCACTTCCGCAGGTGTTGCACGCATAAGGATAGACATAATCATGCCGTTAATAGAAACTGATTTACCTGAACCAGTGGTACCGCCAATTAAGAGGTGAGGCATGGTAGCAAGGTCGCTAACAATACAGTTACCTTCAACATCTTTTCCGATAGCAACCTGCAGGGGTCCCTTTGGAGCATGTTTTAACACGTCTCCCAATAACACCATTTCACGTTTTTTGTTAGGCACTTCAATACCTACATAATTAGTGCCAGGAATAGGTGCAAATATACGTACACCAGGAGCTGCAAGTGCGAGAGCAATATCGTCTGTTAAGTTAGAAACGCGATTTACTCGAACACCACTAGGAAGTTCGACTTTAAAAAGGGTCACCGTCGGACCATGAACCCACCCCACTACGCTGGCAGGAACTCCAAAATCGGCAAGGGTATCTTGCAATAACATGCCGGTGGAGCGAAGCGACGCTTCACTTTCTTTCGTAACTTCCTTACCTTTAGTGGTGTTTAAAAGGGACATATCTGGCAGTTCAAACCCTTCAAGAGGATGAGGGCTTGCGGTGTCAGAAACTTTTTTGCGTGCTGGTTTTTCTGTTTTTTCTCCGTCGGAAACCTGTTCTGTGTTTTGTAAATCCTTTTTAGAACGAAGTTTTCGCGTAATGGTAGCCGGTTTCATTTCCTCTTCAGGAATTGCTGGAATAGTGCCACTTGTAGAACCAAGGCGCTGGGTAGCAAGAGTATGCGGTACCTGTTTCCTTGATGCTCCCTTGCTATTCTCACTATTGGTTTCCTGTCCTTCTTCATCCGAAGCCATAAGTTGTGTGGGGGCTTCGGCGCGACCAAAGTGTGGCAAAAGATGCGTTTTTTCTTGGGCACGCTCTTGAGTATTAACATCCTCTTGCGCATACGATTCTGCATTTTGAGGTGTACGACGAATACGGGCAAACGAATGACGTGCAGGTTGCTGACTATAAACCGGTTCGTCAGGTAAGGCATGTTTGTCTTCATAGCGCGTTTTAATGCGGTCATATACCGAAGACAGGGAAAATCCAATGATAATAAGCGCAATAACGATAAGGCCCACCATAAAAATGATAGATACAGTGGTGCCAAAAAGACGCAATCCTGCCCAGGCAATACCTGCACCCAAGTAACCGCCATGATTTACTAAATATACCTGGGCAAACAAGACATTAGGATCCTGCTCTGCCCCAGGGGTAAAGAGCGAGACTATGGTTAAAAAGGCAATAAATAACAGCGCAAACCCAACAGCGACACGAGCAGGTACCATTTCATTTTCAAAACGAATAAGAAAGGTAACGCCCAGAATTATTAACAGGACGGGCAACACATACATACCCACACCTAAACTAAAGCGAAGCGCCGTTGCAAGAGCACCGGTTACTACCCCATTAGAAGAAAACAGTACCGTAGCTAAAAGAGCAAGGGCAAGAATAATTAATACCACCGACGCAATATCGCGTTTAGTACGTTCATCTAAAAGCGTCTTAGGTTGAACTTCCTGCTTTTGCTTGTGGTAGCCCGGTTTTGCTTTATTTGACGACGACCCGCGAGCTCCCTTACTGGAGCCAACGGATCGTGAAGCTTGTTTACGATTTTGAGGTTGCCTTTGTGCCATAGCCTTCCCTTTGGTGTGTTTAAAGTTCGTGTAGGGGTGGTTTTGATACGTTGGTAAATGGTTGTTATAGGGATAGTAGTGCCAAACCTGCTAAATCTCAAGTAGGTTAATTACCACCAGCGGGCGCTGATTGGTCCTTTCCCACAAAATGGACAAAAGGGCACTTCGCGCTGATTTACGTACCACTTTTAGCTCTTCCTGTTTTTGTAAGGTTCTTTTTATGGCACTCGTTACTGAAGCCGTTACCGTATTAACAAAACTCGGTTCATCGCCTCCAGGAATGCCGTGCATTTCAATGGAAACAGGACACATAAGGTCATGAGTTTTTTTATTGATAGCGCAGGCAATAACAGCAACACCCTGAGATCCCAAATTAGTGCGTTCGTTCAAAATAAATTCGGACGTATCACCAACACTTAAGCCATCAACTAAGATAATGCCACTTGATACCGCTTTACCACGTTTCAAACCACGATAGGTTAGTTCAAGAGATTCACCGTTTTCGCAAATAAAAATATGATCTTTTGCAACACCCGTAGCTTGTGCAAGACGTGCATGAGCGCGCAGATGAGTTGCCTCACCGTGTACCGGCATAAAGTATTTTGGCTGTACGATTGAAAGCACCAGTTTTAATTCTTCAGCAGACGCATGGCCGGAAACATGTACTCGGGCGCGAGATTTATCAAAAACGTCTGCGCCAATTTTCGCAAGATCGTTAACTACTTTGGTAACTGCTTTTTCATTTCCAGGAACCGGAGTAGCCGAAATAATGACGGTGTCCCCTTCTTCGATAGAAATAGTCTTGTGGTTACCGTTTGCGATACGTGCAAGCGCCGAAAGGGGTTCACCTTGCGAACCCGTACACATAACCACATACGAATTTGGAGGGCAGCCCTTCAGATCATAGGCATCAATGAGGTTCTTATCGGCAATATTCAAATATCCTAAACGACGCGCAATGTCGGTATTTTGAACCATGGAGCGGCCCGTAACCGCAACCTTACGACCATTGCGTACCGCCGCATCGCATATCTGCTGCATGCGATGGATGTGAGAGGCGAACGAAGCAACAATAACCCTACCGGTTGCCTGAGAAATAATGGTATCGAGTGCTTTACCAACTTCTGCTTCAGAAGGCGTAAAGTTAGGATTCGAAGCGTTGGTAGAATCCGACATCATTACATCAACGCCAATTTTGCTAAAACGAGCTAGCGCACCAAAATCAGTATGAACACCATCGATGGGACTTTGGTCAAGCTTAAAGTCGCCGGTGTGTAACACATTACCTGCAGGAGATTGGAAAAATACGCCTACTGCATCTGGAATGGAATGGTTAACCGAAAAGAATTCAGCAGTGATGGACCCAAGCTTAATGCTTTGCCCTGGCTTGATTTCACACAGTTTTGCATTTTTGATTTTGTGTTCGGCAAGCTTACCCTCAATCAGCCCAAGGGTGAGCTTGGTGGCATAAATAGGTACTTTGCGATCGAGATCTTTAAGCAAATACGGCAAAGCACCCGTATGGTCTTCATGACCATGGGTAATAATAATGCCGCGCAGCTTTTCTGCATTTTCCAAAACATAGGAATAGTCGGGCAAAATAAGATCAATACCAGGATGATTATCATCAGGGAACATCAACCCCGCATCGTCCAAAACCATATCGTTGCCACATTCAAAAGCGGTCATGTTTTTGCCGATAGCATCAAGGCCGCCTAAGGGAATAATGCGCAACTTTGCACGAGAATCACGACGCGCAGGAGATGCGCTTGCCTTTTTACCACGGGAAGCGCTTTGCGCACGCGACCTGCGCGTTTGAGCTTTTTTCGCCTTACGTGCATTATCTTGTTCGTCATAGCTGGAAAGCTTAGGGCGCGTACGCTCAAGATGAACGTGACGTACCACTTCCTTGGTACGACGAGGCTTTGTTTGCTGATCCTTTCCCTTTTGGGATTGTTCTGTCATATGTTTCCTTAAATCAGTGTCTTATATACGTCAAACACCCTTCGCATCCCATGAATGCGAAGGGTTCAAGCCAAAACATATAGACGAACTGTTCGTGAAAAGAATTGAGGGACGTTTAAATTAAACGTTATAAAACTCCCACTTCTTTCATTACCTGAGCTAAATGCGCAGATTGTTCTTCTGTTGCATTAACCAAAGGCAAACGAACACCACCAACAGGGAAGCCAGAAAGATTGAGAGCTTCCTTAACCATGATAGGGTTAGCGGTCACAAAGAGTTCATCCATTAAAGGCAAGAAAGCATCGTGTGCTTTCTTTGCCTCTTCAAAGTTACCTGCAGCACACAGATCGGTAATTTCCTTCATACGACCAGGGGCAACATTACCCGCCGTAGAAATTACGCCTGCTGCTCCCAATTTCATCATTTCGTAGGTAAGGGAATCATCACCCGAATATACATCGAAACCTTCAGGAGCATCTTTAATAATTGCGGCAACTTGCTCTAAATTACCAGAAGCTTCCTTAATTGCAACGATATTTTCGCAATCGTTTGCCAAGCGTAAGGTAGTTTCTGCCGTCATATTGATAACGCAACGACCTGGAATATTATACAGAATACAAGGGAGGTCTACTGCGTTAGCAATGGTCTTAAAGTGTTGGTACAAGCCTTCTTGGGGAGGTTTGTTGTAATAAGGAACTACCAGCATGAAGGCATCGACACCCAGTTTCTGCACATCACGTGCAAAATCTACGGTATCAGCCGTGCAGTTATCGCCCACGTTGGCAATAATAGGAACCTCTCCTCCAACTTCAGCAACAACCGCTTCAAACAGTTTCATTTTCTGAGGATAAAACACCGTAGGACTTTCGCCAGTGGTGCCATTAATAACAAGAGCATCACTGCCACCGTCAACTAAACGACGAGCTAAGGCACGAGCTTGCTTTAAGTCCAAATCAAGATTTTCATCAAAGGGAGTTACCATTGCAGGAATCATGCGCCCAAAGCGAGGTTCAGTTACGGTGTTCATGTTTTCTCCTTCATTTGAATTCGTAAACGTTTGTTATTATGGCACGTTATGAGGCACTAATCCATGAAGTTCTCTAATCCAACCACTAGACCGTCGCAATTTTGAACTGAACGGATTCCAAGTAAAACACCAGGCATATAAGAAGTGCGATCCCATGAGTCGTGACGAATGGTGAGGGTCTGCCCCATGGATCCAAACACTACTTCCTGGCTAGCAACATAGCCCATAGAACGAACTGAATGCACCGGAACACCCTTGATCAATGCTCCTCGCGCACCTTCTGCTCCCTCAATTTCGGTCTCTTTGCCAGGAGCGGAGCTTTCAAAATCGCGTGCATCAGCAATAATTTGGGCAGTACGCACTGCAGTACCACTGGGAGCATCCTTTTTGTTGCAATGATGAAATTCCATTACCTCAGCTTCAGGAAAATAGGGAGCCGCTGCTTTCGCGAATTCCATCATGAGTACCGCGCCTGTCGTAAAGTTGGGTGCGTAGAACAAACAGGTGCCCTCTTTTGCAGATGCAGCAAGCGATTGAAGCGTGTCATCGGATAAGCCCGTAGTACCTACCACACAATCAACGCCTGCAGGAAGTGCAACAGAAAGCGTTTGAGCAACAACATCAGGCTGGGTAAAATCAACTAGTACCTCAAAGGATTCTGCCTGAAGAGCTTCATCAATTGAAGCATAAACAGGATAGTTAGTATTCTGCGCAAAAGGATCGATACCACATACTAAAGAAAGATCATCGGCGGCTTGCACTGCATCCACCACCGCGGATCCCATCCTGCCACCGCACCCTGCTACTGCAACCGTTATCATGGAAATTCCTTTCTCGAATACTTAGTACAAACTTATTCAAATACCTTAGGTATCATGGTTTTTAATTCATCTTCAGAGCATGATGATACTAATGCGATACCAGGTTTGCCGCTTAACAATTCATTTGCAAGATCTTGAATTTGCGCAGCCGTAACGCTGCGGTATCCTTCTACTTGCTCTTCGGGACTGATTTGCTTTAATCCTAACACTTCACGTTTCCCTAAACGGGCCATATGGGAATTCGTGGTTTCCAACCCCAGCAAAAGTTGACCACACATATAGTCAATGGTGCGTTGTAGTTCTTCTGAACCTACGGGAGTAGTACGCAGGGTATCGAGTTCTGCTTCAATGAGCTGTAGTACCTCACCAATATTATCTTTACGCGTACCCGCATACACACACCACTGGCCTGCGCCTTGGTAGCACCCTTGTGTTGCATAGACCGAATATGCCAGACCGCGTTTTTCACGGATTTCCTGGAAAAGACGCGACGAC
>OCHV01000754.1_pt1 | contig 24493 bp, 17 predicted proteins | sample 1538461 | NCBI WGS metagenome assembly OCHV01 (sample SAMN04571692, study PRJEB22368) | human gut metagenome | biome: human gut; material: stool | host: Homo sapiens | place: Luxembourg | collected 2012-08-03 | reverse complement strand
GCCGGCCTTGGCACCGGCTTTGCCGGTATGAGCGCGGCGGCGGTCATCAGCCCCATGCTCATCACCTTCCTGCACATGGACCCCTACATGGCGGTGGGCATTGCCCTTTCCTCGGATGTGCTGGCCAGTGCGGTGTCCGCCTATACCTACCATAAAAACAAGAATCTGGATATCAAAAACGGCCTGATCATGATGGCAAGCGTGCTTGCCTTTACGGTGGTGGGCAGCTGGGTGGCCAGCAAGATGCCCTCCGCCACCATGGGCGGCTTCTCGGTGTTCATGACCTTTTTGCTGGGCATCAAGTTCATCCTGCGTCCGGTGATGACCACCAAGGAAGCCATGCAGGGGGTCAGCGCGCAAAAGCGTGCGGTGCAGTCGGTGGTGTGCGGCGTGCTCATCGGCTTCATCTGCGGCTTTATCGGCGCGGGCGGCGGCATGATGATGCTGCTCATCCTCACCAGCGTGCTGGGGTACGAACTGAAAACTGCCGTGGGCACCAGCGTGTTCATCATGACCTTTACCGCCCTGACCGGTGCGGTGTCCCACTTTATGATCGGCGGCACGCCTGATTGGCTGGTATGGGGCTTGTGCGTGGTGTTCACCCTGCTGTGGGCGCGCATTGCCGCCGTGTTTGCCAACAAGGCCACTCCCAAGACCCTGAACCGCGCCACCGGCGTCGTGCTGGTGGTGCTGGGCGTGGTCATCATGGGCTTCAACCTTCTGACCTGAAAAACGATTTAAATGCGCGCCGCGCTGCTCTGCGCATAATCAGCGGAAGTATTATTCTTAAATAGATCAATGCCGGGCGGTCTGCGGACCGCCCGGCATTGCATTTTCACGGGAAAGGTCGTAAAGGAGAACTGCATTCCTTTCTGTGAAAAATGAACCGGGAAAATCCGCAGATTTTCCCGGTTCTCAAATTTAAAATTGTTTTTCCTCTATTGATGCGCAGAGCAGCGCGGCGCGCATTCCAAACCGTCAGTGCTTACTTGCTCTCTACCTTTTCCTCGATGGTGGAGTGGTCGATGACCCAATCGGCAGCCTTGCGGATGCCCTCGTTGCGGCGCAGGGCAGCAACGTCGGTGCCTGCCTTGATCTCTTCCACCGTCTTTTTGGTCTTTTCGGCGCGCTCAGCCAGCTGCTTGTCGATCTCCTCATCGGTGGGCAGCAGGTTCTCCTGCTGTGCGATCTGCAGCAGTGCCATGCGGGCGCGGGTGTTCTTCTCTGCGGCGGCACGCACCTTGGCAGTAAAGCTCTCGCGGGTCTCGTGGATCTGGCTCAGATAGGTGGTCAGGCTCATGCGCTGCATCTGCAGCTGCTGCTGGATGACCTGCATCTGCTGCTGGTAGGCGTTTTCCACCAGAATGCTGGGGATCTCGCCCTCTGCGGCATCGGCCAGCTGACCAAGGATCATGTCCTTGGCATGGTTCAGCGCACCGCCGTGGCGGCCGTCGAACAACTGCTGCTTCACGAAGGCACGGTACTCCTCCATGGTCTCCTTGCCCATCTTCTTGGCAAAATCGCTGTTCAGGGCAGGCAGCTGACGCACGCACACGTCATGCAGCTTGATCTTGAACACGACAGGCTTACCGGCCAGCTCCTTGTTGGGGTAGTTCTTGGGGAAGGTGACGTTGATCTCGAACTCGTCCCCTGCCTTGTGGCCCAGAATGCCGTCCTCGAAACCGGGGATCATGCGGCCGCTGCCCAGCTGCACGGACTGGTCCTTTGCCGTGCCGCCCTTAAAGGCCACACCGTCCAGAAGACCCTCAAAGTCCATGTGCACCACGTTGCCCTTTACAGCGGGGCCCTTGTGGGGCACCAGCTCTGCGGCATAGTTGCGGCGGCGCTCCAGCACCGTGTCGATCTCCTTGTCGGTCACCTCCGGGGTGACGCACTGGGAGGTAAAGCCGGTGGTCTTGGTCAGCTTCAGCTCGGGCTGCAGTGCCACGGTGGCGGTAGCCACAAAACCCTCGTCCTTTTTCACGCTTACCAGATCGTAGCTGGGATCATCCACCGGCGCAAAGCCGTGCTCCTTCAAAGCAGCCTCGTACAAAGCAGGCACATCCTGATCCATCAGGTCGTTGATGGCATCGTACCAGAAGGTGTGCTCGCCGCGGTCAGCCTCGATCTGTGCGCGGTCGGCCTCGCCCTTCTGGAAGCCCTTGATGGTATAAGTGGCGCGGGTGCGCTCATAGACCGCATTGGAGGCGGCCTCCAGTTCCTCAGCCGTAGCGCTGAAGGTCATTTTGCAGACACTCTTTTCAGGAGTTTCCACGCTTACCAGTTTCATAGGATCTACCCTCCGTGTTGTTCCCTTGGCGGCGGGGCGGCGCTGCCAAGGCAGCAGCCGGAACGCCATTTTGGGGACATTTTCAAACATTAATAAAGTTATTATAGCACAAGTGCAGCAAAAGCGGTATAATAAACTTGATAAAAATGTGCCGTTTTGGCAATTTTAGTCCATTTAAGCAGGAAAAAAGCGCGTTTTGCGGCAGCAGCTGCCGCGCAAAAGTGGGAAAACCATCAGGAAAGGAAGGCTGTCCCCTATGCGATTATTTGATGTTCTGGGCCCGGTGATGATCGGACCCTCCTCCAGCCATACCGCCGGTGCGGCAAAGATCGGCTATACCGCACAAAAGCTTCTGGGCGAGGTGCCGGCGCAGGCAGACATTGGCCTGTACGGCAGCTTTGCCACCACCGGCAAAGGCCACGGCACCGACCGTGCACTGGTGGCGGGGCTGCTGGGTCTGCGCCCGGACGACCCCCGCCTGCCGGACAGCTTTGCGCTGGCTGCGCAGCGGGGGATGCAGTTCAGCATCCACCCGGTAGAGCTGCGCTCTGCCCACCCCAACACCGCCGTGCTCACCCTGACCAGCCGCACCGGGCGGCAGCTTTCGCTCAAGGCGGCATCGGTGGGCGGTGGACGCATCCGCGTCACGGAAATTGACGGCGTCCCGGCGGATTTCGGCGGGGACAGCAACACCCTCATCATCCACAACGAGGACACCCCCGGCTGCATTGCCGAGGTGACCATGGCGCTGGCACTGCGGCGCATCAATATCGCGTCCATGCAGGTGTTCCGCGCCGCTGCGGGCGGCTATGCGGTGATGGTGCTGGAGTGCGACTCCCACATCCCCCGCGCGCTGGAACGGCAGCTGGCGGTGATGCCGGGTCTGCTGAAGGTGACCTGCCTGAACGTGGACGAGCCGGAAGAAACGGAGGAATGAGCCATGGCATTTTTGTCCTGTGAAGAGATGCTGGCTGCTGCCCGCAGCCAGAAGATCACGCTGGCAGAAGCGGTGCTGCGCAGCGATTTGGAGGAGAGCCGCCTGACCGAGGCGCACAGCCGCGCCGCCATGCGGCACCTGTGGCAGGTGATGCAGGCCACCAGTCAGGAATACGACCCCGCGCAGCGCAGCCGCAGCGGCCTTTCCGGCGGCGATGCCGCCAAGGTGGAGCAGGCGTGGCAGCAGGGGCGCCTGCTGGGCGATGATTATCTGGCCGCTGTCACGGCAGAAGCCCTGAAGACCGCCGAGTGCAACGCCTGCATGAAGCGCATCGTGGCCGCGCCCACGGCGGGCAGTTGCGGGGTGCTGCCGGCGGTGCTGCTGCCGCTGGCGCGCGCCGGGCAGGCAGACGAGGACGCCGTCTGCGACGCACTGTATGTGGCGGCAGGCTTCGGGCAGGTCATCGCCGCCCGCGCCACGCTGGCGGGCGCAGAGGGCGGCTGTCAGGCCGAGGTAGGCGCAGCCAGCGCCATGGCCGCCGCCGCCCTGTGTAACCTGAAGGGCGGCACCCCGGAGCAGTGCGCCGCTGCCGCCGCCATGGCACTGGGCAACCTGCTGGGTCTGGTCTGCGACCCCGTGGCGGGTCTGGTAGAGGTGCCCTGCATCAAGCGCAACGTGGTGGGCGCGGTGAACGCAGTTTCCTGCGCCAACATGGCGCTGGCCGGGGTGGACTACGCCATCCCCTGTGACGAGGTCATCGACGCCATGGGCCGCGTGGGCAGCCTGCTCTCCCCCGACCTGCGCGAGACCGGTCAGGGCGGCCTTGCCGCCACCCCCACCGGTGTAAAAATCGCCCGCCAGCTGGCGCAGGAGGGCTGAGCGCCACGCCCACTCTCCCCCGCCCGGCGGGCAAAAAGCGGCCGCAGAAGCCGCTTTTCGCGCCGAAGTGGCAGAAGAATTACAGAAAAGCCGCAGTAAAATCAAAGAAAAGACGTTCTTTTTTGGAAAATATAAAAATATTTTAAAAAAGCTGTTGACAAACCCCTTCCTTCGTGATAAAATACATCATGTTCCGAACGGAACGTATGCGTTGGTAGCTCAGCTGGATAGAGTGACTGACTACGAATCAGTAGGCCGGGGGTTCGAGTCCCTTCCATCGCACCAAATAATGAAAATCCGAACCTTTTCTCAATAGGAGAAGGGTTCGGATTTTTTGTTTCTTCGGAAAGCAAAATGCCGCGTTTGCGCAGCAACAAAAGCCCCAGTGGGGCTTTTGAGCGACCGAACGGTCTTGCGTTAGCAAGATGGAGGGGCCTCCGCCCCGACAAGTGACCATAAAAGAAAAATACCGCCCATGCAGCGCAGCGATGGATTTTGTCGGGTGAAGTAAGCGGCAAAATGAATCGGGTGTGTTGCGGGACGGTAAGTTCTTTCGTGGACTTTTCCTCACGGAAGTGGTGGGTCTCACGGTGATAACCAACCACTTTCTGTGGCTGTGTTCAAAATGAACACGACCACATTTTGTGGGTGGTTTCAAACCAATCCACAAAGACGGTGGGATTTACAGGAAAAATACTACTGTATGTGAAATTCGTCAAGAGGGTTTTGGAAAATCCCTATTCTCACACTCATCCACCCTATCATGTGGGAAACCACGGACATGATCTTGTGATCATGCGTTCTCCCAAAATGCTGACCCCAAATGAATACGATGTGTTTTTCAACTTTCTGGAAAACACGGTGATGAAAAACGCATACTGACAGTAAAACCGCTCCGAGCGTTCTGCCCGGAGCGGTTTTGCGTCAGCAGTATTTATGCAGAATGGTCATAGACGGAGGGAGAAGTCATGCGTCCTTGCACAGCTTGGTCAATTCTTCGATGGCGGCATCCTCGTCCGGGCCATCGGCGGCGATGGTCACGGTCTCGCCGCACTTCACGGCCAGACCCATTACGGCAAAGATCTTCTTCATGTCGGCGACTTTGCCGTTCTTAGTCATAGTGACTTTGCTCTCAAAGCCTTTGGCAGCTTTGCTCAGGATACCGGCGGGACGGGCGTGCAGACCTTCTTTGTCCTGAATGGTGATATCGATGCTCTTCATAAAAAATCTCTCCTTTTTGGAATCGTTATTGTAAGTGCTCCAGCACATAGTTCATATCGGAAGTGGTCTTGAGCTGTTCCAGCGCATCCTCGTCTTCCAAAATCTCGCAGACATTGCCCAGCAAGTCAAGATGGTCGTTGCCGACACCGGCAATGCCGAACACGAGGTAGGCTTTTTCATCGCCGAAGTCCACGCCCTGCGGATATTGCAGCAGGACAACGCCGGACTTTTTAACGGTGCCCTTCTTCTGGCTGGTGCCGTGGGGAATGGCTACGCCCATGCCCATATAGGTGCTCACCAGCTTTTCGCGCTCCACCATGGCATCGGCGTAACTGTCATCCACATAGCCCCGCTTTGCCAGCAGCGCACCGGCGGCACGGATGGCCTCCTCCTTGGTGACGGAGGGCAGACCCAGCTGGATGTCCTCCGCCTGGATCTTCATCACGGAACCGTTGGCTTTGGAAGCCTCGGTCACGGCAGCCGCCAGAGGGGCTACGGCTGCATTGCGCAGATCGGATACGATCTCCTCATTGGCGGCAGCTTCGGCCTTGGCATCCAGTGCCGGGGTAGTGGAGGTCAGTGCATTGTACAATGCGTCCAGATGCGGATCTGCAAGGAAGTTATCCAATGTAACAAGCTGTGCCTGCGGGGCGCACTTGGCGGCACGGTCAGCCAGAACGCGCTGGCAGACTACCACGTCCGCGTCGGCGGGGATGGTATCCACGCTGGAGTTGGTCACGGTCAAGTCGGGGCGCTCCGCCTTAATGCGGTTGTGGAACTTGGTAGCACCCATGGCGCTGGAACCCATACCGGCATCGCAGGCAAAGACGATCTTGCGGATCTGACCGACATTTACGGCAGTAGGCTCAGGAATCTCGCCCTTAGCCTGTGCCTTCATCTCCTTCATTTCGTTCTGGGCGTCGGTCAGGCTCTTGGTGTGACCGGAGGTCGCTTTCAGAATGACCGAGGACAGAACAAAGGAAACAGCACCGGCGATGACAACGCCCAGCAGAACGGTGAGAATGGAATCCCGGGGAGCCATTGCCATGTAGGCGATGATGGAACCGGGAAAAGCAGGACCGGACAGACCTGCACCGGTCATAGAGTAGAACAGGATGGCACAGAAGTTGCCCACGATGGGGGCGATGATGATCACGGGGTTCATCAGGATGTAGGGAAAGTAGATCTCGTGGATGCCGCCCAGCAGGTGGATGATCACAGCACCGGGAGCGGACTGGCGGGTGGTGTCGTCCTTGCAGAAGAAGCAGTAGGCCAGCAGGACACCAAGACCGGGACCGGGGTTGGCTTCCAGCATATACATGATGGAACGACCGGTCTCAGCGGCCTGGCTTGCACCGATGGGGCTGAAGATGCCGTGGTTGATGGCGTTGTTCAGGAACAATACCTTTGCAGGCTCAATAAAGATGGACACCAGCGGCAGCAGGCTGTGCGCCACAAGGAAGTCCACACCGGCGGTCAGCACGGTGAGGATGGCAGTCATGAACGGGCCGATGACGTAGTAGCCGAGGATGGCCAGCAGCATACCCAGAATGCCGATGGAGAAGTTGTTGACCAGCATCTCGAAACCGGCGGGGATATGGCCTTCCACCTTCTTATCGAACTGCTTGATGACCCAGCCGGCCAGAGGGCCCATGACCATGGCGCCCATCAGCATGGTGTAGTCCGAGCCGCAGATGCAGCCCACCACGGCGGCGCTGGCTGAAAGCATCGGGGTCAGCCGCCGCACCGTGCTGCGGGAGCTGCCCGCTGTGGAGCAGTGGATGCAGGCTGCCGGGGCGCATTTTGTGCGGAATCCCGGCAAGGGTCTGCTGCTGGATGAAGCGCCGGAGCGGCGAGACGCACTGCGCACCCAGCTGAACAGCGGCGACAGGAAAAAACTTTCCCGCGCAGAGCGGCGGCAGCAGCTTTTGACAAGGCTGCTCAGCGAGCAGGAGCCCTGCAAAACAGCGGTACTGGCACGGGCGCTTGGCGTTTCGGAAAGCACGCTGTCTGCGGACTTGGATGAACTTGAGACCAAGCTACACCCCTACCGGGTGGAGATGTTCCGCCGCCCCGGCGTGGGGGTCTGGCTGCAGGGGGATGCTTCTTCCTACCGGAGGGTGGTGTCTGCCCTGCTGCGCAGCAGTATGCCGGAAAAGGAACTGGCAGAGGTGCTCTGCGGACGGATGCCGGAAAACGAGATCTTCTCGACCCTGCTGGATACAAAAACGGCCGAAAAGGTCTGGGCGGTTTTGCAGCAGTTTGAACAGGAAGAGCAGCTCCATCTGCCGGATGCAGGCTTTCTGGCGCTGGCGATCCATTGCACCCTGACCATTCAGCAGCTGCGGCAGGGCGGCGACAAGGGCAGTGCCCCCAGAGGGCTGCGCCCGGCGGGCAATCATGCTGCCCGGCTGGTGGCGGCGCTGAACCGCGCCTTCGGGCTGACCCTGCCGCCTGAGGAAGCGCAGTATCTAGAACTGTATCTCGCTGCTTATCTGGGTGCGGAGGATCCTTGGGGCAGTGCGCAGGAGATGGAACTGCGGAATCTGGAAGCCGCCCTTATCCGGGAAATGGAAAAGGCGCTGCACACAGACCTTTCCGGTTACACCTCCCTGCGGGATGACCTGTACTGCCACCTGCGCCCCATGCTGCTGCGGGTGGAGCAGAACATTCGTACCGAAAACCCCCAGCTGGACACCATCCGCACCGCCTACCCCGGCCTGTGGAAAGCCACCCGCGCCGCCTGTGATGCGGTGCAGCAGCAATTCGTCTTGCCCGCCATCTCGGACGACGAAGCGGCCTATCTTGCCATGCACTTTGGCGCAGTGCTGGAACAGAATGCCATGTTCCGGCTGCGGCTGCGGGTGGTAGTGGCCTGTCCGCTGGGCATGGGCTCCAGCCGCTTTCTGGCTTCCCGGCTGGGAAACGAGTTTCCCTCTTTGCAGGTGGAGGGGTGCTGCTCGGTGCGGGAGCTGAACGCCGCCGACCTGCGTCGGAGAAAAATCGACTTCATTATCTCCACCGTGCCGCTGGAACTGGATTACCCGGCGGTGTGCATCAGCCCTTCCCTGCTGGAACCGGATCGTGCCGTGCTGAAGGACGCTATCACGCGGTACAGCCAGAACCGCGCAGAACCGGAACCGGCGGTGCAGCCCGTGCAGGATACAGCCTGTGCAGGCTCTAAGCTGCAGTATTATGCGCGCCTGACCCGGTCCATGACCGGGCTGCTGGAATATCTGACCATCCAGCCCGTCAAGGCTCCCGGCAGCCGCGCTGCCCTCATCCATGCAGCGGCGCAGCTGTTCTGCCCGCAGGAAGCGGACGCCCGGCTGGTGGAGCAGCAGCTTCGCCGCCGTGAAACGCTGGGCGATACCTACATCAAACCCCTGTATGCCCTGCTGCTCCATTGCAGGACAAGTGCGGTAAAGGACTGCCGCTTGGGCTATCTGCAGGCACAGCCGCCGGTCTATGAGCCGGGGCGCATCGTGCTGGGGGCACTGGTGCTGCTGGCCCCGGATGACGGGAACGGCGTCCCGGTGGAGGTCATGCAGAATGTCAGCGGGCAGCTGATCGAAACGCCCCGGCTGATGGAGGCACTGCTCACAAGCGTGTGCATCCGGATGTAGCCGAGCACCCCGCCATCATGGGTCACGAGTTCGCCGGTGATATCGTCAAGGTGGGCAAGGCGCATCAGGACAAGTTCAAGCCCGGCATGAAGTTCACCCTGCAGCCCGCCCTGAACTACAAGGGCACCATGTGGAGCCCCGGCTACTCCTACGAGTTCTTCGGCGGCGACGCCACCTACTGCATCATCCCTGCCGAGGTCATGGAACTGGGCTGCCTGCTGGAGTACAAGGGCCGTGCTTACTACGAGGCTTCTCTGGCCGAGCCTATGAGCTGCTCCATCGGTGCTTTCAACGCCGCCTACCACACCAAGATGGGTGTGTACCATCACGATATGGGCATCAAGAAGGGTGGCAAGCTGGCGATTCTGGCCGGTGCAGGCCCCATGGGTCTGGGTGCTCTGACCTACGCACTGCACCGTGATGTGCGCCCCGGCATGGTGGTGGTCACCGATATCAACGAGGATCGTCTGGCCCATGCAGAGTCCCTCTTCCCCCCGAAGGAGGTCAAGGAGAAGGACGGCATCGACCTGTACTTCGTCAACACCGCCAACATGGCAGACCCCGCTGCCGAGCTGCGGGAGCTGACCGGCGGTACCGGCTTTGATGATGTGTTCTGCTACGCCCCCATCGCGCCGGTGGTGGAGCTGTCCAGTGCTGTGCTGGGTCGTGACGGCTGCCTGAACTTCTTTGCAGGCCCCACCGACAAGCAGTTCAGCGCCAAGATGAACTTCTACGATGTGCACTACAATTCTACCCATGTCATGGGCACCACCGGCGGTAATACCGCCGACATGATCGAGTCGCTGGAACTGACCGCCGCTAAGCGCATCGATCCGGCTGTGATGGTCACCCACATCGGCGGTCTGAACGCCGCTGCCGAGACCACCCTCAACCTGCCCAAGATCCCCGGCGGCAAAAAGCTGATCTACACCCACCTGACCATGCCCCTCATCGCCCTGACCGATCTGCGTGCCAAGGGCGAACAGGACAACGACCCCCGCTATACCGCACTGGCTGACATCGTGGATGCCCACAACGGCCTGTGGTGCCCGGAAGCAGAGGAATATCTGCTGGCAAACTTCAACCCGGAGGACTAAGCGGAACGTGCCATGGGACAGGACAAACGCAGACAGGAGGAATCCCCCATGGAACAACGCCGCAATCAGATCGTGGAGCTGGTGAACCGCAAAGGCAGCATTAGCTTTGCCCAGCTCAAGGAAGCTTTCCCTTCCGTTTCGGAAATGACCCTGCGCACCGACCTGAAAGCACTGGATGAAGCCCGCCGTGTGGTGCGGGTGCATGGCGGTGTCAAGTCGGTGGAGCAGGTGGTAGGTACAGACGACCTGCTGAGCCGCCGTGCCGCCCGCAATGCCGAAGCAAAGCAGATCATTGCCGAAAAAGCCGCTGCTCTGCTGCGCCCCAACACCACCCTGTTTCTGGATTCCGGCAGCACCGCCACAGCAGTGGCCCGGTGCATCCCGGATCAGCCCATGCTCATCTACACCAGCGGCCTGAGCTGCGCCATGGAGCTGGCAAAGCTGGAAAAGCCCCATGTATCCCTGCCGGGCGGCAGACTGAACCGGTTCAGCCTGAGCGTCTGCGGTGCACAGAGCATCCAGACGATGGAGGGCATCAACTTTGATCTGCTGCTGCTGGGCGTGACCAGTTACAGCCCGGAAACCGGTTTTACCTGCGGCGTGGAGGATGAAGCACGGCTCAAGCAGACCGTGCTCCGCCGCTGTGACTGTGAGCAGAAAGCCGTGCTGCTGGATTCCTCCAAGATCGGACTGAAAAGCACATTCCACATCTGTGAGCTGTCCGATATTGATATTGTGATCTCGGACGGAAAGCTGCCCGTAGAATTTTTACAGGCCTGCCGGAACGCAGGCGTAACAGTACTATAAAAGGAGTATTATTATGAAGATCATCCGCGCAAAAGATTATCAGGATATGTCCCGCAAAGCGGCCAACATCATCTCCGCACAGGTCATCATGAAGCCGGACTGTGTACTGGGTCTTGCCACCGGCGGCACCCCGGTGGGCACTTATGCCCAACTGGTGGACTGGTACAACAAAGGCGATTTGGATTTCTCCGAGGTCACTACTGTCAATCTGGATGAGTACCGCGGCCTGCCCAAGGAGCACCCCCAGAGCTACTGGTATTTCATGAACGAGAACCTGTTCAGCAAGGTGAATATCGACCCGGCCAAGACCAACCTGCCGGACGGCACCAATCTGGACACTGCCGCCGAGTGTGCCCGTTACAACGGTATCATCCACAAGCTGGGCGGCATCGACCTGCAGCTGCTGGGCATCGGCCCCAATGGTCATATCGGCTTCAATGAGCCGGGCGAAGCCTTTGAGCTGGAGACCCACTGCATCGACCTTGCTCCCACTACCATCGAAGCCAACAAGCGCTTCTTTGACGGCAATGAGAACCTTGTCCCCAAACAGGCATACACCATGGGCATCAAGACCATCATGCAGGCACGCAAGGTGCTGGTGGTAGCCAACGGTAAAGCCAAGGCACAGGCCGTCAAGGACGCCGTGACCGGCCCTGTGACCCCTGCCTGCCCCGGCAGCATCCTGCAGCTGCATCCGGACTGCATCCTTGTGGCAGACGAGGAAGCACTGAGCCTGCTGTAAACTCCCAAAGCCAACTTCTTCATTTACCATAACTTTGCTTAAGATCCAACCAAAGCACAGAAAGGGCCGGACTCGTTGCACGGGTTCGGCTCTTTCTGTCAGAAATAAGATTTATTTTGCAATCTTACGCAAAGAGCAACTCCAAAAGAGCCGTCATGGAGATGGTGGGTTCGCCTGCTGCGGGATTTACGCTGAAAATACGCTGAAAAGAGGTCACCCCGATCGGTGGCCTCTTTTTTGCTGCCGCGAACTGTCTGGCTGCGGCAGCGGATAACAGCAATGTCCATTGCGCTTTGTTTTGCCCGGATGCGCACCCGCAGAAAGCTCTCCCTCGTCAAACTGCCCAAAATACGCCCTTAAAAGTTTACTTGACACAATTTTCAAATCAATATATAATTGGGTCAGAAACCAATCATAGAAAAGGATGATTCCCAATGGCGCGCAGATACGACAGCAAGGAAGCAAAACGGCGGATCCTGACCGCCTGTGTTCGGCTTTTTCTGGAAAAAGGCTACACGAACACCAAGGTGGCAGAAATTTTAAAGGAAGCAGATGTTTCCGCTGGGTCGTTCCAGAATATTTTCCGCACAAAGGACGGCGTGCTGACCGAGCTGATCGGCATGATGTTCAGCAGGCAGTTCGGCGCGGTAAGGCCGCTGGCGGCAAACGCCCCCTCGCCGGTGTACCTCTACGCGGTGGAAACGGCTTTGCAGCTGGCGCTGAGCGAGCTGAGCGAGAACCTGCGGGATATCTATGTGGAAGCGTACACCTTCCCCGCCACGGCGGAGATCATCCACCGCAGTACCACGGCAGAGCTGCAGGCGGCGTTCAGCGCGTATCTGCCCGGGTGTGCCGAGTGTGATTTCTACGAGATGGAGCTGGGCACGGCGGGCATGATGCGCGGCTACATGGCACGGCGGTGCGACCCCTACTTTACGCTGGAGCGCAAAATACGGCGGTTCCTGAGCATGAGCCTGAGCGCGCTGCAGGTCCCCGCGCAGGAGCGCGAGCAGGTCATCGCTTTTGTGGCGGAGATCGATATGCTTGCCGAGGCGCGGAAGGTGGTAGATGCCGTGCTTGCATCGCTGTCCGTGCAGTTTGATCTGAAAGGATAACAAGGTTTGATGACAAGGAGGGAGTAACATGAAAAAATGGCTGATCTGGTGTTTGACGGTGCTGGCAATGGTGTGCCTGATACCGGGGATCGTGTTAAAAGCGGCGGCAGAAACAACCACGGTGCGCTGCAAAAACTGTGGGAGTGTGGAGACACGTGAGATCCTCGGATACAGAAAATATGATTCGAACAGTCATAGGGTTTATGTAACTGAATGCCCGAACTGCCACAACGATGGCAATGTTTCGTATTTAAAGGTACATACCGGCGGTACCGAAACGCCCACCTGCACCAAAGGCAAAACCTGCGAAAAATGCGGCGCGGAATACGGCGAAAAAGACCCAAATAATCATGATTTGGTGCATCACGATGCAAAAGCCCCCAGCTGTACGGAAATCGGCTGGGATGCTTACGATACCTGCTCTCGTTGTGACTATACCACCCGCAAAGAGCTGCCCGCACTGAAACATAATTTGGCATACTACAAAGCAAAAGACCCCACTTGTACGAAACCCGGCTGTGATGCTTACGAAACCTGCTCTCGTTGTGACTATACCACCTATGTGGAGCGGCCCGCGCTGAAACATGATCTGAGGCAGCGCGTGATAAAAGCCCCCACCTGTACGCAAATGGGCTGGGCTTACGAAACCTGCTCCCGCTGCGACTATTCCGCCACTCCGTTGCTGCCCGCGCTGAATCATGATCTGGTGCAGCACGATGCGCAAGCTCCCACCTGTACGAAACCCGGCTGGAGCGCTTACGAAACCTGCAAAAACTGCGACTATACCACCTATGCAGAGCTGCCCGCACTGAACCATGATCTGGTGCACCACGATGCGCAAGCCCCCACCTGTACGGAAAAGGGCTGGAGCGCCTACGACACCTGCTCCCGCTGCAACTACACCACCTATGCGGAGCAGCCCGCACTGAACCATGCTCTGGTGCAGCACGCAGCAAAAGCGCCCACCTGTACGGAAATCGGCTGGGATGCTTACGAAACCTGCTCCCGCTGTGACTATACCACCTATGCGGAACTGCCCGCGCTGAACCATGATTATCAGGCTGTTACCGTAGCCCCCACCTGTGAAACAGACGGCTATACTGTTTTTACCTGCTCCCGCTGCAAAGACAGCTACACCGCAGACCCGACCGATCAGCTGGGGCATCAGTTCGGTGCATGGTCCCCGAACGGAACCGGCGCTCAGAGCGCCAGTTGTCTGCGAGATGGTTGCGCGCACATCGGCAGCACTGATTGCCGGAAGTTTACTTTCCGCACTGCGGAAGGCGAAACGCTGACCTTCTGCCCCGTGTGCGGGCAGGCAGAAAACGCCGCGCAGCTGGAAAAGATCGAAGCAGCAACGGCGTGGGCTAACAGCGGCAGTCTTTCTGCGGAGGATGTGACCGCACGGACGAACGGGGAATACCTGAGTGTGGCCTTTGAAACCGCAGGCAGCCTGACGCAGCCCACCGGCCGGGTAAGGCTTGCGCTGCCCGCCGGACTGCTGGAAGGCAAAAAGCTTGTGCGCATTGCCCCGGACGGCACACAGACGGAGATGCCGTTTGAAACAGAGCGCGGAAAGCTCATCTATACGCTGGATTTTGCAAACAGCGAGCTGCCCGTAATGCTCTTCCGGCTGGTACCCCAGACCACCGCCCTCTGAACGCTTTTACAGCGGCACGAACAATAAAACGCAAAATGCCCGCCCACCGTGGTTTTCCACAGGTGGGCGGGCATTCTTTTGTGCCTTTTTGGCATAAAAATACCCCCGGAGGATGCAGCGTTTTTTACGCTGTCTACTCTGGGGGCAGGATAGCAAGCGCTGCGCGGCAGCTCCCGGAAGCGGACACTGTATCGCCGAAAAAGCGCTTCCTAGCGCTGCTCCTCCGGCGGGCAGCAGCTCTCCCGGGGGATGAGCTTGTGCGGCACGATGATCTTTGTGGCCAGAAGGTTCGGGTTCTCGATGTGGTTGATGGTCTGGCTGGCGGCCTCCATGCCCAGCTGGTAGGGGTTCACGTCCACGGTGGTCAGCTGGGGGCTGCCCTGCCCTTTGTTGCGGAGTGCCCCTTGGCAAACCGGACGGGATTGCGCTATAATAGAGCCGTAACAGTTCCACAAAGGTGTGGTAAGGGAGGTGCGGTCATGATCCGGGTGGCGATCGTAGAGGACGACGCGGAGGTGCAGGGGGTATTGCAGGAGTATGTCCGGCGGTATACCCGGCAGTACGGGACAGAGTTTGAAGTGACGGTCTTTGCGGACGGCGTGGATATTCTGGAGGATTACCGCGCGGTCTACGACATTATTTTTCTGGATGTGGAGATGAAGCATCTGGACGGCATGACCACGGCAGAGCGCATCCGGCAGATGGATGCAGACGTCATCCTGATCTTCATCACCAATATGGCGCAGTACGCCATCCGGGGCTACTCGGTGGGAGCGCTGGACTATGTGCTGAAGCCGGTGCCCTACTTTGCCTTTTCGCAGCAGCTGCTCAAGGCCGTTGCCCGGCTGGAAAAGCGTGCAAAGCACTACCTGACCGTGCCGGTGGAGGGCGGGCTGCGCCGGCTGGACACCGCAAGCATCTATTACTTGGAAAGCGAGGGGCACCGGGTGCACTTTTACACCGACGAGGGCGATTTTTCTGCCCCCGGCGCCCTCAAGGCCTTTGAGGAAAAGCTGGCAGACTGCCCCTTTGCCCGCTGCAACAGCGGCTACCTTGTCAATCTGGCACAGGTGCGGGAGCTGCGGGAGCTGCGGCAGAGCACCGTGCAGGTGGGCCCCTGCGAGCTGCAGGTCAGCCGCCCCAAGCGCAAGGCTTTTCTTGCCGCACTGACCGACTACATCGGAGGTGAAGGCTCATGACCGCGCTGCCGGATATCCCCCGGCTGTACACCGCCCTTGCCGAGTGTCTGGCGGTGCTGCTGTTCACCCCGGCGCTTGCGCCCCGCTTTTCCAAGGCGGTCACCGGGGGTATCACCCTGCTGTGGGCGGCGGTGCTGTCGGCCTTTCTGGGGCTGACGGGCGATGTGCCCGGCGGGCTCTGGATCCCCTGCATGGTAACGGCCATCGGGCTTTCCTATCTATATTTATGGGGCGTGTGGAGCATCACTCTGCTGGAAGCCGGGTATCACTGCGCACGGGCGTTTATTCTGGCAGAGCTTGCTGCCAGCGTGGAGTGGCAGCTGCACTGCGCCCTCTGGCCCGCCCGCGGCCCATGGGAGCCGCTGTCTTTGCTGCTGCTGGCGCTGGTGTATGGGACGCTGTTCGGCATCATGTGCTATCTGCAGCACCGCCGTCCCCAGCCCGCCGGGCACTTACAGATCGGCGGCAGCGCCGCCCTGACGGCGGTCATGCTGGCGCTGACCGCCTTTGCGGTGAGCAATCTGGGCTTTCTGCCCGGCAGCGAGATCAACATGAGCATTTTTTCCATCCGCACCTTGGTGGATTTTTCCGGCGTGCTGATCTTATCTGTGCAGCACGAGCAGCTGCAGGAGAACGCTTTGCACAGCGAGCTTGCCGCCATGGACGAGGTACTGCACCGCCAGTACGAGCAGTACAAGCGCAGCAAGGAGGGCATCAACCTCATCAACCGGCGGTATCATGAACTGAAAGTCCAGCTTGCCCGCATCCGGGAGGAGCAGGACCAGACCAAGCAGAACGCTGCCATTGCCGCCATGGAGCAGAACATCCGCCAGTACGAGGCCGAGAACAAGACCGGCAACCCGGTGCTGGATACCCTGCTCACCGCCAAGACCATGGAATGCCAGCAGGAGAATATCACCATCACCAGCGTAGCGGACGGCAGGATGCTGGGCTTTCTCACGATCCGGGAGCTGTGCACCATCGTGGGCGTGGCGCTGGACAACGCCATTGCCGCCGTCCGCGCCGAGCCGGACCCCGAAAAGCGGCTCATCAAGGTGGCGGTGTACAGTCAGGGCGGCTTTGCCATGCTGCGGTTCGAGCATTATACAGAGGCCGCCCCGGCACTGGATGCGGACGGTCTGCCGCAGCAGGGGTCGGACCTGAAAAGCGTCCGCACCACCGTCGGGCAGCACGGCGGCAGCATGACGCTGCACTGGGAAAACAACTGGTGCACCCTGCGGATCCTGTTCCCGCTGTCCCCAAAAGAATAGATTTTTTACGGCAGGTATCCCCTGCCGTTTTTTGTTGTCTGTCAAGGTGCACAAAGAAGTGCTGGCTTTGTTTGTGCACAAGCACAATAAAATTTGAAAACGAATTGTAATTTTTGCAGATTATGTTCTGGAAATGACAATTTACGCAGAAAATGACGCAGACGGATACTTCTATGATAAAATGAATGTATATAAAGACAGTATGCGCAAACTGTTCTAATACGAGAATATTAGAAGGAGACATCATGGAGCAAAAAAAATTAAAGATGAACAATCAAAAATTCTGTCGAATTTTATCGTTCGTCGTTGCACTTCTCATTATCATCAATGTCGCGCTGATGATTGCAAGCAACATGCTTGCTTCTACGCTTGACACCTACCTCGGAAAAGGTCATCTTGTAAAAGAATCTCCCAACGGTACAGAATCTTGGGATACATCCTATTACGACGTTAAATATCAAAATAACAAAGAATCCACCGAAGCCGCTTATGAAGTAGCCGCACAGGTCATGCAGGAAGGCACTGTCCTGCTGAAAAACAACGGCATTCTTCCGCTTGCTGATGGCAGTACGGTCACTCCGTTTGGTCGTGCTTATCTTGACCCAATTTATGGACAGCTCACCAGTGGCGGTTCTGCAAAGTGGGTCGTTGACCCCGTAAGTCCTGAGCAGGCTCTTTCTTCTGTCTACACCTTGAACAATGCCGCTGTGGATAAGATGAAGGCATCCCCCGATCCGAAAGCTTTGACCGAAGCCGAGGGCACTTTCTCCGCAGGCGAGTCCGGTTCACTGCTGGGCGGCAACAGTTTTCTGTACGAGTACGCCCCCTCTATTTATGATGGGATGGATGATGTCTCCGGCACAACAGGCATCGTTTTTATCACTCGTGCAGGACAGGAAGGCAGCGACAAGAAATATGATGCTTACACCGACGGTACTCCGCATTATCTCGCTTTAAGTTCCAACGAAAAAGAAGCTATCAAAATCGCAAAAGAAAAATGTGGCAGTGTCATTGTTGTTCTGGTATCTTCCGCACCGATGGAACTGACTCCCATCCAGAGTGGTGAATATGAAGCCGATGCAATTCTGTGGGTCGGTCATCCCGGCGAACGCGGTTTCGCAGAGCTGGCTGGAATCATGGACGGCAGCACCGTCCCTTCTGGACGTACTGTCGACATTTACCCCAGTGATTTCACGAAAGACCCTTCCTATCAGAATATCGGTTCTTTTTCTTATGATAACGCTCCTGTCATGATTGAAGGTTTTTCTTCCGGAAATGCACAGGAGAGTTCCCGCTATTTCACCGACTATCAGGAAGGCGTTTACGTTGGCTATCGCTACTATGAAACTGCTGATGTAATGGACGATGACTTTGTATATGGCGAGCTGGATGAAAACGGCGGTGTTGTGACTGCTGGTGCTGTCTGCTATCCCTTTGGATATGGCCTGAGCTATACCACTTTTGAACAGAGCATTACCGGCTATCATGACAGCGGCGACACCATTTCTGTTGATGTTACCGTGACGAACACCGGCTCTGTCTACTCTGGCAAAGATGTCGTTCAGCTTTATTACAACGCACCTTACACCGACCTTGACATTGAGAACAAGGTTGAAAAGCCCGTTGCAAACCTCATTGCATTTGATAAAACAAAAGAACTTGCACCCGGTGAATCCCAGACTCTCACTCTGAGCTTTGCCAAAGAAGACATGGCTTCTTACTGCTACACCCATGCAAATCCTGACGGAACGATTGGCTGCTATATGCTGGAAGCTGGCGATTACGAAATCACCCTGCGTAACAACAGCCATGACGTTCTGGATACCCGCATTACCACTTTGAACGATACCACTTGGTACGATGGTAGTGATGATGCTCACATTCGCAATCGTGATAAAGACGCACAGTCTACTCTCGATAACGACGGAAATCCGACTGGCGAAGCAATGGAAGGTGAATTCATCGCCGCAACGAACCAGTTCCAGACTTCCAGCGACTACATGAACAGCAACTCTATTATCCTTTCTCGTGCAGACTGGGCCGGCACGCAGCCGAAGATGGCAGAAGGCCGCACGAAGTCCCTGAATGCCGAATTCATTGATAAACTCGGCAAGGACACCACTTTTGAGGTTGAGACCGACCCCGTTTTCGGCAACGTCGAAGGCAGTCTGGTCTATCACGAAGATCAGCCTACTTCCAATCAGAAAAATGGTCTGACCCTTTCTTCGATGCGTGGCTTGGATTACAACGACCCCAAATGGGAGAGCTATCTTGACCAAATCGATTGGGAAGGCGACAAGGACAGCATCCTTCTTAATCACACTGGTGCCGCTTATACTCTGGGTGCAATTTCTTCCCTTGGCATTCCTTCCACCGTTCAGGAAGACGGTGCAAACGGTCTGAAAGTTCAGGGTTCTGACAACGGCTATGATATGTCGAAGTCTTCTTCCTTCCCCTTCGCACCTGTCATTGCCGCCACATGGAATGTCGACCTTCTGTATAATGTCGGCGCGGCATTCGGTCAGGAGTCCCTGCAAAACGGCGTGAACGGCTGGTACTGCCCTGCAATCAATCTGCATCGTTCTCCCTTCTCTGGCCGTGTGTTTGAGTATTACAGCGAAGACCCCATTCTTTCCGGCAAACTTGCCGCCGCCTGCATTTCCGGTGCTGGCGACCAAGGCATGGTCTGCTATCTGAAGCATTTTGCACTGAATGATACGGAAACGAATCGTAATCAGCTTTGCACCACATGGGCTACCGAGCAGACCATGCGCGATATCTACATGAAAGCCTTTGAGATTGCCGTTGAAGAAGCTCGTATGACGGTCAAATACACTGCCGATGAAAACGGTACTACCGCTACCCGTGTCATGCGTGCAACCACTGGCATTATGCCCGCACAGAACAGTGTTGGTGATTGCCTCGGTACTTGCAACTACAACTTGTTGAACAACGTCCTGCGCAAAGAGTGGGGCTTCCGTGGCATGGTTATCACCGATTACTGGATCTGGGGCGACAACAATCTCCGCGACCTCTGCATCCGTACTGGTTCTGATGCGTATCTCTGCATGTCCATGCCAGCAATGTGGAATCTGAATGATTACGACAGCGCAACCGCTCGTTGGGCAATGCGCAATGCTATCCACAACATTTCCTACGCCCTCGCAAACTCTAACGCCACGCAGGATTCTGCTCCGGGAACGACTTTCCGGATGTCCATTTCTCCGTGGAAAATCGCCGCTAATGCTGCAATCGTTGTGATTTGGGTTCTGGTCGTTGCTCTCATCGTCTTGATGGTTCGCCGCACCAAAGATGCAAAGCTTCATCCCGAAAACTACAAACCCCGCAAGCAGAAAAAAGTAAAAGCATAAACCCATAGGGGCGGCGGGCATACGCCCGCCCCCTTTTTTGATTGTCAGGAGAGACCCATGAAACACACAGATATCATCAAGAGCTTGTCTCTGGAACAAAAATGCGCCCTGCTGAGCGGCGGCACGGTGTTCACCACCCGGGCGCTGCCGGGCAAGGGCATCCCGGCCATTACCCTGTCGGACGGCCCCAACGGCGTGCGCAAGCAGGCGGGCGCGGCTGACCATCTGGGCCTGAACCCCAGTGTGCCCGCCACCTGCTTCCCCACCTCGGCTACCGTTGCCAATAGCTGGGACCCCGCGCTGGGCGAGGCTGTGGGCGCAGCCATGGGCGAGGAAGCAGCGGCACAGGGCGTGTCGGTGCTGCTGGGCCCCGGCCTGAACATCAAGCGCAGCCCGCTGTGCGGCCGCAACTTCGAGTATTTCTCGGAGGATCCCTACCTTGCCGGTAAGATGGCGGCGGCCTACGTCCGCGGCATCCAGAAAAACGGCATTGCCGCCTGTCCCAAGCACTTTGCGGTGAACAGTCAGGAGCTGCGCCGCATGGCCTCGGATTCCATCGTGGACGAGCGCACCCTGCGGGAAATTTACCTGACCGGCTTCGAGATGGTGGTCAAGGAAGCGCAGCCTAAGACCATCATGTCCGCCTATAACCTTGTCAACGGCACCTACGCCAACGAGAACACCCACCTGCTCATGGATATCCTGCGCGGGGACTGGGGCTTTGACGGCGCAGTGGTCACCGACTGGGGCGGCAGCAACGACCACGCCCTTGGCGTAAAGAACGGATCTACGCTGGAAATGCCCGCCCCCGGCGGGGACGCCATCCGGGAGCTGATGAAAGCGGTGCAGACCGGCAAGATCACCGAAGCGGACGTGGACGCCCGGCTGGACGAACTGCTGGAGCTGGTGTTCACCACCAAGGCGGCGGTGGACGCCGCACCCGGCAAGTTCGATGCCGACGCCCACCACGCACTGGCACGCCGGGCTGCTGCCCAGAGCATCGTGCTGCTGAAGAACGAAAACGGCCTGCTGCCCCTTGCAAAAGGGGAGAAGGTGGCGGTCATCGGCGACTTTGCCCAGACGCCCCGTTATCAGGGTGCAGGCTCCAGCGCTGTCAACTCCATCAAGGTGGATTCCTTTCTGGAATGCCTTGCCGAGAGCGGCCTGAACAGCGTCGGCTACGCCAAGGGCTTTGACCGGCAGGGCAAGCCCGACGAGGCGCTGAAGGCCGAGGCGGTGCAGCTGGCAAAGAACGCCAATGTGGTGCTGCTGTGCATGGGTCTGGACGAGATCAAGGAGAGCGAGGGCATCGACCGCGCCGACATGAAGCTGGCAGAGAACCAGCTGGAACTGCTGGCGGCTGTGGCGGCGGCAAACCCCAACGTGGTGGTGCTGCTGAGTGCAGGTTCCTCGCTGGAAAGCGGTTGGGTCAAGGACTGCAAGGCACTGGTCTACGGCTGCCTGGGCGGTCAGGCCGGTGCGGGCGCACTGGTCGAGGTGCTGACCGGCGCGCAGAACCCCTGCGGCAAGCTGGCGGAGACTTGGGCACGCAGCTACGCCGACACCCCCGCAAAGGCGCATTTCGGCGGCGACGGTCCCACTGTGGAGTACCGCGAGGGGCTGTATGTGGGCTACCGCTACTACGACACTGCCGGTGTGCCCACCGCCTTCCCCTTCGGCTACGGCCTGAGCTATACCAGCTTTGCGTACAGTGACCTGAAAGCAGACGAAAACGGCGTGACCCTGACTGTCACCAACACCGGCAGCTGTGCAGGTGCCGAGGTGGTACAGCTGTATGTGGCAAAGCCGGATGCAACGATTTTCCGCCCCGCCAAGGAGCTGAAGGGCTTTACCAAGGTGCAGCTGGAAGCCGGAGAGAGCAAGACCGTCACCATCCCGCTGGATGATAAGGCGTTCCGCTACTGGAACGTCAAGACCGACCGCTGGGAGGTGGAAGGCGGCAGCTATCAGCTGCTGGTGGGCGCTTCCAGCGCCGATATCCGCTTGACTGCCGCCGTCACGGTGGCGGGCACCGGCGCACCCGACCCCTACGCGGGCAAAGACCTTGCCCATTACCGCACCGCACAGGTGCAGAATGTGCCGGATGCGGAGTTTGAAGCGCTGCTGGGCCGTCCCATCCCGGAGAACAAGGTACACATCGACCGCAACATGACGCTGGGCGAGATGGGACACGGACGCAGCCCCATCGGCTGGCTGGCAGCTGCCGTGCTGGGCACCCTGCTGCGCCGCAGCATCAAAAAGGGCAAGCCCGACCTGAACATCCTGTTCCAGTACAATATGCCTTTGCGTGCGCTGGCCAAAATGACCAACGGCGCTATCAGCATGGGCATGGTGGACGGCATCGTGATGGAGCTGCAGGGCTTCTGGATCATCGGCCTTGTGCGGGTGATCGTGGAGGCCGTGAAGAACCTCGTGCTGAACAGCCGCATGGAAGAGCGCTTGAAAAACAGCTGAAAGGAAGCAGGCTATGAATTTCTGGAATAACTTTGCGGCAAAGCACCCCGCCGCTGCCAAGTGGGTGCGCGAGGGCGGTCTGTTCGTCATTGTGTCCAACCTCATCACCGTGTTCAAGTACCTGCTGCTGCAATTTCTGCCCAAGGCCTTTGCAAGCCTGCCGGTGGTGGATTTCGGCTGGCCGGGCATTGATATCACCCTGTTCGGCGAGACCTTCAAGTGGAACATCCTCGGCTACGATGCCGCCCACGGTGGCTTGCCCTACTTCTGCGCCTACATGATCGCCATGGTCATCGGCGAGTGCATCAATTTCCCCATCCAGCGCAATTTCGTGTTCCGCAGCAAGGGCAATCTGGCAAAGCAGATCGGCTGGTATGTGCTGGCGTTCTGCGTCATCACCTGCATCGTCAACTCCATCAACTGCATCTGGGTGGCGGTGGCAGGTCTGCTGGTGCCGGACTTCATCTACAACATCGGCACTACGGTGCTGAACGGCGGCATCTCCATGGTCATCTTCTTCTTCGTGAATAAGATCATCTTCCCGGAGGGCGAAAAAGCCGCCAAATAATAAGCTATTCTCCTTCATTTTCTTCTCTTCATCATAAACCAGAAGGGCTGCTCCGTTCTCCGGGGCAGCCTTTTTGGTTTGGGGAAGAGAACCCTCTCAGTCATCTTATTTTTGTTTTTCTGCACAAAATGTTCTGCGGGCAGGGTTTTCCTCTTGACAAGCGGGCAAATGTTTCGTACTATATTTAGTAGTATGGAATCAAAGACGCTGTACGCAGGTTTCAGTGTGACCCTGTACCCGTTTCAGGCAAAGCGTGCCTGTTTGATATAAAATGGAACCGTAAAGAGAAAAGCCGTATGCTTTTGCCCGTGCCGCCGGTTTTGGGTGGTGCGTATGGTTTTGGTGTCACTTTTTGCATTGAAAGCTCTTTCTATATCATTGCCCGTGTCCTGCTGCGCAGCGTCTCCTGCTTTTAATTTTGCATTGAATTGAAACAAAGGAGAGTGAACGCAATGACCGCGATCGGAGTGATCGTGGCCTTGATCGTTGCTGTTGTCGGTGTGGCTGCGGGCTATTTTATTGGTTACAACAACCGTAAAAAGACCGCCGAAGCCCAGATCGGCAGCGCCGAGGCCGAGGCTACCCGGCTGGTGAACGAGGCGATCAAGACCGCCGACCAGAAGCGCAAGGAAGCGGTTCTGGAAGCAAAGGACGAGGCTTTCCGCCTGAAAGCCGAGGTCGATGCCCAGAAGGCAGAGGCCGACAAGGAGATCAAGCAGCGCCGTGCGGAGATCAGCCGTCAGGAGAACCGCATCGACCAGAAGGAGACAGCGCTGGACCGCAAGACCGAAGCGCTGGAAAAGAAGGAAGAAGAGCTGAAAAAGCGCGCTGCCGAGGCCGAGGAGCGTCTGGCAGAGATCGACGCTCTGCGCGCCAAGGAGATGGAGCGTCTGGAAACGCTGGCCGGTCTGAGCCAGGAGGACGCCCGCGAGGTGCTGCTGCATAAGGTGGACGAGGAGCTGACCCACGAAAAGGCCGTGCGCGTTGCCGCCTACGAGACCGACCTGAAGGAAAACTGCGATAACATCGCCCGCAACCTCATCGGACAGGCCGTCAGCCGCTGCGCTGCCGACCATTGCAGCGAGACTACCGTCAGTGTGGTGCCGCTGCCCAGTGATGAGATGAAGGGCCGCATCATCGGCCGCGAGGGCCGCAATATCCGCGCACTGGAGACCGCTACCGGCGTGGATCTGATCATCGACGATACCCCGGAGGCCATTACCCTGTCCTCCTTC